>Ga0316217_10004682_pt1 | contig 14609 bp, 18 predicted proteins | sample 1anoAmetaG_FD_203633 | JGI IMG/M metagenome (GOLD analysis project Ga0316217, IMG submission 203633) | Freshwater microbial communities from Trout Bog Lake, Wisconsin, USA - 1anoA | ecosystem: Environmental > Aquatic > Freshwater > Lake > Hypolimnion/Profundal zone | place: USA: Wisconsin... | reverse complement strand
GTGCACAAACCGCGACAGCCGCAGCCAGCCCAGTTTGTCGAGCAGGATCGGCGCAAACTCGACCGTCAACACGCCGGAATACAGCATTACGCACCACGACACCTCGAACAACACCGAGTGATGTTGCCAGTAAAAGATCGGCCGCCAAATCTGATGATACCGGCCCAAATCCACCAGCAGGGCCCCGGACGCCGACAAGCTGTACCCGAGATACGCCGCGAGCACGACCGGCCGGAGAATCGGATAAAATGTTTTGATCCGGAAAATATAAACCATGCACGCGGTCAGAAACCCGCCAGCCGAAAACGCAATACCGCACAACACCAGCGCCTTCCACAGCCCCCACGGAAATTGATCGGACAGATTCGTGACCGCGCCCAGACCGAGCGCATACCGGCTCGTCAGCGCATAGCCGCCCAATCCCCACAGCCCAATCAGCAGCAACCAGCCGCCCACCGCGGCGGACAGGTGTTGGGGAAATTTTCGCCCGGCCAACAGCCAGCACGCCACGACCGCCGTGCTCATCCCCACCAACACGCCGAACAGCCGGAATAACCCCAATAGCCAATTGATTTCAGGCATGGTGTTCGCGCGTCCTCCAGCGCACCACCACGCCCAACAACAACCCCACGCCAATCACCACAAACGGCAACTTCGAAATCACCTTCCACGTCAGATTCGGCAATGACTCCTTCGGCAAGTCTTTCGGGAACCCGAGTTCCTCCAGCGGCGCGTCCGCCAGATAAATCCACGACGTGCCGCCGACAATCTCGTCGCCGTACACGGCGGAATACCGGTGCGGCTGGGCGCCCAGGCGCGCCCGCGCTTCCTGCAGCAACGCGCCGCGCTGGCCAAATTTCAGCGTGCCGGTCGGACACGCAACGACACAGGCTGGCGACTGGCCGGCGGCTTGCCGGTCGGCGCAAAAATCGCACTTGGCGACGCGCGGCATCCAGGCGTTGTCCCATTCGTATTTCGGCACGGTGAACGGACAGGCCAGGAGGCAATACCGGCAGCCGATGCAAATGCTTTCGTGGTACACGACGGGCCCGGTGGCGGTCTTCTCCAACGCCGCGACCGGGCAGACCGACACGCAGGCCGGTTCCAAACAATGCATGCACTGCCGCTTGACCGGCGTGGGCTGGGATTTGTCCACAAACGTCCGGGTTTGAAAGGTCAGCTTCCCGTCACCGGCGCCGTACCCGATGCTCGCCGCCGGCAAGCCGGGGAAACCGGCCCGGATCCGGCAGGCGTTTTCGCAGGCCCGGCAACCGATGCAGCGCGTCAAATCCACCAACACTGCCGCGCCCGTGCCCGGATCGGCTTTCGCTTCGCCGGCCACTCCGCACCGCGCCCCAGCCAACACCAGCGCGCCGGTGGCACTTGCCTGGAGAAACCGCCGCCGCGACATCATCTCGGTGGGTCCTCAGGCTTTTTCGTGCGGAAATGCGGCAGGGCGAAACCGACAAAAATCCCGAGCAGGAACGCCAGCCCCACCACCGGCGGAAAAACGCGCTGGTTGGCCGTGACGGTGTTTCGCAGCTTGGTCGCTTCTTTTTCCAGGTCGGCGAGGTGGGCGGTTTGTTTTTCCGGTGTGGCGGCTTTGAGTTTCGCAACTTCCTCGGTCAACGTCTCGTGCTCGTGGCTGGCGTGGACCATCTCCCGGTGACAGTTGGCGCAGGTCTCCGCGCCGACGCCGAATGTGTGGCCGCGCACGCCGATCCCGCGGATTTTCATCACCGACGACTTCTCTTCCGGCATGTGGCAACTCAGGCAGTGCAAGCCCTCCTGGGAATGGGTCGCATGGGAAAAGCTTTTTAACCGTTCGGTGTGGCAGGTCCCGCACATTTGGTCGGGCTGGTCCTTGCGGAGTTTCATCCCGTGCATTTTATGGCAGTCGAAACAGCGGATATTTTTCTGGCCGTGCGCGCTGACGCGCCATTCGCCGTAAGTCACGGCGTGACAGCTCTGGCAAACTTCGGAGGTGACCGGCAAGGTCATCTTGGTTTTGTCCGGATGATCTTCCTTCGTCGCGCCATGACACGATTCGCAGGTGATGCCTTCATGCGAAAACTGGCCGGTTTTGCGGTCGAACTGGCTGGTGTGACAGACGAGGCACTCCATCTTTTTGCCACCCTTCGTCCAGGTGTTGAGGAACGTGTCGTTCATCGTCTGCGCGTGCGGCGACGCCAGCCAGTCTTTGGTTTCCTGTTCGTGGCAGAGCGCGCACCGGTCGGAAGTCTTTTCTTCGTCAGCGGCCCACGCGCCGCCGGCCAGCAGGACGGCGATGAGTAATAGTTTAGTCAGATTCATCAGGTTTTGGATCCGTTTCGCCCGTCTTGGAGGGCGAGCCTCCCGGCGCGCCGGCCGGAACGCCGTCCGTGGTTTGAGGTTGCGGCTCGGCGGGAGCCGCGCCCTCCAACGGATCGTGGCCATGCGGCGCCTTCTTGCCGATGAGCCAGGCCGGGTTCATCGGAAATTCTTTCGGGTCAAAGATGACCCAGTACGCATGCCAGACCAAAATCGCCAACGTCGCCAGGACCGCCTCGTAATAATGAATCACCTGCGCCACGTCATGCCAGACCTTCGGCAACATCGCCAATACGGTCTCGGTGAACAGCAGCATCAAGCCGGTCACGATCATCACCAGCGAGCCCCACATCAAGGCCCAATATTCCGCCTTCTCCGCAAAGTTCCACTGGCGCAACGGGACCGGCGTCTTCCGCAGCCCGATGTTGTACGCCAACGTGCCGAGCCCGTCGCCGAGGTCGTGCCACGCAAACCAGAGTGCCCGGAAATAGCCGCGCCCTTTCCGCGTCAGCACCAGCGACACCGAATGCACTACAAATAAGCTGATGAACGTCCAGCCGGCAATGCGGTGGATCATTCCGCGCACCGCGCTGCCGGTATCGCCGCCAGCCCGGAACGGCCAACTAAACACCGCGTCCGGGAACTTGTGCACAAAGCCGGTGTAGGCCAGCAGCACAAACGTCGCCATCAAGATAAAATGTTGGGTCCGCAGCCACCGGGTCAGCCGGAGTTCGCCGGCACTCTGCTGCACGTGCGCGATGTGCGTCCGGGTTTTGCGGAGATAATCCAGGAACACAAACCCGGCCATGCCGCCAATCGTGGCGATGATGAGCAGGATGTAAATCCGCGAAATCAGATTCACCAGCCACGGTTTACCCTCGGCCGCGCCGGGCGGCGCGTGGATCCGGAAAAATTCGGCCGTCAACCGTGTGCCGATGCCGGGATGACACTTGCCGCAGGTCTGTGGCAGATTCTGCGGGTTGATGGACGACTGCGCATCACTGGCCGGCAAGATGTCGTGGATGCCGTGGCAGGAGGCGCAGTTCGCCGCTGTCAGGTTACCGCCTTGCAACGCCAGCCCGTGAAAACTTTGGGTATAGGTGCTGTACACGTTGGGCGGCAGCCGGTATTGCGCGATGATGCGCGTCGCCGCGTGACACTGGCCGCACGTATCCGGGATATTGGCCGGGGAGACGCGCGACGTGGCGAGTTTGACCGCGGTAATCGAATGTTCGCCGTGGCAATCCGTGCAGACCGGCGCGTCCCGCACGCCAGCCGTGACCGCGGCGCCATGCACGCTCCGCCAGTAAGTCTGCGCGACGTTTTCGTGGCATTTGCCGCAGGTTGTCGGCACGTTTTGCCAGTTGAGCTTTGAAATCGGGTTGGTGGACTTGTGCAAGTCGTGCGAGCCGTGGCAATCGGTGCAGACCGCCGCATTGAGTTGTTTCTTCTGGAGCACGGCAATGCCGTGCACGCTCTGCTCATAACTCACCACCGGACTGCGCTCGCGGAGATGGAACTTGTCCATCTCCGCCGTCTTGCCGTGACAGCGCCCGCAGGTGCCGGGCAGGTTGGCCCGATAGACCGGTGACGCCGTGTTCCGATAATTCAGCAGCTCGTGCGCGCTGCCGTGGCAATCCCGGCATGAGGCCGCTTCCGCCACGCCTTTGTGAATCGCCTGCCCGTGGTCGCTCTTGAGGTAGATGTCCGCCTCGACCCGGTGACACTGGCTGCAGGCGACCGGCTTGTGGGTCTCGGCGTGCGGCAATTCGGTGATGTCGGCATGGCAACTCGTGCAGAGGTTCTTGGCGTGGATGGAATCGCCGAACTTTTTCTCGTCCACAAACAGCGACACCGCCTTGCCGGCGGCGTTGGTTTTGACGAGCTCCTTGTCGCTGTGACAGGCAAAACAATCCGAATTATCCAAGGCCCGCGCAGTCAGGGCCGGCGCGATAATCGACAACGCTACTACGACAACGAGTATTAGTTTCTGCATTGTGACTCACTCCGCCGCGCGCGGATTGGGACCCCGCGCGCGGCGGCAAGTCGGCTCCGGTCGCCAGACCGGTTAGTGTTTCACTTTGGGATCGGGATGCGCGATCTTTTCAAACATCGCCTTCTCGTCAAATCCCTTAAAGGTCGGGCTGTTCGAGTTATGGCACAACGTGCAGCTTTGCGTGGCTGGCGCGATCAGCCCGGCTTCCACCGCTTTGGCTTTTTCTTCCATCGTGCTCTTGGTCATGTATTTCTTGCCGGGCCCGTGGCAGGACTCGCAGACCACGCCGTCTTCGGGCTTGATCTTTTCGGTCGTGACGGCCTCGGTGAAGTTGTAGGCAGTCGAATGGCACTTCAAGCACTTGCCGCTCTTCTGCGGATCATCCACGCCGAGTTTCTTGCCGGCTTCCTTGGCCGCGGGCGTGCCCAGGACCTCAAAAGCTTGCGCGTGTGGCGACGCCTGCCACTTGGCGAATTGATTGCCGCTCTCTTCTTTTTTGTGGCAAATGCCGCACGTCTTCACGCCGACATAATTGGCCGCGTCGCGCTCTGCCGCGCCCACGGACCCCGCCAGCACAGTGGCGCCCAACCACAGACCCAAACCGATCTTCCAAGAATTGTTCATTGCCAATCTCCGTTGCTAAGTTTGTTTCGTTAACTGCGACCCCGCATACTAAGTGACATTATGCAAATGCCCCGGCAACATGCAAGCCCTTGCCAGATTTTTTTTAACTTTCCCGGTTGGGCTGGATTGGGGGTAAGTCCCGGTCGCGCCCGGCAAGCCAGCCACCGTGGGGGCCGGATACGGCAACGGTGCGACTAGCGCCCGGCCGCGCGGGCGGCTTCGGTCTTCGCGCTCAATTCGTCGGCGGAAATACTGTCCGCAAAATAAGCGCTGGCAGGAATATCGAGCAATGGCCGCTTGTCCACCACCAGTAATGGACTGGGAACATGCTTATCCCACACATCCATAATATTGGGTGACAGTTAGTAGAAGCTTTCCAAGCCAATCCACCATTTATCGGCTGTGACCGACAATGCGGCAACACAATTACTTACCGGGAAACACCCTACCCATTTTTCACTGGGCTTGTGCAGGAGGAACACATGGTGGGACTCATTCTCTTTGTATCCAGTATGACTGGTCCAACCTTCACGGAATAATCCAAGATTGGCCAGTCGTGACGTTGTTGCCACCCAGAGAAAGTCCAGTGGCACGCGCCAAAGCTGTGGTTCGTTATCAGTATACGAGATACAGGCAAACGCGTACGCCAAGCCGGCAATCGGCCTGGACCGAGTGCTTAACCGCATTATTAGTGTGCAAGCTGGAAGTTTACGCTACGGTTCCGGCAAGCTACCAGCTTGGCGTTTGGCGCATACGACACCAGCATCTCGTCAAACTCAGCTCAGGCAGACTTGGCTCTGGAAGGATGGAGGAAACCGGCAAAACCTGAACGCTCAACTTTCACCAATTAACATCAAACGGAAGACGCAGGTCACGGATATACATTCACCACATGACATGGTTTGAGCGCTGACAGTGCGCCGAGCACTTTCGGCATCAATGGCAGCGTGTGATGGAGTTGTGTGCTGGGGGCGTGGATGACAACGACGGCAATGTCGAACTTGGTCACGGCTTGCTGGAAACTTAGGTTGCGATCGCCGGTGATGAACACGTCGAATTCCTTTTCGGCCAACTCCAACAGTGTGCCGTTCTTGATTCCACCCCAGCCTTTTTTCTGTGCCGATACAGCATAGTGACCGTCAGAGCCCGGGACAAACGCCAGTTGAGGCACTCGTCAATCAGGAGGCACATTGGTCAGACGGTTTCGAGCATTGTGAGTTTGCCAGCTTCAATGACGGCAATGATCTGGTCGCGTTTGACGGTCGGGAACGCGTCGAGGAAATCTTCGATAGACTCGCCGCCTTCGAGATAGTCCACGAGGTTCTGGAGCGGAACACGCGTCCCAACAAAGACCGGTGTGCCCCCCATAATCTCCGGGTCGGAGTGGACAATGCCTTGGAGTGCTAGATGCATATGGGCAAGCAGATGAACTGTGTTCAAAGAAACCTGTCATGTTTGAAGATCGATCGCGCGAGCAACCAATGGCCGCGCCTCCGCGCGGTCTTCTGTTTTTGGCTGGACAGGCGCCGGCTTTCCGCCTTCTGATACCTGACTGCTTCCCCGCGGAGGCCCGCAAGCGCGGGCCCTGCTGGGTATTGGCGCTTTGGCGTGCGACTGGCCTGAATTCTGTCTTCTGCTCGCCTTGCTCACATAGCACTTCTGCACTTATGGACTTTGCGTTGTTGCGGCACCGCATTCCCACTTGAAAGCGGTGGGGCGGTATGGTAATAGGCGTGGCTGTCAATTTGAAATCAACAGGAGCAATTATGAAACGTCAGTTTATTGTCGCAATCATGTGCGCCGCCAGCTTGGCGGTGGGTCGGGCCGACGAGGCCACGAAAACCAACGCCCCGGCTGGGGATGGGCCGAAGATTGAGTTCGATAAGGTGGTGTACGATTTCGGCAGCACGTCGCTGGTGCAGCAATTGGCCGGCACCTTCAATATTTCCAATACCGGCACGGCGCCGTTGACGTTGGGCAAGCCGACGACTTCGTGCGGTTGCACCATCGCCGCACTCACGACCGATAAGCTCGCGCCCGGCGAGAAAACGGAACTGAAATTCACGATGAATGTCGGCAACGTTCCGCGCGGCCACGCGGAAAAACGGATTACCGTGCCGTCCAACGATCCCAAAAGCCCGACCACCCAGTTGACAGTCAAGGCGGACATTGTGCCCGTGTTTGATTACTCGCCGCAAGCGCTGGATGTCGGCAACCTCCACCTCGGCGGCTCCACCAACCTGGTGATCCAGATCAAACGCACCGATGGCAAACCCATGGGCATCACCAAAGTCGAAGCCAACGGCGCATACCTGCATCCACAACTTGAAACCGCAGCCGATCAAACGAATACCGTGACCGTGCGCGTGGAAGTCGCCGCCGATGGCGCCGCGCGCCGGTTCAACAACGTCGTCAATGTCTACGGGACCGAAACCAACCGGCCATTGTTCATGATCCCGGTCAGCGGGCGGATTGTGGGCGACATCGTGCTCCAGCCGCAACAGTTGGTCTGGGGCATCCCCGATCCTGAGAACTGGCCCGGCCCGCAAGGCCCGACGGCCGCGCAACGCCGCATCGTCGTTAGCCCGGGCACATCCGACCAGAAACTCGAAATCAGCAACATTTCGTGCACGGTGCCCGAACTCAAAGTCACGCTGACCCCGGCCGCCGATGGCAAAACCTTCGAGGTCTTGGCGGTGATTGACAAGGTGCCGAAGGAATCCGTCAGCGGCGTGATCAAGTTCGAGACCAATATTCCGCGCCAGCCGACGGTTGAAATTCCGCTGACGATCAACGTCTTCCGGCACAATTAACCGGCCGGCATGCTGCGCACGCTTCAACGGGCACTGTTGATTGCCGTTGCTGGCGCAGCGTTGGGTTTGGCAGTCAACACCGGCTCGCCCCGGCGCATTCCTGTCATCGCGCCGCCGAAAACCGCGCCGCAACCGGCGGATTTTGTCCCGCTGGCCGACGCCCGGCAACTCTGGCAAGGCGGCGCGGCGTTTTTCCTGGATGCGCGCGCGCCGGCCGATTACAAAGCCGGCCACATTGCCGGCGCCTATAACTTACCGGCCGAAGATTTTGACGCGCGCTACCCGGAAACCGCCACCATGCTCACGCCGGAAACCGTAATCGTAACTTACTGTGACGGCTTGGAATGTGATCTCAGCCACCATTTGACGGACCGGCTCCGGGAACTTGGTTACCGGAATGTCCGAATCCTCCAAAACGGCTGGACAGCCTGGCGCCAAGCCGGCCTGACCACAGCGACCGGTGCCAAGCCATGAAAATTTTCAACTTCATCCTCCGGTTGGTGATTGGCGGCGTGTTTGTGGTGGCCGGCGCGATGAAGATTTGGAATCCGGGCGGTTTTGCCAACGATATTGCGAATTACCGGCTTCTGCCGGCCGCGTTGGTCAACCTGGTGGCGATCATCTTGCCGGCGGTTGAGGTGCTGGCCGGCGGCTTGCTCATGGCCGGGATCTGGAAAAAGCCGAGCGCGCTGTTGATTGCCGGTATGATGGCCATATTTCTCGCCGGGATAACCCAAGCTGTGTACCGGCACCTGGACATTCGCTGCGGCTGTTTCAGCACAATCGAAGCGCGCCACGTCGGCCTCACCGCACTCGCGGAAGATTTTGGGTTATTTTGTGCGGCGGTATGGCTCGCGTTTTGGTACAAGGACTCGCATGAATCGTAAAATTGTTGCCACGGATGCCGCACCCAAAGCGGTCGGCCCGTATTCGCAAGCCGTCTGGGCCGGTGATTTGTTGTTCTGTGCCGGTCAGATCCCCCTCGACCCGGCGACCGGCCAAATCGTGCCCGGCGGCGTGGTGGAGCAAACCGTGCGCGTGCTGGAAAATCTCCGCGCCGTGCTGACTTCGCAGGGACTGAGTTTGGCCAATGTCATCAAGACCACGGTCTTCATTGCCGACCTGAATCACTTCGCGGTGTTGAATGAAGTTTATGCCCGGTACTTTACTGGCGATTTCCCGGCCCGGTCCACCGTCCAAGTGGCGCGCCTGCCGAAAGACGCGCTGGTCGAGATCGAAGCGGTCGCGGTCCGCGAGTTGTAGAAACGTCTTGTCGGCGTCTCCAATTCGGTTAGGATAGCCGGGAAAACCATGTTTACCGCGCAAACCTTGCTCGAAGGCAAATGGGCTCTGATCATTTTGCTCGCGCTCACCCTGGCCGGCCTGCGGTGGTGCTGGCCGGTCGCCGCGGTGGCGGGGGTCCTGCTGGTGTTCACGATTTCATTCTACCGGGATCCAGACGCGACAATTCCAGCGGATGCGAAAGCGATCGTCGCGCCGGCGACCGGGAAGATTGTCGAAATCACGCCAGTCGGCGACACGATAATGGTCGCAATTTTCTTGTCGGTGTTCGACGTGCATGTCCAGCGCGCGCCGCTGGCCGGCACGATTAAGTCCGTGAAATACAAGCCCGGCAAGTTTCTCGATGTCCGCAATCCGCAGGCGTCGGCGACCAACGAACACCGGGAAATCGTGATCGAAGCGGCGGACGGTTACCGGGTGACGGTGCGGCAGATTGCCGGGTTGATTGCGCGGCGGATTGTGGGCTGGTGCGGCGAAGGCGCGGTGCTGGCGAAGGGCGAACGGTTCGGGATGATTCGGTTTGGCTCGCGCGTGGAGTTGTTCGTGCCGGCCGGGACGGAGATTGTGGCGCAGGTTGGCGAATCTGCAAAAGGAGGCGAGACCATTGTTGCCCGACGAAACTAAGCCCGTGCCGCCCGAAAACGGCGAGCGCGTGAAAATCTATTTGCTGCCGAACTTGTTCACGGCCGGCAATCTGGCGTGCGGTTTTTTTGCGCTGACGTGGATTTTCAAGTATGTGGAATTCAAGAAACCGGAATCAATTGACAGCGCGATTTATTTGATCCTGGCGGCGTTCGCATTTGATTTATTTGACGGCCGGGTGGCGCGGATGATGAAGAAGGAATCCCCGTTCGGGCGGGAGTTTGATTCGCTGGCGGACATCGTCAGTTTCGGCGTGGCGCCGGCATTTTTGGTGTACGCCATCATCTTGGGGGATTTCCCGCGGACCGGCTGGATTGTGGCGGCGGTGTACTTGGTGTGCGGGGGCATCCGGCTGGCGCGCTTCAACGTCTTGTCCGCGGTCGGTTCGAGCACCGCCAAGCACGAGTTCATCGGCCTGCCGATTCCATCCGCGGCAGCGCTGGTGGTGAGCGTGACTATGCTGGTGCGACAACTGGGGGAAAATAACACCATCATCCCGCAAAGCACGCCGGAGCATCCGCTGGGCCCGTGGCGGTTTGCGTTGCCGGTGCTGATGCTGCTCGTGGCGGGCGTGATGGTCAGCAATGTGCGCTACCCGACGTTCAAGCAGGTGGAGTGGACGGCGCGCAAGTCGGTGGCGGCGTTTGCGGGGATCGTGGTGGCGGGCTTGTTGTTCTTCTACTACCCGCAGGTGACATTTGCGTTTTTGTTTGTGGTGTATTTGATTTACGGGTTGGTCCGACCGTGGGTCCGGAAGAGCTGGCGCCGCGAGATCGAGGAAGACGAGGGGGACGACGCGGACGTGGCATAGGCGCCATGGAACAACTGCATTTGCTCCAAACACTGTTGGCCGGCCTGGGATGCGGGTTTATCGTGTCGGTGCCGGTCGGACCGGTCAATCTGACCGTGATCAACAATGCATTGCGGAAAGGTTTTCTACCGGCCTTTCTGGCCGGGTTGGGGGCGATTGTCGCGGAATCATTTTACGCGGCGTTGATGCTCGCCGGCCATTCCAGCCTGCTCGACCGGCCGACGGTGTCGCTGGCATTGCGGATCGTGGCGGTGGTGGTGATGGCCGGCATGGGCGTGCGCAGTTTGTTGGCGAAACCGGAACCCTTCGAAGCCCAAAGCGCTGCGATTGCCGAACGGACGGACGAACGCTGGCACCATCCGCGCACGTTTCTGCTCGGCTTTGTCCTGACGATTTCCAATCTGATGCTGGTTTTGTTGTGGGCGACGCTGGCGGCGTTGTTGTTCGCGCGCGAATGGGTCGAGCCGGGGCTGCTGAGCCGAAGCGTGTGCGTGGCCGGTGTGTTTACCGGCGGCGCGGTCTGGTTTTTCCTGCTGGCGTTTTTCGTGTCGCGCGCCCACCACCGCGTCAAGCCGCGCACGTTGACGTGGCTGGTGCGCGCCTGCGGCATGGTGTTGCTGGTGTGCGCCGGGTTGCTGGCCTATCGGTTGGTGGTGCCGGCGCCGAAAGTGCCCGCCGTTGACTTGCTGCGCCACGCGTCCTAACTTACCCGGCCGGATGCGAGATCGATGACCACCACAAACATTCAGTGGCTGCACGCGGAGCTGCCGGGCTTGGTCAAGGCCGGCGTTGTGCCGGCGGCCGTGGCGGACAAACTCCGCCAACACTACGGCCCGGACCCGGACCGCGCCGGGAAGAATTGGGCCCTGCTGATTTTCGGAATCCTCGGTGCGGCATTGATCGGCGCGGGCGTGCTGTTGCTGGTCGCCCACAATTGGGATGACTTGAGCCGACCGGTGCGGACGGCGTTGGCGTTTGCGCCGTTGGTGGCGGCAATCAGCTTGGCGGGCTGGGTGCTGGTTTGCCGGCCGGCCAGTGCGCCGTGGTGCGAAGGCGCGGCCACGATTTGGGGGCTGACGATTGGCGCGACGATTTCGCTGGTAGCGCAGATCTACCAAATTCAGGGCGACGCGGCGCAGTTTTTTCTGACATGGATTCTGCTGGGTTTGCCGATTGTGTACCTGCTGCGGTCGAGCGTGGCGGCAAGTTTGTATTGCATCGGCGCCACGACCTGGGTGGGCTGTCTGACGTCGCCGCGTCCGCTGAGCTTATGGTACTGGGGCTTGCTGGCGCTGGTGTTGCCGCATCTTGCCGGCGTGTGGCGGGTCAACCGGTTTGGCTGGCGCGCCGGGTTGACCGGCTGGGTGGTGGCGCTCTGCCTGTGCACCGGGACCGGGATTGCCCTTGAAGGCGCGCTGCCGGGCATGTGGATTGTGGCGTACACCGGCTTGCTGGCGTTGATGTATTTGGCCGGCAAACGCTGGTATGCCGGGGCGCCGACGCTGTGGCAGCGCCCGTGGCAAACCGCGGGCGCGGTCGGGTTGGGCATCGTGGCGTTGGAGCTGACCTATCGCTGGCCGTGGACGGAAATTCAATCGCATTGGCAGCACCCGTGGACTGGCGGAACGGCGATGATCGCCGGCAACCTGCTGGCGGCGGGGTTGGCCATTGCCGCGATTGGCGCGGTGGCGCGCGAGTTGCCGCATTTCGGGTGGGCCGATCTGGACCGGATGATTGTCGGGCTGGCGCCGGTCTGCGGCGTGGCCGGCTATGCGGCGGAGGTTACCCGCAAGCTGGGGACGCTCGGGCAGGCGGTGTTTAATGTGTATTTATTTGTTCTGGGACTCGGCGCGCTCATTGCCGGCATTCGCGGCAATAAGCTTGGCACCGTGAATGCCGGGCTGGTTGCATTGGCGGCGCTGATCGTGGCGCGGTTTTTCGACACCGAGTTGAGTTTTCTGGCGCGCGGGCTGGCGTTTATTGTCATCGGCATCGGCTTTCTCGCGACGAATGGCGTGATGCTGCGGCGGAAAGACGCGGTGGCTCGATGAAGACCCGCTGGCTGGTCCTGCTCTTCGTCGTCGTGGCGGCGGTGCAAGTGGCCGTGCCGGTCACGATGATTCTCCAACGCAAAACGATTCTGCGGTATGGCCGGACTTATAAATTCCGGACGCGCCCCGTGGATCCGGCTGATGCGTTTCGCGGCCGATATGTCCAGTTGGGGTTTGAACAGAATCATGCGCCGTGCCATGCGCCCGTCGAGTTTCAACCGAACATGGAGTTGTTCGCCCGCGTTGCGGACGGCGCCGATGGTTTTGCCGTGATCAGTGAAGTTGCGCCCACCCGTCCCGCCCAGGGCGACTATGTGAAAGTGAGGTTAACCGGATGGCCCAAAGATCATGCCGATGTCTATTTCACGCTGCCGTTTGACCGGTATTATCTGGAGGAGACCAAAGCCCGGCAGGCGGAAAAGACCTACTGGGAACACAACCGGCGCAACCAAACCAACACTGACACCTATGCGGTTGTCTGGATCAATGGTGGCGACGTGACGTTGGCGGACTTGGTCGTGGGCGGCAAACCGATCCGGGACTACTTCACCAACCGTAAACCATAAAGAATGGTGAAGGCCGGTTGGTCGGCGGTGCGGAACCGCTCTTCCCGGGCCAGCGCCAGAAAACCGGCCCGCTCGAAAAATTTCCGCCCGGCACCATTCGTTTCGCTGACGCCGGCATGGATGCCGGGCACGCCGGCGTGGCGGGCTTGCTCCAGAAACTTTTCCAACAGTTGCCGGCCCGCGCCCTGTCCCCGCTCACCGGCGCGGAGGTTGAGATGCAAATGGGCCGGGTAATCCGCGAGGAGTTGCCGACGTTGCGAGGCCGGTAGGCGCAGATTCTGCCGGACAAACCGGTGCCAGAGTGAGCCGTGCACCAACGCCTTCACCAGTCCCGCCGGCACAACGCGCAGCGCCATTGTCCGCATAAATTGGCGGGTGTCGAGGCAACCGGTCAGATAGCCGATGACGCGCGCGTTTTGTTCCGCCACCCACGTCGTGGCGGGCGCGAAGTCGGTGTAATACCGGGTGAGGACATCGGCGAACACTTCGCGGTCTGGGAAGAACCGGTCGACTGGCTCGCCGGCATCGGCCGTCTCACAGCAGATTTCACGAACTGCCGCCCGGTCGCGCGGCTCGTACCGGCGCACAATGATCGGCTCGCCATTCATTCGGCCACGATATTGCCCCCCGCGCTTGGAATTGTCGAGACCGCGAGGTGGGCTGGTCAGGGCAGACGCATCTAATCTCCCAGTAAGCGGAGCAAATAGGCGTGGTCCCAACTCGCGTTGAGTTGTTTGCCTTTCATGCCTCGCCGCTTGGTCTTATCGCGCTTGAGCAGATTCAACGCGAGCCGGCGCAGCGTCGCCAGGTTCTCGGCCGCATGGCCCGCCCGCGCCCGACTTTGGTCTTCACGAAAGCACACGTCCAGCACCCAGTGCACTTTGTTCTCCACGCCCCAATGACCGCGTACGACTCGGCCAAAGTTCGCCACACCCAGCAGCAAACTCGAGAGGTAATACCGCCACTCGACTGTCCGCTGCCCCCCGATCTCACGGATGGATTCCACCAGCCCCACCGAGCGCAACCCTTCCCAGTCGGGCCGATCCGCAAACCAATCCAACTCTATGCTCTGATAGTAGCGGCGTGTTTCGATGCGCCCATGATCTTTCTCGATGGTCTCCCAGGTGACTAGGTTTGCCGCGGCTGGCGAGAGTGGGACGCCGACTGGCCGCGGGGTGGTCTGCTCCGCCACCAGCGCATCGAGGAACGTTTGGACTTCCGCGTGCACCAGTTCGTGATTACCCTTGAGTGCCAACACGTAATCCGCATCCGCTTCGATGATTTCTTTGGCGATCTTCTTCTGGCAGCCCATCGCATCCACCGTCACGATGCAGCCGCTCAATTCCAACACCCGCAACCGGGTGGGGAGCGCCGTGATTTCGTTGCTCTTGTCGGCCACTTTCAACTGACCCAGTACCAGCCCGTTCTCCTCGGCCCAAGCACTGACGATATACTGGAGGCTTTGATCCCGGTTCAGCGCCCGGCGCAACGCCT
>Ga0316217_10004681_pt1 | contig 14613 bp, 9 predicted proteins | sample 1anoAmetaG_FD_203633 | JGI IMG/M metagenome (GOLD analysis project Ga0316217, IMG submission 203633) | Freshwater microbial communities from Trout Bog Lake, Wisconsin, USA - 1anoA | ecosystem: Environmental > Aquatic > Freshwater > Lake > Hypolimnion/Profundal zone | place: USA: Wisconsin... | reverse complement strand
CGCCGCCGGCGGCTGCGGGGGGGGGGGGGCCCGGCCCCCCCCACGACAGCCGGTCTGGAGACCGGCGCTACATTTCGGCAAGGGATCGGCGCTGCATTCCTCTCGTTTCCAGGCCCCCGGAAAGCGCGCAGCAGGCCAAACTCGACCTTCTGCGTCTGGCGGCCGCTGCCGAGGAGCGGTCGAATCACCCTCTGGCCCACGCCATTGTGGACGCAGCGCGGGCGCGGGGTCTCGTCTGGCCGCCGGCGGAAGAGTTGCTGATTCTGCCCGGACGCGGTCTCTCCGCCAAGGTCGAAGGCCGCGACTGCCTGTTGGGTAACGAGGCGCTCTTCCAGGAGTACTTCCTCCCGCTGCCGACCGGTGCAACCCCGTCCGAGCCCGGCGTCACCCGCTTGTGGATGGCTCTGGACAATGTGCCCGCCGGATACTTCGACGCCCGCGATGCGCTTCGTCCCGATGCCGCCCAGGCCGTGGCCGCGCTGCGCGGCATGGGCCTGCGGGTGCAGATGCTCACCGGCGATTCGGCCGCTGCCGCCGCTCCTATCGCCCAGCAAGCCGGAATTGCCGAAGTCGAAGCCGCCCTGGACCCGGCCGGCAAGCTGGCCCGCATCCGGGCTATGCAAGATTCCGGCCTGCGCGTGGCGATGGTGGGAGACGGCATCAACGACGCCGCCGCGCTGGCCCAGGCCGACGCCGGCATCGCCATGGGCACCGGCGCGGATCTGGCCCAGGAGGCCGGCGACGTGCTCCTGCTGCGCGCCCAGCCCTCCGGCATTCCCGCCGCGCTGGGGCTGGCCCGCGCTACTCTGCGCATCATGCGGCAAAACCTGATCTGGGCGGCGGGCTACAACCTGCTGGGGATTCCGCTGGCCGCCGGCGCGCTTTACCCCCGCTTTCACATCCTGCTCAGCCCCTGGGTGGCTGCCGCGGCCATGGCCCTGAGCTCGGTCAGCGTGCTGGCCAACAGCCTGCGGTTGCGCGGCTGGAAGGCGTCCATGGGCCGGACAGGCTAAACTAGCTCAAGAGCCTGCCTGTGCGCATCCTGACCCGCTACATCCTCGGTGAAATTCTCTCCCACACGCTCATCGGCTGCGCGCTCTTCACCTTCATTCTGTTCATGAAGGACCTGCCGCACATCCTGGAGATGGTGGTCCGCAACAGTTCCACCTTCAGCAACGTGATGGAAGTGCTGGTTCTGACGCTGCCCAACACCTTCAAAGTCACCATTCCCATGGCGGTGCTGGTGGGTGTTTTGCTGGGACTCAGCCGTCTGGCCTCCGACAGCGAGATTATCGCCATGCGCGCCTCCGGGCTGGGCATCGGCTACTTTGTGCGGGTGGCTTCCATCGTGGCCATCGGCGGAACCCTGGTGGGGCTGGCCAACTCGCTCTATCTGGCGCCGCGCGCCAACCAGGCCATCCTGGAGATGGAACAGGCGCTGGAAACCTCGCAGGCCTCTTACGAGATTCAGCCGCGCGTCTTCTACGAGGATTTCCGCAACTTCGTGCTCTACGTGCAGGACGTGCGCGCCGGCACGGGCGCGGCCAATTGGCGTCAGGTCTTCATGGCCGACGTCACCGACCCCAACAATCCCCTGATCACCACTGCCGCTTCCGCCACGGTGGCCGACGATACGCCCCAGGTGCTGCTGATGCGGCTGCGCGACGGATCGCGCCACGAGACGGTGGCCAGCCAGACAGACCAGTACAACATCTCCACCTTCACCACCACCGATCTGCCCCTGGCCCTGAGCCAGCAGAGCGACGTGCACCTGGGGCGCATGGACACGGCCATCTACGCGCTGCCCATGCAAGCCCTGCTCAAGCGCACTCATGGTCCCGACGCCATGCGCTTCCTGATCGAGCTGCACAGCCGCTTCTCCTATCCGGCGGCGTGCCTGGTGCTGATGCTGGTAGGTGTTCCGCTGGGCGTAGCCTCGCGGCGGGGCGGCAAGAGTTCCGGCTTCGTCTTCACCATTCTGCTGGTGCTGCTCTACTACATTCTTTCCTATACCGGGATTGCGCTCGGCAAGCAGCACAAGCTCTCCGCCTTCTCGGCGGTTTGGTCGGCCAACCTGCTCTTCGCCGGGGCGGGCATCTTCCTGCTGTGGCAAATGGCGAGCGGCGGCCGAGTGCTGAGCGCCCTCACCGGTTGGGCTACGCGCTCCCCCAAACCCGCCGCCGAGAACAGCCCCAAAGGCCTCCGCCTGCCCAACTTGCTGGCCAGATTTCAACCGCGCTCGCAGCGAGCCGCCGCCCGCAACGTGTTTCCGCGCATCCTCGACGAGTATGTGGTCCGGGAGTTCCTCAACACCTTCCTCCTGGTGCTGGCCGGGTTTGTCATGCTCATGCTGGTCTTCACCTTCTTCGAGCTGGTGGGCGACATTCTGCGCAACCACATTGCGCTGTCCACAGTGGGCGAGTATCTGATCAACCTCACCCCCAGCATGCTTTATCAGATTGCGCCGCTTGCCGTGTTGATCGCCGTGCTAGTCACCTTCGGGGTGCTCAACCGCAACAGCGAACTGATCGCCATGAAGGCCACCGGCATCAGCCTCTACCGGCTGGTGGTTCCCATTGTCTCCATCGCTGCCATTCTGGCGGTAAGCCTGTTCCTCTTCGACGAGTTCTACCTGCCCCAGGCCAACCGCAGGCAGGAAGCGCTGCGCAGCGAGATCAAGGGTCGTCCGCCGCAGACCTTTTTGCACCCCGAACAGAAATGGATCTTCGGCCAGCCGCACGCCGGCGAACCGGGCCGCATCTTTTACTACCAGTTCTACGATCCGGATCGCAACGAGTTCGCCAATCTCTCGCTTTTTGAATTCGATCCTTCGACCTTCGAGCTCTCCCGGCGTATCTTTGCCGCGCGGGTCTTCTGGGACGCCAAGGCCGGCACGTGGCGCTTCCAGAACGGCTGGTCGCGCGATATCGAAGGCCCGAAAGTCTCCGATTACCACGAATTTGCGCAAACCTCGTTTGCGGAGATTCACGAGGAGCCGGATTATTTCAAGAAGGAAAACAAGCAAGCCCAGGAGATGAACTTCGGCCAACTCGATCGCTACATCGGCGACCTGAGCCAGAGCGGCTTTGACACCATGCGCCTGCGCGTCGCCCTATGGCACAAGCTCGCGTACCCGCTTATCGCCATCGTCATGGCGGTGCTGGCCATTCCCTTCGCGCTCTCCATGGGACGCCGCGGATCGCTCACCGGCATTGCCGTGGCCATCGCCGTCGCGCTGGCATATTTTGTGGTGGACGGACTCTTCGGCGCCATGGGCAACGTGAATTATCTGCCCGCCGCCCTGGCGGCCTGGTCGCCCGATATTCTCTTCGGCCTGACCGGCGGCTATCTGCTGCTGAGAACGCCGACATAAGCCTGCCGGCGCCGGACATTCCGCCCCGGAATCCGGCGCGGCCCTCCGCTCCCCGTACAATAGACCTATGTTGCGCGATCTGGCCCCGCTCTTCGCTTACATGCGCCGCTACCGCTGGGGATACCTGTGGGGCACGCTCTCCTGTGTTTGCACCAATGCCGCGGCGGTGCAGTTTCCCCGCGTCCTGGGGTGGGCCGTCGACAAGATGCAGAAGAACCAGGCCACCCGCGAGGCGATTCTGCTCTTCGCCGGCCTGCTGGTCGGCATCGCGGTCGTCAAGGGCGTCTTTCTCTACGCCCAGCGCTGGATTCTGATCGGCATTTCGCGCGAGATCGAATTCGACATGCGCAACGATCTCTTCCGCCATCTGGAAAAGCAGGACTCGGGCTTCTATCGCCGCTATCGCACCGGCGACATCATGGCGCGCATGACCAACGACCTGAACGCCGTGCGCATGTTGCTCGGTCCGGCGCTCATGTACAGCATCAACACCATCTTCTTCACCGTATTCGCCCTGTACTTCCTGCTCCACCTCAGCCCCTGGCTCACGCTGGTGGCGCTGGCGCCCATGCCGCTGGCCAGCATCCTGGTCCAGTACCTCGGCCACAGGATTCACGATCGGTTCGAGCGCATACAGGCCAGCTTCTCCGAAATCTCATCGCAGGCCCAGGAGAATTTTTCCGGCGCGCGACTGATCCGCGCTTTCGCCCGCGAAGAATCCGAGATCGGCCTCTTCGAGAAGCTCAACCGCCAGTACATCGCCCGCGCCCTGCGCCTGGTCCAACTCATGGGCATGTTGTGGCCCACCCTGGAGTTCATCCTGGGCGTCTCCATGGTCATCACCCTGATGGCCGGCGGGCGGCTGGTCATTGCCCATCGCATCTCGGTGGGCGACTTTGTCGAGTTCAATACCTACATGATTCTGCTCATCTGGCCGATCATCGCCGTCGGCTGGGTGATCAACCTCTTCCAGCGCGGCACCGCTTCGGTCAAGCGCATCGACGAACTGCTTCAGGCCGAGCCGGCCATCGACGATCGCTCCGCGGATCTTTCTCTTGGACGGGATACGGTGTTGAGCGGCGAGATCGAATTTCGGCATCTCAACTTCAGCTACGAAGAGACGCCGGTGCTGCACGACATCTCGCTGCGCATTCCCGCCGGCACCAGCCTGGCCATCGTCGGTCCCACCGGATCGGGCAAGACTACCCTGGTCAGCCTGCTCTCCCGGCTCTACGAGGCGCCCGTGGGGTCGCTTCTGATCGACGGCCGCCCGGTGCACGACTACCCGCTTGCCGTCTTGCGCCGCAACATCGGCATGGTGCCGCAGGAGACCTTCCTATTCAGCGAGTCCATCCGCGAGAACCTTGCCTTCGGAGCGCCCAATGCCGATGCGGAAGAGCTTCTGAAGGCCGCCGAGGCGGCCCACATTCGCAAGGAGTTCGAGGAGTTTCCGCAGGGCTTCGAAACCATGGTGGGGGAGCGCGGCGTGACCCTCTCCGGAGGCCAGAAGCAGCGCTCGGCCATCGCCCGCGCCCTGCTGCGCCGGCCCGCTATCCTGATCCTCGACGACGCCCTGGCCAGCGTGGACACCTACACCGAAGAGCGCATCCTGGGCGGGCTGCGCAGCTATACCGCCGAGTCCACCACCCTGCTCATCTCCCACCGCGTTTCCACCGTCCGCAATGCCGACCAGATCGCGGTGCTCGACCACGGCAGGATCGTGGAGTTGGGCAAGCACGACGAACTGCTGGCCCTCGACGGCTACTACGCCGGACTCTACCAGAAACAGCAGTTGGAGGAAGAACTCACCGTCGCCGGTTGAGACGGCTCAGGCGTTCCAGCTTGAGCCAGCGGGAACCTCCTCGCCGTCGAGATCCGCCTGCCGCTGTCCGCTTGCCGCAGTCAATGCCTGGGCCGGGGCCGGATTTACCGCGGGGTCTCGCGCCACCTGGCGCCAGGCGTCGCGCACGTTCCGCACGCAGTCGATCGCAGCCTTGAATTTTTGCGGAGAGGCCGACTGCGAGGCTTGCAAGATCTGCGCGAAGACCGAAGCATAGAACTCGCTGAGCACCTGCGCCGGACGGCCGCCCACGTCCATGCGCAACCGGGCCTGCAAGTGGATGATGATATCCAGCGCCCGCTTCACGGCCATCCGCCGCCCCACCGCGTCTCCCCGCTCCACGGCCGCGCTGGCCGCATGAAGAAAACGCAGGATGCCGTCGTAAAGGGCCACCACCAAATCCACCGCCGAAGCCCCGTCCAGCGCATGTTCCCGATAACTTCCCATCGCGATGCTGCTCCTTGGCTGTTATTTCTGCTGGTTGTATCCGGTGATTGCCGAGTAGAGTTCGTTGACCTGGTCCAATAGCGCAGGAATCTCCTGCATCACCTGGTTGGCGCTGTTCAGCTCCGCCGTCAGGCTCTTCTGTTCGGCGGAAATCAGGCTCTCTTCCCTGGAAATGTCCGCATTCAAGGTCGATTCGCTGCCGCTGTTGGATTTCTCGGCCAGCGAAAGCGTCCCCGTCGCCGAATTCGTGCCCGCGCTGTTCAGGATGGTGGAAAAACTCTGTCCCCAACTGTTGGCATTCTGAAAGAACCCCACCACGCCGCTGTAGTCCGAGTTCAGAACCGAGTCCAACGTGGTGGCGTCGAAGGTCAGCGTGCCGTTGTCCTTGTTCGAAACCGTTATGCCCAGATTGGCCAGCGTCGAGACGTCGGACGAGTTGTTGTAGCTCAAACCCGCGCTGGTCAGGCTGGTCGTGTCCTGTATGTTCGAAGTTACCGCCAACGTGCCGGCTGTGCCCGAGGTCTCTGAGACCAGCGCCAGGCTCGACGACCCGTCGCTGTTGGCCACCACCGAGGCCGTCACCCCGATCTTGGCCGCGTTGATCGCATCGCGCAACCCGGAGAGCGTGTTGTCCGATGTGTCGAGCGAGACGGTCTGCGCCGTCCCGCTGCCCACTTGGATCGAAATGGAACCGGAAAGCACGTCGCCGCTGCCGGGTATCGAATCCAGCGCGCCGCTGGAAACCTGCGTGGCGCTGCCCGCCACGCCCGAATAACCCAATGGCGTGTTGCCCGTGGAGACAACGCTCGAAGTCACGCTCAATGCCCCTGCCGACCCCGCCGTCTGCGAAAGCAGCGAGAGCGTCGATTGCGTGCCCTTGGCGACCACCGACGCCGTCACTCCGATGCCGGCCGCGGTAATCGCACTCGCCAATCCGGAGAGCGTATTGACCCCGCTGCCGGTATAAACCGTGTTGGCCGCCGGCGAGCTGGGCGCGGCGCCCACTACGATGTTCTCCACCGTGCCGCTGCCCACCTGAATCGTCATGGAGCCAGACAAAGTCGTATTGGTGTTGTTCGAGATCGCATCCAGATAGCCGTTCGGGTTCTGCACATGCAGCCCGCCAAGAAGCTGCTGCTGAAGCAGCGATAGCGTCGGGGAACCGAACAACGGCTCGGAATTGCCCGAGCTGTCCAGACCCTCTTGCGTGTTGACCGCGCCGATCAGCGAGTTGTAGTCGCTCACGAATTGGTTGATCGTGCTCTTCACGTCCGTATTGTCGTTGCCGATCACTACCTGCACCGATTCCAGGCCGCCGCCCGACTCGGTCGCACTGGGCGAGAGCAGTTGAAAGGTCAGCCCGGGGATGAGATTGGTGACTGTGTTCGAGGAGCTGGTCAGATTGACGCCATCCACTGTCAATTGGGCATCTGCGGGAACCACCGGAGAGGCGGTGTACCCCAAGGCGGCATTCGCGTTGCTGGTATCGATAATGGAATTGGAAGCGGCATTCACAACGATGGTTCCGTTGGCCCCCGAAGTGCCGGAGACTAGGCTCAACCGCGATCCCGAGGAGTCCGTCAGCACGCTTGCGGTCACTCCCACATTGGACGAATTGATGGCCGCGGCCAAACCGGCCAGCGTGTTGTTTCCCGAAGTAGTCGGAACACCGATGGTCTGCGCCTTGCCGCTGCCCACTTGGATGGAGATGGAGCCGGAGAGCGTATCGGAGGCGTGGGCGATGGGCGCCAGGTAGCCGCTCGAAGTCGTCGCCAGGCTCTTGACGACCACCGTGTGCGTTCCTGCCGTGGCCGAGGTCGAGGCGGAGGTCAATTGCAGCACATTGGTATCGGAACTGGAGCCAGTCTTCTGCGCCATGATGCCCTGAAAGTCGGTCAGTTGGCTCAGATCGTTGGAGAGATTCGAGAACAGCGTCCCCAGGCTGGAAATCGCCGTGTCCTGGCTGTCCAGTGCCGTCAACTGCGTCTTCCAGGGCGTCTCGACATTCTGAAGATTGCTTACGATCGAGGCCACCGTCGTGCTCACATCGAACCCCGCCCCGCTGGTCGGCGAACCGAAACTCAGCCCCACTGTGCCCATCGCACCCTCCAAAACATGCTGAAGCAGCCGCATCGCCACCGCAGAGGAATGCCGATTGGAGAACCCTCATGCAGGAGCCGACCGCGCATTGGCTTTCGCAAAGAAGGGCGCCCTTCCGGACGCCCTCCCCTGGTTGATGGCATTTCGCCGGTGGATTCAACCCCCGCCGCCAGTTTCTGCGGCGGGGACCCTGCGCCTATTGCAACAGCTTGGTCACTTCCTGCTGCATGCTGTTGGCCTGCGCCAAGGCCGAGATGCCGGTCTGGCTCAGAATTTCGTACTTGGACATGGCGGAGGTGGCCGACGCATAGTCGGTGGCCTGCACCGCGTTCTGCGCCGAGGTCACGTTCTCCGACTGCGTGCTCAGCACCTGGCTGACTGCGTTGAGGGTGTTGATCATGGCGCCCAGGTAGCCGTCCTGCGCCGCCACGTCGCTGATGGCCGTGTTGATCGCCGTCAATGCGGCCTGGGCATCGGCGGAGTTGGAGAGGTCGGTGGCGCTCAACGACTGGCCGGCGGAGTCCGAGTAACTGATGGTGGCCGCTCCGCTGCTGCCATTGAGGTTGTTCGAGAGGCCCACGATGCCGGTGCCGCCTCCGGTGCTGGTGTCCGAGACGCTGCCGCTGATCCCCAGGCTGTAGTAGGCAGACGATTGCATCTCGTTGTTGAAGGTATTGGTGCGCAAGGCGGTATTGCTGTCCGTAACATCCTTGAAGGTGCCGGTAGGCGCCCAGATCGAGGAGCCAGACGGCGCATTCAACGAATCCGCCGAAGTGAAGGTGATGGCAGTTCCCGCCGAGTTGAGAACGGCATTGACCCCGTAATTTCCGGAGTTGATGGTCTGCGCCAAATCGGCCATGGTGTCGGTCTTCTGGTTGCCGGTGCTGACGCCGAGCTGAATCGTCTCGGTGCCAAAGATGAGCGTGCCGCCCAGGGTGTCGCCCGAGGCCGATCCCGCCAAGGGCAGCGACAGCGTTCCCAGAACGGTAGCATTGGCTGCGCCGCCCGTGGTGGGCGTGCCGGTCAGGGAGAGCGATGTGGTGGTGGCGCTGCCGTACATGGCCACCTGATCGGTGCCGCCTGCCAGGGAAGCCAGCGTCAGCACGGTGCCGGCGCTGTTGACAGTCGCCGCGAGTTTCGCTGCCGAGTCGGTGCCCGTGGCCCCGCCGTAGGCATTGATGGTCGCCGCCAGGTTAGTCAGCGTATCGGTCGAACCCGCCGTGCCCAGGGTGAAGGTTTGAGTCGTGCCGTCGGCGCCGAAGACCGAAACGCTTCCGCCGGTCAGCATATCGCTGGCATTCGTCAAGGTGATCGTGCCCACGGTTCCGGCACTGCCTGCCGCCGGCAACGAACTCACGGCCGTGGGCGTGACGATCGAAACACCGGTCGTCGCGTTGTTGTCGGTAATCACGTTGCCGTTGGCGATGGTGGTCACGATCGGATAGTTGGTGGTCTTGGCCGCTGTCTCGGTGAAGGTCAACGTCTTGTTGTTGTTGCTCAGCGTGGCCGTAATGTTGGTTGCGAAGCCGCCTACGTTGGCGGCAAATGCGGCCTGGATCTGGGTCAGCGTCTGGCCGTCCAGGATGTACGGGGTAGCGTTTCCACCGTCGGATTTCACCGAAAGTGCGCCGGTCAAGGTATCCGTTGACGCGTTCACGGACATCGTAGCCAGTGTGACGCCCGCGCCGGTGCCCGTGCCGCCGTTGGTCAGGGCAACGGTCACCGTGGGCTGGGCAAGTTCCCCGTCGGTCAGGTTGGTTCCGGAAACGGTCACCGCCGAGTTGGCCGAGGTCAAAGTCATCAAGGTGTTGGCCGCATGTGTGCCGCTGGCATTGGTGACCGACTGGGAGTTGATCGAGGCCGTGACCCCATAGCCGGAGGCATTGATGGTGGCCATCAAGTTGGCCAGGGTGTCGGTGGAGTTCGCCGTGCCCAGAGTGATGGCGTGGCTTCTTCCGTCCGCTCCCACGATATTGAGTGTGCCGCCGAGCTGATCGGCAACATTGGCAACTGTCAGCGTGCCCACCTCGCCCACGCCGTTGGTGTAACCCGCGGCGGCGCTATTGTTGTTCACGCCAATTCCCGCGCCGGAGACGATGATGCCGGTGTCGTTGGCGCCGGTCTTGAGCGCGCTGTTGACCGCATTGGCGGCCACTGCCGAGGCCACCGCGCCGCTTCCCGCCTGTTGCGCGGTTCCGAAAGAAGCGGTCACGCCCAGCCCCGAATTGTTGATGGCGCTGAGCAGGCCCTGCACGGTGTTCGCATAGTTGGTGCCCGCGCCCACGGAGATCGCCGCGGTGGCGTTTACCGCCACGCCGTTGGCTCCCTTGGTCAGGTAGCCCACGTTCACCGTGGTGGTGGCGGTGGGAAGGCCCAGGCTGTCGCTGACGGAGGCATTCTGACCGGCATTGGACAGATCGATGAACACATTGTTCTGGCCGTTGCTGTAGGCCATGGTCCCGGACGTGTCGCCCAGGTTGGAAGCCGACAGCGTGCGGATGTTCAGCGCGGTTATGGACGAGCCTGCCGTCGAGGAATCGCCGGTGTAGATGTTGTTGTTGGAGTTGAAGACCGCCTGCTGGTTGTAAGTGGTGGTCGAGCCGATGTTGGAGATTTCCGACAGAATCGATTGATACTCCTGGTTGGCAGAGGTCTGCTGCGATCCGGTGAGGGTGCCGTTGGAGACCTCGGTGGCCAGGGTCACGGCACGGTTGAGCAGGTTGGTCACTTGAGAGAGTGCTCCATCGGCAACCTTTAAGAGGCCCACACCCTCGCTGGCGTTCGTCTGCGACTGGGCAAGAGCGCGCGAGTTGGCTTGCAGGCCGTCTACCAGCGAAAGGCCGGCAGCGTCGTCCGCGCCGGAGTTGATCTTCGATCCGGACGACAACTGCTGCAGCACATTCGAAAGGCTGTTGTTGGAGTTATTCAGGTTATTCTCCGCATAGACGGCGGAGATGTTGTTCAAGACACCCAGGGACATGGGGTACTCCTTGTCGATGCGTGGATTTACGATTTCCCCCGATGTTGTGCGCCCACTGTTCTATGTCGCCCTGGGCTGCTGCTTCCGGGCAGGAACCGTCGCATCTGGCCCCTTCTTCGGCGAGGGAGTTATGGACTTTATCCAATGCTGCTTGTGTCCCCAGGCAGACACTTCCTCCTTGTTTTTTCTAATCTTTTATCCTTTCCGTTTGCCCGCCGATAACCCCCGCAAAGGAGTGCTCAGGCCCATGATCGAACTGACTCGACTCAACGGCAGGCCCATGGTGTTGAACAGCGATCTGATTAAGACCGCCGAGTCTTCCCCGGACACCATGTTGACCTTGATCAACGGAGAAAAGCTCATCGTGCGCGAGGACTGCGCCGAAGTCACGGAAAGGGTGATCGCCTACCGCGCCCGCCTTCTGGTCGCGGTGGCCAAACGCACGCCCGCATATGGCGACTTGCAGCGAGTGGTTTCCGTGGCCAGCCTCGACCTTTCGGAGCAGCCCGCCGCCGCGCCCAAACCGGCGGAGCGCGGCCCGCTTCACGCCCGCTGATGCGGGAAACGAGAATCTCCATACTTGCACCACGGAGGAGAAGATCATGGATAAGGCGAGTATTGGCGGGGTCTTTCTAGCCATCGCCGGAATCGTTGCCGGGTTGCGCATCGAGGGTGGAAATCTGGGCCAGATCCTGCAGCCGACCGCGGCCTTGATCGTCTTTGGCGGGACCATGGGCGCGGTGCTGCTTCAGTTTCCGCTTACCACGGTGGGCGCCGCGTTCCAAAATCTGGCGCACATCTTCGCCGCCCCCCGCCAGCACAACGATCAGTTGATCCGCCAGTTGGTGGCCTTTGCCAACAAGGCCCGCCGCCAAGGCGTCGTTTCCCTGGATGCCGATTTGCGCACCATCGACGATCCATTTCTCAAACAGTCCTTGATGCTGGCCGTTGACGGCACCGAGCCCGCCGAACTGCGTCAGATCATGCGCGTCAGTCTGGATTCGACCACCGAAGGCGAGGAGCGGCTGCCCGCGGTCTTCGAGTCGGCAGGCGGATTCGCCCCCACCATCGGCATCCTCGGCGCGGTGTTGGGGCTGATCCAGGTGATGCAGCATCTGGACAACATTGCGGAGGTGGGCCGGGGCATCGCCGTGGCCTTTGTCGCCACCATCTACGGCGTGGGCATTGCCAATCTCTTCTTCCTGCCCTTCGCCGGCAAGATGCGGCTACGGGTCCGCGACGACCATCAACGCCGCGAGATGATGCTGGAAGGCGTGATCTCCATCCTCGAAGGCATCAATCCGCGCATGTTGGAAATCAAGCTGTCGGGATTTCTGGAAGACGCCCATCGCGAGAAAAAGGAGCGCGCCGCATGAGAGCGCCCATCCCCCGAAGCCGGGTCACGCACGATCGCTGGCTGGTCTCCTATGCCGACTTCATCACTTTGCTGTTTGGCTTCTTCGTTGTCCTCTACGCCTTCGCCCGCGCCGATCAGAAGAAGCAAAGCCAGGTGCCGTTGGCCATCGACTCCGCGTTCCATTCCCTGGGCATCTTTCCCGGCGCGGCCCGCCAGCCTACTCCAGACGCCACGCCTGGCGCGGGCACCGAACAGCCGGCTGTGCCCATGAACATCGTCATGGGAGAGGATGTGCTCGCTCCCGCCAAGGTCAAGGACGACCTGAACCATATCCGCCGGGAACTTCAGCAGACCCTTTCCAATCAGGTCGCCACCCACACCGTTTCCATCAAGATGGGCCGCGACGGCCTGGTCATCAGCCTGCGCGAGGCGGGGTTCTTCAGCTCGGGCTCGGCCACGCCGCGGCCCGAAGCGCTCGATACGCTGCGCCAGATCGCGACGTCTCTCGGCCGCACGCCCTACGACCTGCGCATCGAAGGCCACACCGACAATGTGCCCATCCACACCGTTGAATTCGATTCCAACTGGGAACTTTCCTCGGCCCGCGCCACGCGCATCGCGCGGCTCTTCCTGGACCTCAAGGCGATGCCCGCCGAGCGGCTTTCGGCCGCTGGATATGCCGAATTCCACCCCCTGGCAAGCAACGATACCGCCGATGGCCGCGCCCAGAATCGCCGCGTCGATCTGGTCGTACTGCCGCGCACCAAGATCGATCTTTCCGCTCCGGGAGCAGCGCCGCCCACCGGCCCCTGGAGCAAGATCGACGACGGCGATCTGCCGCCACAGTGACTCGCCAGCCGCATTTAAATTGTCAACCCCGCCGCAAATGCTCCGTGCCCCATCCATTCCGCGATTTTTCGAAGAAAAATGCGGAATGGGTGGGAAAGCACCAAAGCCAATAGGGGGTCGCCAGTTTCCCCCGGTCTCGCCTCAGAGACCGGGGGAAATCGGCAACCTCAACCAGACTCATTCGCGAGCAACTACTTCGTTTCTGCCGCGAAGGCATCGGCTTCGCGATTCAACTCCTCGGGGCCGGCGGCGCGCGTGGCGAAAATCACCCGGTAGCGGAAGGTGGCTGACTGGTCCTTCTCCAACGTGAAGTTCAGCGCCGGCTGCTTGGGATCGAAGACACTGGGAGCCAGCGGATTGGCGGCAAACAAGCCGTAGCCGCGCGCATGCCACACGGTTGGATAGCCGGGGTTCTTTGGGTGATCGAGGATGGCGATATCGACCTGGTGGTCGCCGGTGTGGCCGGACAAGGAACACCAGCGGCCGCGCGTGCTCCATACCGCGGTTCCCGTAATGCCTTCGCTGGTGCGGTATTCGCCGCTGGCCGCCTGCTCCGCACTGGCTGCCGGCGCCGCATCGACCTTGGTCGGGTTGCCGTTCGAGTCCAGGAAGATGCCGCCCTTCTCTTCAGGAGATTCCAACCAGCGCGCGACCCGCAAACCGAGCAGGCCGTCTTTCTCGTCCTTGAAAACCACGCGGTCCAGAGCCGTGAGCGTAATCTCCTGGTCGATGACCCTGGCATGATTGCGGCGCGCGAAGCCGTAGCGCGTGGTCTGGTTGAGAATCTTCTTGCCCGCGCCGTCGATCCAGACCGACTCGACCACCAGCTCGCCGCGGTCCTTTCCGTTCTTTGTGGACACGATGCGGGTGTGAAAGATGGTCCCCATCTTGGAGCGGTTCTCCGGCTTGATGGCCTCGGAGTTATTCCAGAAGTCGTATCCGTTCACATTCGCGTAGTTGAACCACATACCGGCGTGGTGCGGGTGATCGACGCGTTCGCCGGGCCGGGGCGCAAGCGGATACCCGCGCGTGAGGGTGACGCCTGCTTCGTCGACGATCGGGTAGAGCACCGGCTTCTTGAGCGTGCTGGGCCAGATGTAGGAAGTGAACGGCTTTCCGTCAATGGTGATATCGACGCGCCGCTCAGCCTCGTTGGCAACCACTTGCACGCCTTTGGCGGAAGTGGCTGCGCCCGCCAACGGGAAAGCAGCCGCCGCAAAGACAAAGGCCGCAGCCAGAAGACTCATCGTCGCGGGACTACGCATAGACCTTGCCTCCGGCCATCACCTGCTGCGTCTTGTCGTCGAAGGTGACCTTCTCGCCCGTCTGGATGGCGGCCACATTCATGCACAGGGCGATGGAGTGGCTGTAGCCGGCTTCGATCGAGGCATTGGGCGTCTTGCGCGAGCGGACGCACTCCATCCAGTTGCGCATGTTGGCCGAAGTCATGGGATCCTTGCCGGTATCGGCCGCGGTCGAAGCCGCCTCGACGTTTTCGGAGAGCGAGAAGCTGGGCAGCAGATTCTCGCTCAGGCCCATGGCCGCGGCTTCGCGCGCGCGCATCCCTCCGGTGGGCGTCACCGTCTGCTTGTCCATGTCGATCATGCCGCCGTTCGAGTAGTAGAGCTCCTTCACGCCGCCCGCCGAATTTGTAAATCGTGAGCTGT
>Ga0316217_10004679_pt1 | contig 14614 bp, 15 predicted proteins | sample 1anoAmetaG_FD_203633 | JGI IMG/M metagenome (GOLD analysis project Ga0316217, IMG submission 203633) | Freshwater microbial communities from Trout Bog Lake, Wisconsin, USA - 1anoA | ecosystem: Environmental > Aquatic > Freshwater > Lake > Hypolimnion/Profundal zone | place: USA: Wisconsin... | reverse complement strand
TTAAGCCGCGCTTTAGAAGAAGAGCGGATTGCTGATGCCTTCCTGTGTAAAAACGAAAAAGAACGCGCGGCTGTTTGGAAAATTCGCGAAGATTGGGCCGTGGATCGCGCTTTTCCGCGCGGGCTTTGGTTTGATCTTTCGGTACCGCTTGCTCATCTTGGTCGATATCTCGATGAACTTGCGGCGGGTTTGAAAAATTACCATTCGGATTTTCAATTGTTTTTTATAGGTCATTTGGGCGATGGTAATATGCATGTAACCGTGAATGCCAAATATCCCATATCGGAACATTATCATGCAGTTTCCAAACTCGTCTATGCGGGGCTTTCAGAAAAGGGGGGTTTCTTTTCTGCCGAGCATGGTATCGGGATTGAAAAACGCGATGCGCTTATGGAGCAAAGCGATCCGGTTCGATTAGCATTGATGCAGGATATCAAACGCTTGATTGATCCGAAGGGAATTATGAATCCGAACAAGATTTTTCTAAGCGTCGAATGAACAATAACCATAACGATATGAGAGCGATATAATGCCAGCGACATTTCTTGGGCTTGATATTGGAACGTCCTCCATCAAAGCCCTGCTGATGGATGAGCATCAAACCATGCTGGCCGAATGCTCGGTACCCGTGTCGATTTCGCGCCCCTATCCGCTTTGGTCCGAGCAGGATCCAGAGGAATGGTGGCAGGCTTGTTTAACTTCTATCGCGCATATTAAGCACACAGCACCGCAAGGCTTTTTGGCGCTGCACGGTATTGGCCTTTCGGGCCAGCAACATGGCGCTGTGTTGCTGGATGCTGATGGCCAAGTATTGCGTCCCGCGATTTTGTGGAATGACGGGCGCTGCGGTAAGGAGGCTGAGGAATTACAAGCAAGTTTGCCAGACTTTCTTGAACGCGCCTCCAATATCGCAACGGTTGGCTTTACCGCGCCCAAAGTGCTGTGGGTGCGCCGCTACGAGCCGGATATATTCAAGAAAACCAAAACGATTCTGTTGCCAAAAGACTATATCCGATTTCGATTATCGGGCGACTATAAGGCGGATATGTCGGATGCAGGTGGAACGCTTTGGCATAATATCGCGGAACGGAAATGGGATGATGCCTTACTCGCAGCCGGTGGCATTGATCGCTCTTATGTTGCCGATCTCGTTGAAGGCTCAGCCATCTCCGCACGGTTGAGCGATGCATTATCGAACCAATGGGGATTAGCCAAAGGCTCCGTCGTCATCGCGGGCGGGGCTGGCGACAATGCTGCTGCGGCGGTTGGAATCGGCGCTGTAAAAGCGGGTGAGGGATTGCTCTCGATGGGGACATCGGGCGTGTTATTTGCGGTAACCGATCGGCTCCTTACCAATCCCGCGCGGGTGTTAAATGCCATGTGTCATGCGCTGCCTCATCGGTGGCATGTGATGGGTGTAAGCTTGTCGGCGGCCTCCGCGCTTTCCTGGTTTGCCGATGTGATTGGAAAAGGCGACCGTGTGGGTGATCTGATTGGCGAGGTGCAGGCCTTTGCATCCAATGCTGTCGAACGGGCCAATGCGCCGATTTTTGTGCCTTATCTAACGGGCGAACGGACGCCTCATAATGATCCTGAAGCGAATGGTCTCTTCGCAGGCCTGCGCGCGCAGCATGACCATGTGGCGATGGGCTATGCGGTGATGGAAGGCGTGGCGTTTTGCTTTGCGGATGATTTTGATGTGTTAGCCGATTCAGGTGTCGAACTCGAAAGCTGTTTTCTGGTCGGTGGTGGCGCGCGTAGTGCGTTTTGGGGGCAAATGCTTGCTGATGTGATTCAGTTCCCGTTGGACCTTCCGGCAGGGGCCGAAACGGGTGCGGCATTGGGGGCCGTGCGCCTTGGTATGTTAGCCGCAAATGTGGCGGGTGAATCCGATATTTGTTTCAAGCCCGATATTAAGCTTCGCTATCAACCGGATGAGACAGAAAAGACGTTTTATCACCCACGTCTTGATCGCTTTAGAGCGCTCTATGAGGCTGAACACCGCATGAGAACACGCTAACGCTCCGATGCAATAAAGGCCTCTAGCGCTTGCACTTCGGCCCTGTTTAAGCGCAAGCCCAATTTGCTGCGACGCCATAAGATATCATGCGCGGTCATCGCCCATTCATGCGCCATCAGATAGCGGATTTCGGCGGCAGAAAGCGTATCACCGAAAAAGGGGCCGAGATCGTCTTCCTCAGTTGCCGTTCCTAAAATCATCAAGGCCCTTGTCCCATAGGCGCGGACGAGGCGATGGATCAGTGCTTTTCGTAAGTTTGGGTAGCGACGGTGATAGTCATCCACCAAAGCTTGAAAACCTGTTCGTTCAAAATCGCCACCGGGTAAAGCGACCTTGCCCGTCCAACCATTCTTGCCGGATGTTGGAAAGTAAGGCGAAAGTTTTTCAAGCGCTGCTTCGGCCAGTCGACGATAGGTGGTTATCTTGCCACCAAAGATCGAAAGCAGTGGCGCTTCACCATGGGGGGCATCAAGCTTAAGCACATAATCACGCGTGGCCTCTTGCGCTTTTGAAGCACCATCATCGTAAAGGGGCCTAACGCCTGAATAGGTCCATACACAATCGTCGGGTAGAATGGGCTTTGAAAAATATTCGCTTGCAGCAGCGCAGAGATAGATGATCTCTTCGTTACTCGCTTTAACCTTTGCTGGATCGCCGATATAATCGCGATCCGTTGTGCCGATAAGCGTGAAATCCTGTTCATAAGGAATGGCAAAAATAATGCGGCCATCGCTGTTTTGAAAGATATAGCAACGATCATGATCATAAAGGCGTGGCACGACAATATGCGAGCCTTGCACCAAGCGTATTTTGGCGTCCGTGTTGGACCTTATTTTTCCTGATAAAACATCGGCCACCCACGGCCCCGCCGCATTGACGATTGCTGTTGCGCGAATGGATTTCGATTGGCCTGTTAATTGGTTGAGGAGATGCAGAGTCCACAGACCATTTTCTCGATGCGCGGATATGAGTTTATGGCGTGTTTCAATGATCGCGCCTCTGGCGCGCGCGTCCATGGCATTTAAAACGACAAGGCGAGCATCCTCGACCCAACAATCGGAATATTCAAATCCAATCGATGAACCCGGCTTTAGAGGTTTACCTGCTTCATCGCTTTTGAGATCAAGTGTTTGTGTCGCGGGCAAAAGTTTGCGGCCACCCAGATGGTCATAAAGGAAAAGGCCAAGCCTTAAAATCCAAGCCGGTCGAAGCCCGCGATGATAGGGTAGCACGAAGCGAAGCGGCCAGATGATATGCGGCGCAATGCCCCATAGGGTCTCACGCTCCATGAGCGCTTCGCGAACCAGCCTAAATTCATAATGCTGGAGATAGCGCAACCCGCCGTGAATCAGTTTTGTCGACCAAGAGGATGTACCGGAAGCCAGATCATCCTGCTCACACAGATAGACGCGTAAGTTTCGGCCCGCGGCATCGCGCGCAATGCCGGTTCCATTGATGCCGCCGCCAATAATGGCGATGTCAAAAACCGCGTCTGTCAGAGGAGCCTCCGGCTGAGGTGCAGGTTATTTAAAACCGATGGGCGAAGGAAACTTTAAGCTGCGGCCAGAGGTTCGATAAAGGATACATCAATACGCTCTCTCGCGCGCGCTAAATCCCACGCTCTTTGCAAGTTCATCCAATATTCTGCCGTCGTGCCAAATACCTGAGCGAGGCGCATAGCGGTATCTGCGGTCAAGGCCGTATCGCCCTTAATGAGTCGCTCAATACGCGTACGTGGAACGCGAACACGCTTTGCGAGCCTATAGGCACTCAAACCCAAAGGATCGAGATAAAGCTCTTGAAGAACCTCTCCCGGATGGGAGGGATGATTAATCAGAGACATGAAACTTCATCCTTTAATGATAATCTATAATTTCTACATCAATAGGTCCTTGTTTGGACCACTGAAAGCAAATACGCCATTGATTGTTGATCCGAACGGAATATTGGCCCGTGCGATCTCCCTTTAGTTCTTCGAGATGGTTTCCGGGTGGAAATCGAAGATCGTCCAATTGCACCGCTGCATCCAACGCAGATAGCACAGCGCGTGTTCTTTTCACCAGATTTGGAGGAAAACCCTTACCATACTGATTTTTGGCTGCGGCGTTCGCAAGTTTACCTTTAAGGCTCACAATCATAATGCCACGTATCACGTAATGATACGTGATGCAAGTCATTTAATGTTTAGTAGGCTATCACCGTTCCTTCACCGCCGTTGAACCCACTTCTTTCAAAGGCGAGAGTAAATAATCGAGCAACCGTCTTTGTCCAGTTTTGATTTCCGCAGTAATCGCCATGCCGGGGGCTAAGGGTATCGCTTTGCCTTCGCTCAAAATAGTGGATTGGCTTAGTTTCAGGGTCACGGGAAAATACAGGTTTTGTACGCGCTGAGCACCTGCTGATCCTTTTGCCTCTTGCGGCTGGGGTTGAGTATTGCCTTCCGCCGCCAATGCTTCGGGCAGGGGGATCGCGTCACTCGCTACCCTCGTAACCACCGCCTCAATCGTGCCGTAGCGCGTAAAAGGAAAGGCTTCGATTTTAATCGAAGCGGTTTGGCCCTCATGCACAAAGCCGATATCTTTATTGGGGAGATAGGTTTCAACCTCCAACACCGCGTCATCCGGCACGATCCGCATTACTTCTTGGGCGGCGTTGAGCACCTGCCCGACACTGATCACCGAGGAGGCCTGTACAGTGCCCGCCACGGGGCTACGGATAACGAGATTATTAACGCGGATTTTGGCCTTCTCAAGCCGAGGGGCAGCTTCACATGCGCACCGGCAAGTTCGGCAACCGCAATCACCTTCGCGCGTGGCATGGCAGGGTTTGCAAGTGCGATGTTTTCATGGATGGTTTTGGCAAACAGTAAATTCTCTTGCAGCACCACGCCAATGTGACGCCTGAGCCAAGCGGGATCGACTTGGGTGAGGTCAAGCCCATCGATACGGATTTGACCTTCTTGAGGCGAATAAAACCGCTGCACCAATTTGGTAAGCGTCGATTTACCCGAGCCAGATGGGCCTACAATGCCGATAATTTCGCCCGGTGCGATGGAAAGGTTGATATGTTTTAAAACATCTTGCCCGCCCGCCGTGTAACGGAAACTCACATTGCGAAACTCAATGGCCCCTTTGGGCGGAGGTAGCGCTGCCATCGCCGCATTCCCCGGTTCAGGCGCGGCGTTTAAAATATCGCCTAACCGTGCAACCGAAATTGCCACTTGCTGGAAGTCTTGCCAAAGTTGCGAGAGCCGTAAAATCGGCTGCGCCACCTGACCCGAAATCATGTTGAAAGCGACGAGGGAGCCGACCGTCAACTCGCCATCCATCACTGCCACCGCACCAAAAAACAACAAAAGGGCAGTTGAAAATTTACTGACCAGTTGAATGGCGTCCTGCCCACCAAAGGCCATCAGAGCGGCCTCAAAACCGGTGCGGATATAGGCCGCCAGCCGCTCTTCCCATTCCGCCCGCATTACAGGTTCAACCGCGCTGGCTTTAATCGTCTGCGCGCCGATAATGGTTTCGACAAGGAATTGCTGGGTATAGGCGCCGCGATTAAATTTTTCTTTCACCCGTTCGCGCAACATAGGCGCAATGACCGCTGCGATTAAAACATAAAGCGGAACAGTGGCTATAACGATCAACGCTAGTTTTACAGAATAGATAAACAGCACCGCGACCATCACCACGGTAAACACAAGATCAAGTGCTGCAAAAAGGCCTTGTCCGGTAATGAAGGCGCGAATGGTTTCCAATTCTCGGACACGCGCCACGGTCTGCCCCGCAGGCCTTGTCTCGAAATAGGAAACAGGCAGGCGCAACAAATGCGCGAAGAGCCGTTGGCCCAATTCGACATCGATCCGGTTGGTGGTGTGGGTTAGTGCATAGCTGCGTAAAAATTGCAGTAATACGTCGAAACACGAAATACCGATGAGCCCGATGACAATCACATCGAGCGTCGATGCGCTGCGGTGCACCAGCACTTTGTCAATGACGACTTGAAAAAACAGCGGCGTCACCAGCGCGAAAATCTGCAACGCCAACGAGGCCAACAATACATGCGCAAGCGCACGACGATACCGCCAAATGGAAGGCAAAAACCACGCAAAGCTGAAATGGGCGGGATGAATGCCCGGCCCGCCTATGCGGCGTTGTACGAGGATGATTTGTGGCTCTAGCGCTTCGGACACTTCCTCAATAGGACGCTCAAGATCGGCGCGCGTGATCGGATCAATGGTACGAAAAAGCCCGTTTGGTGTTAAACCGCCGAGTACGATAAAAGCTCCTGCTTTGGTGCGCGCGAGCGATGGAACGGGCAGAGCCGCAAGCCGCTTGGGTGTGATGTCGCGAATAATCCGGGCTTTAAGGCCAATTTGCGTGGCTGCACGCAAAATATCGTCTGCCGTTGCATCGCGTTCGCCAAGCGCCAATTCGCGCGCGAGATGGTTCGGGTCGGCAGGGATACGGAAAAAAGCCGCAATTCCCGTAAGGCCATGCAGGCCTGACAGGTGCGCGTTTAAGGAATCCGTAGTTGTTCCGTCTGCCATCTGTAAAATGACTTAGCTTATAATGGATATTTTTACCATGAAAGATGATCTAAGCGAGGCTGCAACCAATCATTGGTTGTGTCAGGCATTTTTTTCGGGCGAATGAGGTTTGATTTGGTCGGTGGGTTAGCACTTGGCCTTTGCGCGGGTAAGCTACTTGAACTTTCCTTGGGCCAACAACATCGTTTGCTTGATCGCGAGCGTGTGCCTTGTCCCTTGGTTGAAAGAAATTCCTGTTGGTCAATCGTTTGACGCAACAGGATGAATATTCTGCTTGATGCAGAGGAATCGAAGTTGCGACGAATGGTGGCTACTTAGTAACCGCTTTGATCGACGCAGAGCAAGAGATCGAATTGGGTCAAACGGTAAAGCTTAGCTATGACGCTGAGAAATGCCATGTGTTTGATGGGGTTGGCGATACGTTACGGCCTTAGATTCAAGCACGATTTCTTGCATCTAAGGTTACCAATACATGGCCGCGCCACGCGTAGCCAAAGGCGAAGCGTGGTGCCCGAGGGCGGAATTGAACCACCGACACAGCGATTTTCAGTCGCTTGCTCTACCAACTGAGCTACTCGGGCGTTCGGCGTTATCGCGCAGAACAGGCGGGCGTTATAGTGGGTAGGCGGGGTGCTGTCCAGCCATGCTGCGAGGTAATTTTCAAATGGCGAATATTTGTCTAACACCTAGTCGCGAAACAAAAATTCGCAATCGGATCGGCCAAAGTCGATATCATCGGCGGTTTCTACCGGGGCTGTCTCTTTCACCATGGGGTCGGTTTGTTCGCCTTCGGCAAAGTAACTGGCAAGATGAAGGCGGGCGCGGCGACGTAACGTTTCCCGGCGTGCCGCGTGTGTTCTATCGTCCGATCCGCTGGATGCACCCTCAGAATGAGACCAGTCCATCCACGCGGAACCAAGGCTAACCTCAATCAGGCTCATGTCCAACCTCCGAATCAGAAAACGAATCGATAATGTATAATTGTCGTTAACCTATGACGGATTTGTGACTTTTTAGGCTCGAATACGGCTTATTCTGCGCGGCTACGCGTAGGAAATGGCCGTTATCCCCGCCAAACGCCCACCGAACGCATCGATTTGGACGTTGTTTTCTTAAGCGTGTTAAAGCGCGGAGGAATGGGGGACTATAAACCACGTCTAACAATAGGGCGTATGTGGCGTGACACCTACCCTTTGTTCCATTAATAGCTCCATCTCTCCTGTTGGGACTTTTTCGAAAGCGTGACTTATCATGAATGATCTTGCCGCCTACCGCGCCTCGCGCCTGTCTAATTCCTTCTTTTCCGCCTCGCTTTTGGACCGCGACCCCGAAATTGCCGAAGCCGTGCAGTTGGAGCTTGGCCGCCAGCGCGATGAAATTGAGCTTATTGCATCGGAAAACATCGTGTCACGCGCCGTGTTAGAGGCGCAAGGCTCGATTATGACCAATAAATATGCCGAAGGGTATCCCGGTAAGCGATATTATGGCGGGTGCCAATTCGTCGATATCGCTGAAGATTTGGCGATCAAGCGCGTCACGCAGCTTTTTGGCTGTAATTTTGCCAATGTGCAGCCCAATTCCGGCTCTCAGGCGAATCAGGCGGTGTTTTTGGCGCTGTTACAGCCCGGTGACACGTTTATGGGGCTTGATCTCGCAGCCGGGGGGCATTTGACGCATGGCGCGCCGCCCAATGTGTCGGGCAAATGGTTCAAGGTCGTCTCCTATGGGGTTGAGCCGGAAACGCAGACGATCAATATGGACAAGGTGGAGGCCTTGGCGTTGGAGGCCAAGCCGAAGCTGATTATTGCGGGCGGCTCGGGCTATGCGCGGCATTGGGATTTTGCGCGGTTTCGCGACATCGCGGATAAGGTAGGGGCCTATTTCCTTGTCGACATGGCGCATTTCGCGGGCCTTGTGGCGGGGGGTGCGCATCCTTCGCCGTTTCCACACGCCCATGTCGCGACATCCACCACGCACAAAACGCTACGCGGGCCGCGTGGCGGCATTATTTTATCGAATGACGAGGGGATTGCGAAGAAAATCAACTCCGCCGTGTTCCCCGGTATGCAGGGCGGCCCATTGATGCATGTGATTGCCGCCAAGGCGGTGGCGTTTGGTGAGGCACTGACGCCGGAGTTCAAATCCTACGCCCGCGCTGTGGTTGAAAATGCCTCCGCTCTGGCCGATACGCTCATTAAAGGCGGGTTCAAGATCGTGACGGGTGGAACGGATAACCATCTCATGCTCGTCGACCTTCGCCCGAAGAGCATTACGGGCAAGGCGTCCGAGGCGGCGCTCGGCCGCGCGCACATTACGTGCAACAAAAACGGCGTGCCGTTTGATCCGGAAAAGCCGACGATTACCTCCGGTATTCGCCTGGGAACGCCAGCGGCGACCTCGCGCGGGTTTGGCGTGGAAGAGTTCCGCGAGGTGGGGCGCCTGATCGTCGAAACGCTCGATGGCCTTTCGAAGAACGGCGAAGCGGGCAATGGTGCGGTTGAGGAAAGCGTCAAAGAGCGGGTCCATGCGTTGACGAAGCGGTTTCCGATTTACTAATTGATAGGAGCGAAGGGAGCCTTCACACGATGAGCCACGCTGAAATATCCTTGGTATATGAAGGCCAGGAAGTTGAAAATGGCCGCATGGATGTGCGTGATTTGGCACCTGCGCTTTTATCGTTTGGTAATCTGATTGAGGCGGCTAATCGTGTTGTAAATGGCGATCAATCGGTTGCGAAGATCCAAGTACGGACCGTCAGTTCGGGGTCATTTTCGATTGGGTTCGACGTTGCTATTGATTTTTTAAAATCGATTCGTGATTTTTTATCAGGCCCTGAAGCAACGGCTGCGGCTAATCTTCTTGGTGTGCTGACTGGTGCCGGTGCCGTTGGAATCGGTGCCATTTCGTTGGTGCGTAGGCTTAAAGGGCGCGCGTCCAATCATGTCCGTTCAAAATCCGAAAATCGTGTCGAAATTGATATCGACGACATGATCATTGAAGTCGATGAAATCGTAGCAAGGGTGGCGTTTGACTCAGGCGTGCGTGCAGCGCTTGAAAGAATCGTAGCTGAACCGCTTGGGCGCGATGGTATTGATGCCGTTGTCATTGGAATTGACGAAAATAGTGAGCGGATTGACAAGTCAGAGGCTTATGCGTTTCGACCGCCGATTGATCGGGAAACGGGTGCGTATGAACATCGCTTTCGTGCTCCTTTTTCAATCGTATCTTTGTCCTTTAAACAGGGAAATAAATGGCGTCTCAATGATGGTCGAGCAACCCTTAACGTTACTGTCATCGATTATGATTTTATTGGTCGCGTGGATCGAAGCGAAATATCTTTCTCAAAGGGTGATATTTTGATTTGCGATGTGCGTGTGGTTACCCGAGAGATTGCGGGCGGACTTCACGCCGAATTTTTTATCGAACGTGTTGTAGAGCAGCGAAAACCTTTGCATCAAATTTCGCTGTTTGAAAAACCGGATCGCTAAAGAGCTTCGTTCATATCATTAAACGCATTTATTTGCGGGAACTGGAAATTTGCTGTGCGTTGTCCTTATTGCGGAAGCCTCGAAAGTCAGGTGAAGGATTCGCGTCCCGGTGAGGATGGGTCCGTTATTCGCCGCCGTCGGGTGTGTCCGGATTGCGGCGGGCGGTTTACGACGTTTGAGCGCGTGCAATTAAGGGAACTGACGGTGGTGAAACGCTCAGGGCGGCGCATTCCGTTTGAGCGGGATAAGCTGTTGCGCTCCGTTGAAGTCGCTTTGCGCAAAAGGCCCGTGGAGGCCGAGCGAATTGACCGTTTGGTCAATGGCATTGTGCGGCAACTCGAAAGCATCGGCGAGGGCGAGGTGACGAGCCAGATGATTGGCGAATTGGTGATGGAGGGGCTTAAAGGCCTCGATGATGTCGCCTATGTGCGCTTTGCCAGCGTCTATCGCAATTTCCGCGAGGCAAAAGAGTTCAGTGAGTTACTCGATGAGCTGAATGCCGATGAGAGTTCCAGCGGAACTTCACCCGAATGAACGCTACCGTGATTGATGAAAGCATGATGCGCCATGCATTGACACTCGCGCGGCGGGGGCTTGGGCGGACATGGCCTAATCCTTCGGTTGGTGCCGTCATCTGGCGAATGGAAGGTGATCAACCGATTATCCTTGGGCGCGGTTTGACGCAAAAAGGCGGCCGTCCCCATGCTGAGACGCAGGCGCTAGCGATGGCAGGTGAGGCCGCGCGGGGCGCCTTTATGGCGGTTACGCTTGAGCCTTGTGCGCATCATGGGCAAACGCCGCCCTGTGCGGAGGCCATCGCCCAAGCCGGGATAGCACGGGTTGTTTCGGCGATGCAGGACCCTGATCCGCGTGTGCAGGGCGGCGGCTATCGGATATTACGCGCGGCGGGTATCGAACTTGTCACAGATATTTTGGCGGATGAAGCGCTCGCGGTTAATCTGGGTTTTATCCGCAAAGTGATCGATCACCGTCCGATGGTGACGCTTAAACTGGCGCAGACGGCGGATGGTTATGCAGGTGTTGCGGGCCGTCAACTCGTGGTCTCTTCAGCAGACTCAAAACAGCGTGTCCATTTGGCGCGCGCCAATCATGATGCGATTATGGTTGGTGTTGGAACCGTGCTGGCGGATAATCCGGATCTGACCTGTCGGCTACCGGGCATGATGCCGTTTTCTCCGGTTCGAATTGTGTTGGATACGCATCTCTCTACCCCGTTAAACAGCCGTCTCGTTGAGACATGCCACACGGTTCCAACCTGGATTTTAATCGGACCCAATGTATCGGAAAAATCAGTGGAGAAGATGCGCGAAAAAGGCGTTATGATCGAGCGTATTGCGCTTGAGCAGACAGGGCATCTTAAGTTGCGCGAGGCTTTAAATATACTTGCCGAACGCGGCCTTACCCGTATCTTGAGCGAAGGTGGACCAATGCTGGCTGAGGCGCTCGTTCAAGCCGATCTGGTTGATAGTGTGGAGATTTATACGAGCCCGGATCATCTGGGCCGCGAAGGTGTTTTGGCAGTGCGGGATGGGTTACGTGACCGGATCAACAATCTGCATCTTTTTCATGCCGCTGAACCTGTTGCAATAGGGCGTGACAGATTGGTTCACTATACGAGGATGAGGTAATGTTTACGGGAATTGTAACCGATATTGGCACGATTGAAAGCATCAAAGACCATGCTGGCGCGCTGCGTCGCATTCGCATTCACGCGTCTTATGAGGCGGCTGGCATAGCGCTAGGCGCTTCGATTGCGTGCTCGGGTCCCTGTTTAACGGTGGTCGCCGTCGGCAGTCGCCCCGCGGGTGGATGCTGGTTTGAAGTGGATGCCGCGGCCGAAACCTTGGCCCGCACGACGGTGGGAGAATGGCACATCGGCACACGGTTGAATTTGGAGCGCGCTTTAAAAATCGGCGACGAACTTGGCGGGCATCTGGTGTCAGGCCATGTCGATGGCGTGGCCGAGGTGATCGCGCGCGAGGAGATTACCGATAAATCCGGCTCATCCTGGGGGGCAACGGCGAAATTTACCATTCGTGTGCCAAAGGAGCTTGCCAAATTTGTGGTCGAAAAAGGCTCGGTGGCGCTGGATGGCACGTCTTTGACGATCAATTCGGTAGAGAGCGATGATTTGACGGTTCTTTTGATCCCGCACACTTTGGAAGTAACGAATTGGGGGGCGGTGAAAGCCGGATCGAAGCTCAATATCGAAGTGGACCAGATGGCGCGTTATGCGGCACGGTTGATGGAGATGCGGGGGTAGGTGAAGTGGCTATTCTTAAAAATAATTTATTGACATATGATGACTATTTATAGCATATTACGGATATATGAATATGCCGCTTTCACTTCAGCCAATTCCTTATCAAGGTAGCAAAAGGGCGCTTGCGCCACGCATTTGCAGCTTATTTCCTAGCAAAGTTCAGACTCTCTATGAGCCGTTTGCAGGCTCTGCTGCTATAACGCTTTTTGCAGCAACGCACGGGCTAGCTAAGCACTTTATCATCGGGGACGCATATGGACCATTGATTGAACTCTGGCGGCTTATTATCGAAAATCCGAGTAATTTGTCAGATCGCTATTCCTCAATATGGAATGAACAATTTGTGGTTGGTGTGGAGCATTTCAATGAAGTGCGGGCAACTTTTAACCAAAATAAAGATCCAGTTTTGTTGCTATATTTGACTGCTCGATGTGTAAAAAATGCCGTTCGTTTTAATAAGAAAGGCCATTTTACGCAATCCGTTGACAAGCGCCGCACTGGAATGAAACCTGACCGAGTAACACGCACGGTTCATGCGGTTAGCCGATTACTTAAAGGGCGCGTGACCTTATTTAATGGCGATTTTCGGGATTGCACTTTTGCGGCGACCTCTTCGGATTTAATCTACATGGACCCACCCTATCAGGGCACAACTTACGGTACAGACAAACGTTATGCGTCGGGCATAGAGCGAGAACGAATCATCGACTCTTTGCACGATTTCGATGCTCGTGGCGCTCGTTATGTATTGTCCTATGATGGACAGATGGGTGAAAAGATTTATGGAGAACCTCTGCCGAGCACTATAAATGCAAATCATATTGCAATACATGCAGGGAGATCATCGCAGGCAACGATTAGCGGTGGAAAGGCGGAAACAATCGAAAGTCTATACGTTTCTCGGCTACTGAATACTCCTGATTTAGATATATACCATCCACGTCCAATTCAAGAAATATTATTCTATTAAGACTTTTTTGATGTACTTTGTTAAATCCATACCACCAGCTTGAGCTTTTTTAGTTATCTTTTCAAAGTCGGCAATTTCTTCGCCTGTCCAGACCAACTCGATACGACGCGAAGGCGTTTCCGCAATATGAGAGTAATTTTCAGGGGATGCCCAAAAACATTTTTTACAGATATTGGGATCATGCGTCGTCTTAAAATTATTGCAATGCTCGCATGACCAACTTTTGGCGCGGTTTGACGAAGCATCAAGTAGCATAAAATCTTGTGGGGAAAGTGGAAACGCATTATCACCCGCTACCTCGTAGGGTATGCGGTGGTCAATTTGCAAATATCTCTCGTCTAAGAACTCTCCAGTTATTGTGTCACGACAACCGTACACCTCAATTAGATTTTGTTTAAATTGTTTTGAAAATGCTTTTCGTCCGCCGACTCGGTCGGCCTTGATTTTTGATGTATCGTCGAAAGTATAAGCACCCATTCGGCGACCAGTTTTGGGGCTAGTAATGCTATGTGTGACAAGAGGAATTCCATTCTCTCTAACATCTCGAATAGCGCGGGGTGGATGATCGTAGCCATAAAGATCGCTCAGTTCTTCGTTAGTAATAACTCCATACTGTAAGATATGATCAATAACGGTACGGGCGCGTTTGGCTTGTACACTGCGGCATAAAGAAATCATCGACTCGTCGAGTGAGGACTCTGGCGTTTTCCTAATTTCATTTAATTCAGCCATTTTTGGCTCTCAAAAGATCGTTAGCTGATACATTGAGTGCGGTTGCAAGAGCGGCTAAAGTTGAAAGTGTTATGTTGCGTTCGCCCCGCTCAACTGAACCGATATAGGTTCGATGATAGCCACATATGTCAGCTAATTGTTCCTGTGAAAGGCCAAGTCGCAAACGCCGATCTTTGACGTTTGAAGCTACGATATGACGTAACGATTCGGTCGATGATGATTTATTGTCTGACATCGCAAACAATTTATGGCGAGAATACTTTAAGTCTACAGACTATAATTAGAGTTACGCTAGCTCGGTATTAGGGTTAGCAGTATTAAAAATAGATGCTGCCCTTATTTGTTGTCCAATTTAGATTTTCTTGCGCCTCATTTTTAAGCATCGCTCATGCCAGCACCTTTGCATCGCGTAAAACGCGCTCCAGAAAATCCGGCTTGCAGTGGGAATAGGCGATGGCGTCGACAGTAATATCATAACGCGCACCCAATGCGTGGGCAAAATCGAGCGCGGCGCCCCTTTGGTCGCGCGGAAAATCGGCGAGCACATCAACATCGCTTTCATAATGCAAAC
>Ga0316217_10004678_pt1 | contig 14614 bp, 15 predicted proteins | sample 1anoAmetaG_FD_203633 | JGI IMG/M metagenome (GOLD analysis project Ga0316217, IMG submission 203633) | Freshwater microbial communities from Trout Bog Lake, Wisconsin, USA - 1anoA | ecosystem: Environmental > Aquatic > Freshwater > Lake > Hypolimnion/Profundal zone | place: USA: Wisconsin... | reverse complement strand
AAATTTCGACGCATTTCATTTTATCAAAATTAAATAATATATTTGGCAGTCAATTTATAGAGCCGGGGTTTTATTCCCTTTTCTTAAATATAATCCACCGGTTGTATAGTTTGTCCAAAAACGAATTGCCTCTGATTGCTTGCTTTTTTAATTGCTCAAATAAATATTTTTTAAACATTTAAATTGTATCGTTATGATTGATACTGGTTCAACAGCGTTTATACTGTTAGCAACAAGTTTAGTAATGTTAATGACTCCTGGATTAGCATTCTTTTATGGTGGCCTGGCCACAAGGCGTAATATTTTAGGTATTATGATTCAAAGTTTTGTGTCGTTGGGATGGACTACCGTTTTATGGGTATTCTTCGGTTATTCCCTTTGTTTCAGTGGTGGTGAAGGAGGAATAATCGGCGATTTTCATAAAGCATTCCTGAACAATATCAGTACTACATCGATGTATTCGAACGGGAAGATTCCCGAGTTTGTGTTTTTTGCCTATCAGATGATGTTTGCCATTATTACACCGGCATTGATTACTGGTGCTTTTGTAAACCGGATTAATTTTAAGGCATATATCATTTTCCTGACTGTATGGCAGATACTGGTTTATTATCCTTTTGTACATATGATATGGGGCAATGGACTGCTGGCGCAATGGGGTGTGCTGGACTTTGCAGGCGGTATTGTAGTACACGCTACTGCAGGGTTTGCTGCACTGGCTTCGGTGTTTTATGTAAAGGCAAGGGTGGATAAAAATTCTACTCCAAACAGTATACCACTGGTAGCTATTGGCAGTGGACTATTGTGGTTTGGCTGGTATGGTTTTAATGCCGGCAGCGAGGTACAGGTGGACTTTGTAACATCAACCGCTTTTATCAATACGGATATAGCTGCCTCTTTTGCCACTATTGCCTGGCTGGTGATAGAATGGTCGCATATTAAAAAACCAAAGTTTGTTGGATTGCTGACGGGTTCCATTGCCGGGCTGGCTACTATTACACCCTGTGCGGGTTTTGTGCCGGTATGGGCATCACCAATCATAGGAACTATAGCCGGAGTCTGCTGTTATTATGCCGTTTACTTTAAGAATAAAATGAACTGGGATGATGCACTGGATGTATGGGGTGTGCATGGTGTAGGAGGTTGTTTAGGTGCCATATTGTTAGGCGTATTTGCTTCAAAAGCAGTGAATATTACCGGTGCCAATGGTTTGATTTATGGTGGAAGTTCGTTCTTTTATAAACAAATCATTGCCGTAGTAGGTGCTTCGATATATGCATTTGTTTTCACCTATCTGATGTTGATTATGATTGATAAGATTACCCCTGTAAGGGTTGATAATAAAACACAGGAAATAGGCCTGGATGAAGGATTGCATGGAGAACATGCATACGATTCGGGAGTATTCTAAGTAGTATCGTTTTTTTATTAATAAGAATGAAAACACACTCCTGATCGGGAGTGTGTTTTTTATTATAAAGATATAATAATGCACTAAAGCAATAGTCTTCTTAATATGCCTTTGGAAAAGCCTGATTTTAATTCTTGAACAGTCCATCCGATAATCGTATTTTCGCACACTTTTTAAACAGATTCAGTGGCAGACATTATTCAGTTATTACCGGACAACATTGCAAATCAGATAGCAGCAGGTGAAGTAATTCAACGGCCGGCGAGCGCGGTGAAAGAATTGCTGGAAAATGCTGTGGATGCAGGGGCTACCGAAATACAACTGATAATAACCGATGCCGGCAAGAACCTGATACAGGTGATAGACAATGGCAAGGGGATGAGCGAAACCGATGCCCGTATGGCTTTTGAACGCCATGCTACGAGTAAGATAAAAGTAATAGACGACCTGTTTCATATTAAAACCATGGGCTTTCGTGGCGAAGCACTGGCGAGTATTGCGGCAGTAGCACAGGTAGAACTGAAGACCCGTAAAGCCGAAGACGAACTGGGTACCTATATTGAAATAGAAAACAGTACTGTTGTAAAACAGGAGCCCTGTGCCTTTGGGGTGGGTAGCAGCATCAGCATGAAGAACCTGTTCTTTAATGTGCCTGCCCGCAGAAACTTCCTGAAAACAAATGCGGCAGAACTACGTCATATCATTGACGAGTTTATCAGGGTGGCCATGTCGTTCCCACATATATTCTTTTCCATGAGCAGCAATGGGCAGGATGTGTTTCACCTGGAAAAAGGCAACCTGAAACAAAGGGTTACACAGATACTGGGCAATGGCTACAATGCCAAGCTGGTGAATGTGAAAGAAGATACCGACTATATGAATATTTATGGCTTTGTGGGGAAACCCGACACGGCCAAGAAGACGAGAGGGGACCAATACTTTTTTGTGAATAACCGGTTCATTAAAAGCGCTTATCTGAACCATGCGGTGACCAATTCGTTCGATAACCTGATAGCGAAAGACAGTTACCCTTCGTATGTATTGTTTATAGACCTTGACCCTTCGCAGATAGACATCAATGTGCATCCTACCAAACAGGAGATAAAGTTTGAAGATGAAAAGATAATCTATGCCTTTGTACAGGCGGCAGTGAAACATGCCCTGGCACAATTCAGCATTGCTCCTTCGCTGGACTTTTCGCTGAATGCTGAGATACAACAACTGGATGCCGTAAACAAACCTTTCAGCAGGGAGAATCAATCATCGGCCTCTTCGTCTAACCTGTTTCAATCATTCACACAGAAACATCAGGCACATAAAATAGACCCTACAGAAAAGAGTGAACTGAGTCACTGGAAAGACTTTTTTGTGGCAGGCAACAATGAGGATAAAATACCGGTGAATATAGAATTGAGCAGTGAAGGTTTAGTAGAAAACTTTACAGCAAAATCATCGCCTTTCGATAACAATGAATCGGTTTGTCTGCAGTTGAACAACACCTTTATTGTCTCTTCTTTTAAGAATGGATTTATACTGGTTCATCAGCAACTGGCACACGAAAGAATATTGTACGAAAAGTATAGTATGATGGCGCATAGCAAACAAACGCCTACGCAAAAGATTTTGTTTCCTATTACATTGGAACTGGCCATTGCAGATGCTGTATTGCTGGAAGACCTGTTGCCCGAGATAGAAGCCCTTGGATTTATGATAGAACATTTTGGAAACAATACCTTTATCATTCAGGGTACACCGGGGGATATTAAACCGGGTAATGAAAAGCATTCCATTGAATTGTTGCTGGAACAGTTCAAACATTTCAGCAGTGAAATTAAGTTCAGCAAGAGAGAGAAACTGGTGCGATGTATGGCTCGTCAACAATCCATTAAAACGGGGCAATCTCTTGGCACAGAAGAAATGAAGAGACTGGTAAACGATTTGTTTGAATGCAATACACCAAACGTAACACCTACGGGTAATCCTACCTATATAGAATATAAGCAGGATTATATGGAGAGGATGTTTGAGCGATAAGGAATACAGGAGTAAGTAGACAGGAGATAGGAGTCAGGAGAATACAAATACTGGTTGCTGGTTACAAGTTTCCTGTATTTGTATTGTCTAAGTACTGTTATCTAAGTACTAAAATCTACATTATTCTTACTTTTCCTCTTCTTTTATATATTTCAGGATGGCGTCTATCTGATCATCAGTCAGATTAGGGAAAGGAGTCATGATGACTTTGTTGTTGGCCTCAAATATACCCTTGGCATAAGGATCCACTTTGATTACTGCCTGTGAATTGTGAATATAATCGTGTAGCTTTTTCTTATCCGGCCAACGATCGTTTACTCCGGACAAAGCTGGTCCAACCACTTTAGCATTCACTGCATGACAAGAAGTACAGTTTGTTTTAAATAATGACTGGCCATCGGCAGGAGCCTCATACTTCATAGTAGGTTTATCATTACCACAGGCGATCATCATAAAGATTGCAAAAACTGCAATTGAATATTTTAGAATCATATACTAATTTTCAGCAAAGGTAAAAGCTTATAAATTCTTAAAAACTGATTTTTGTCTTGTTTGGATAATAAGAGACTACTTTTGTGTAGTAATTCCATTAACATGTTAGTTAAAACCTTTGGAAGTGCTGTATATGGCGTGGAGGCAATTGCAATAACCATTGAGGTTAATGTAAGCAATGGACAGGGTTATATCATAGTCGGTTTACCCGACAATGCTGTAAAGGAAAGTCTGCAAAGAATTGAAGCATCCATTAAAACAAACGGCTACCATATGCCACGCACCAAGCTGGTAGTGAATATGGCTCCTGCCGATATTAAGAAGAGTGGCTCTGCTTTCGATTTACCTATTGCATTAGGAGTGTTGGGCGCATCCGAACAATTGGAAAATTCCGATTTACTGAAGGATTATGTCATCATGGGCGAGCTAAGTCTGGATGGTGCTGTTCAATCCATCAGAGGAGCTTTGCCAATTGCCATTCAAGCAAGGAAAGATGGATTTAAAGGACTGATAGTTCCTAAAGTAAATGCAAGGGAAGCCGGTATGGTGAATAACCTGAAAGTGTACGGGGTGAGTCATATAAATGAAGTGATTGAATTCTTTAAAGAGGAGAATAGTTTAGAACCTGAAAACATCAATGCCCGGGAAGAGTTCTACAATAATCAAAACATCTTTGATGTTGACTTTAATGAAGTAAAAGGACAGGAAAATATAAAGAGAGCCCTGGAGATAGCTGCAGCAGGAGGACATAATGCTATACTGATAGGCCCTCCGGGAGCAGGTAAAACCATGCTGGCAAAGAGGTTGCCCACCATCTTACCACCTCTTTCCCTGCAGGAAGCCCTGGAAACCACCAAGATTCACAGTGTGGCTGGTAAACTAGCTGAAAACTCTACTTTAATTTCTAAAAGACCCTTCAGAAGTCCACATCATACGGTTTCGGATGCGGCACTTGTAGGAGGTGGGGGCATACCTCAACCGGGCGAAATATCGCTGGCACATAATGGTGTATTGTTCCTGGATGAATTACCTGAATTTAAACGTTCGGTACTGGAAGTAATGCGGCAACCTATGGAAGAAAGAAGGGTAACTATCAGCAGGGCAAAGATGGCCCTGGAATTTCCTGCCAACTTTATGTTGATTGCCTCTATGAATCCATGTCCATGTGGATATTTCAATCATCCTGAAAGGGAATGTACCTGTCCGCCGGGAGCCGTACAAAAGTATCTGAATAAAATATCGGGACCATTGCTGGATAGAATTGATTTGCATGTGGAAGTTACTCCGGTAGCTTTTTCAGAATTGAGTACTGCCAAGACAGGAGAAGATTCTGCCACCATCAGGACGAGGGTGATTAAAGCAAGAAATATTCAGACCGAAAGATATAAAAACAATCCGGGTGTATATGCCAATGCACAGATCAGCAGTAAGATACTGAGAGAAGTATGTGTAATAGATAAACCTGGAGAACTGTTGTTGAAGAGGGCAATGGAAAGATTGAACCTATCGGCCAGAGCTTATGACAGAATACTGAAAGTAAGCAGAACCATTGCCGATTTAGCTGAATGCCCGGATATCAGACCCGAGCATCTTGCCGAAGCAATACATTATAGAAGCCTTGACAGGGAGGGATGGGGGGCATAGGTTTCTCTTCGCATATTTATATAAGTTAGTTTCCTTTTTAATTCTCTGCAAAATCTGCTAAGAGCAGTAATAATTATCCTTGATTTTTCATTTTAATCAACCATAAATAAACAGCCCATATTACGGTTATGATAAAAATGATCAGAACGGGAATGTAATAGGTCCTGAAAAAATTGTGGAAATAGGTTCCCACTAAAATATAGGCAGTTGCTATACATAGTTTAAGCACTATGAATTCTGCATTTGACCAACTTGTTTTGATTTGAAAAAAGTTCATACTCAGTATTTTATTTGATTAATCAATTGTCTTGTTGTTATCAAGAATCTGATACCAAATTTAACTACTTATGTTCGCTTTACTTCATAAATTTATTTTATCTATTATTGCCCAACGTCCAATACCATTATCTGTATATTGCTGACGGACCATTTTAATAACCTCTCTTGACTGTTCTATATTTGTTACCGGTTTTCTTCCCAGATAAGTATGCACATTGGGATTACTGTCCAGTTCAAAAAACCCATCCTCATCAGACTCCAGTATATCCCTTAAAATCAATCTGTCTGTTACTGCAAATATTTTCATCCTTATTCTTTTAAGTATTACAAACAGGTTGGTGATGAATAGTAAAATTACAGGAGTTGGCTATAAAACAAAGTTTGTTTGCTTTTGTATGCAAGCCATTGGCCTGGCCGATTCTTTCATGGTTGGTTATTGTCACTACGGGATGTAATGTAACAGATGTAAAATGCCCTCCACCATCTGCTGTTTCCTGCATAATACCTGAAGCATGGTCGGTATAATGAGTCACCACAATACCAGCTTCTGAACATAAATGCAAATACCAGAGCATGTGACAGGTTGAGATGGAAGCCAGGAAAAGTTCTTCGGGATTATGTTTGGATTTATCGCCCTGAAAGGCCGGATCAGAAGATCCCGGAATATCCGCTTTATGGTCTATTACAATTGTATGACTACGTTCATATGAATTATAATCTGATGTTCCCTTTCCTTTGTTACCTGTCCATATAACTGTAAGATTATATAAATGTTGTCTATTCATTTTTATCTTTCTCTCTATACAATGAAAATATAACGATCCCTTTTATCTTTATTTTGTTTTCGTCCACATGGGCTTCTTCTTCAGTATCTCCTTATGTATTTTACAATCAGCAGCATGAGCCCCCTGAAGGAATCCAATACTCATCAGAAATTCATTCACTATTTCTCCTCCTGTAAACTTAAAGGTCTTCTTAAACAGCTTCACCCATTCCTCTTTTGTTTTAGGATGATGCTCTTCCAGCCATTTCAGAAAAGAGCCTGATTCCTTTTGTATCAGCAATATAGTTTTAGCGTTTTCTATGGCAGCATTTACCTTCAGTCTGTTGCGGATGATACTCGCATCTGCCAGCAACCTTTCTCTGTCTTTTTCGGTATAGGCTGCCACCTTCTTTATATCAAAATTGTGGTATGCTTTTCTGAAGCCTGCTTCTTTTTTCAGGATAGTTTCCCAGCTTAATCCGGCCTGATTTATTTCCATCACCAACCTGCAGAACAATTCATTATCATCTTCTATGGGAAACCCATATAATTTGTCGTGATAGGCTTTATGCAAAGCCTTCCTTTCTTCCTGCATGGTTTCTATTGCACTACAATACGACATAGTTTTATTTATTAATGTATTAGAAAATATTGGATATCGCTAAGGTTGTATTTCCTTCAAAAAATCAATGATGGCCTTGCTTAGTTCTGATTTTTGTTCTGCTGTAAATTTCCCATGTCCCCCTCCAGGCATGGTTAAGAATCTGTTCTTTACCCCCATTTCATCCAGTTTGTTTTTTAAGGAAACAGATTGTTCATAAGGAACTATAGGATCTGCATAACCATGAACAATAAATACCGGGGGACTTGTTTTCTTTACATAATAAACAGGAGATACCGATTCTCTGAATCTTGCACTCTCCGCATTTACCCCCAACCATTTTACCAGCGATTTGAAGGAAGAAAATCCTTGTACATTAAAATCAGTTGGACCGTATTTATCTATGATGGCCTTGATGGTATAATGCTGTACATTTTTATAGTTACCGTCAAACTTATTATCGTTTTGCAACAAGCCTGCCATTAAGGCCAGATGTGCTCCGGCACTACTTCCCATCACCACTATTCTATCAGGATCTATATTCAATTCTTTAGCATGTTGCACCACATACAATATGGCGGCTCTTACGTCTTCTATAGCAGCAGGAGCTGTTGCATCATTGGTCATCCTGTATTCTATATTAGCCACAGCATAGCCCAGTTTAAAGAATGTACCAAACCCTGTCTGACTCTCTTTCACACCATGACTCCATGCTCCTCCATGAATATTAAAAACTACTGCTGTTGGTTTTTCAGCTTTAGGATTAAAATAAATATCTTCTCTTCCTTTCCAGCTATTTATTTCACTATATACAGCATCTGTTTTAGCTTCATATCCTGAAGGATAAATCACTTTTTTTACCACTGAATCATCCTGCGCAAAAAGCCTGACAACAGTTATCATCAGTATAAAAACAAATACTTTTTTCATGTTGGCTATTATTTATATAATATTAAATTTCTGATAATCAATTCAAGTAGTACTACTTCAAATCAATTGTTTCTTTCTCCCATCTATCTTTATCTATCTGATAAATAAAATTCAGTTTACCCGGCTCTCCGTAATAGGCTATTTCTATTTCATCAATCTTCCTGGCACCCAATCTTTCTATCGATTTTTGTGAACGGATATTACAGGCTCCAATATGCAACATTACTTTATTAAAACAGGTAAAGGCATTATTAATCATTAATGTTTTTAGGGCCTTATTATATTTTCCTCCCCAATGGTCTTTTGCCAGAAATGTATAGCCAATAGTAATGGCACTATCGTTTGTGTCTATTCCATAATATCTTGTACTTCCTATTGGCATATTTGTTTGATTATCTATCACCAGAAAGGCACCACCCGATTCCATTGCCCCCTCAAAAAACACTTCAAACACTTCCCTTTTATACCGGTCCCTGTTAGGATGTTGTTCCCATATCAATGGATCCGACGCTATGGTATAAAGGGTTTCAAAATCATTATGCTTAAGTGGTCGTATCCTGATTATTTCTTTCTCCAGCGTAGGCTGTACATCAAATTCTTTCATCTTATTATTTGCTATCCGGATTAAAGATTAAAATATCTTTCTTTCATTACATTTAAGTGATGTATCTGATGTCCTGTCAGTACAAATCCTAATGCCAGTGCAGAGACTTCTACTTTATTACACAATGCTGAACGGAGTAACATCTCTTCGTCAAGGTTTTCAAAGAGTATTATATTGGATTGTCTCACCAGTTTAAATTCATTGATTAAATCAGCGATGGTTCTGTTATTAGCATTGGTATTATCTGCCAGCAGGTCCTCATCATATCCTGGCAATTCTGTTTTATCGTTTCTCCCAATACGCAAGGCACGATAAGCCATTATTCTTTCATTATCCGTTATATGTTGAATGATATCTCTTGGTGTCCATTTGCCTGGGGCATATCTTTTATCCGCTACTTTCTCCAGTTCTGTCAGGTAGTTATCAAATAAACCAACCCCTGCTTTCAGGCCATCAATCAGTTCTATATCTTCCGCCAGATGGATATAGCGGTCAAAGAAAGCTGGCATATTTATTATCTGCGATTTCTTCATTATTCTATTATTGTTTATCGTTTTTGTTTGTCTGCACAAATATACTCATCCATGTTTTAATATGCCATCTTCCTGTTTTTCTGAAAAGGAAAATTTATACAGAATAATAATACCCTGTGATACAGAAAGCATTCAGTAACTTTGACATCCACAAAAGCGTTGTTTATGAAAACAAACAATTATTTCAAATTAAACATTGTTCACCCTGTAGTTAAGGATTTTGTGGAGGACCATACAAAGTCGCTGAATACCTATCAGAAGACTGCTTCCTTTGTAAAGGAAAACAGTATAGATGATATGCTGGAAAACAATGATCCCATTGCCTTAGGCTTTGAATTATATACCATATTTTCGGAGCACCTGGACGAGATGAAACAAAACTATTACAACTTCTTCATGTCTTATTATGCCTTTAAAAAAGAGGCCGAAACCAATCCTGAAGTAAAAGAAGAGTTTGATAAACTGCCCGAAACCTTTAGTGATGTACAAACCACTTTCACCAATATCATCAATGGCTACGAACATGTGCTGCAAGAACTAAAGGAAAAGTTGATTTAAGGCCATTAATACTCGTTTAAGCCGTTTAATCTCGTTTAATGTTGAATACAAAAGGTCTCCTTATTCAATAGACGTTTCTGTATTTATTTGCATTCTTTAGTTTATTGTTTATTGTTTTTAAAGCTTTGTACCAGAGCGTTAGCCGTAGTTTAGTTTTTGTATTCTTTTTACTTTTGCTTTTTTACTTTTTACTTTCTTTTGGGCGTTCCGCTTCGCTCCCGCTCGCGTCGTTGCAGCCCTTCCTATCTTTCAGCGCCACACATAGGTCCTTGAGTTTATCGAAAGGCTATGTGTGGCACTGAAAGGATATTCCCTGCTGCAACTAACGCAAATACAGAATACATCTACATTTTGTAGAGACGCGATGCATCGCGTCTTCTTAACAGCCCCATATTTATTCCCTTTTTATTAATGTTGGGTGAATAGAACAGGAAGGAAAAGGAGGTGGCCTTTGTGGTGGAAATTGAAGCGGCAATTTTTATGTTTGGTGATTTTATGAAAAGTTGTTGAAGGGAAAATGAGATTCTGAGCGGAAGAAAATGCAATGAACACTACCCTGAGCGGAGCGACAGCTTCCCAAGCTGTAGGTAGCTAAAATTATACTGACCGGCTATGAACACAATAGCAAACTAAATTGGAATGGATTAGGTTGAAAGTACGTAACTTGGTGGCACAGGTCAGGAGTCCTGCGCCAGACTGAAAGTAGTTGAGGAAAAATGAGATTATTCGGGAAAGCATATTTCCTCTATTTTTATACCGTTCTAAAATCGTTGAAACATAACAGTGAAAAGCAATAGCCAAATATTATGTTACTATCCGTTCGGGATGGCAATGCCCGGCCGCAATGGCTATGCAGTTTCGGGTGGATGGGCCAACAGTGCCATGAAGGTAAACAACCAGACTTTCCCTGCCGACCTGACTATCGATACCCGCGATGCCTCATTATCCGAGTACCTTGCAGGTAGCAGCATTACGCTTCAGAACGAGTTTGAGGATAAAGGAGCCGATGAGTATATAATACATATAGCCACAGGAAGTACTATCCCAGCTTCTCCAAGTAACGGAACGGGTACCATAAACGGAACTGGCAATGGTAATTACCGATATGGGTTTAACGGTAAAGAAAAGGATGGGGATATGGATGGCAATAATTATGATTATGGCTTCCGTATTTATAATCCAGGGTTAGGGAGGTTCTTATCTGTTGATCCATTAACTAAAAAATATCCAGAATTAACTCCTTACCAATTTGCTAGTAATACTCCAATACAAGCAATTGATTTAGATGGAAAAGAGAAGTTTGCAGTTACAGGAGAGAATTCTACAGGTAATACTAAAACTTTGCCTCCAGCATTAAAAGCTAAAAATAATTTAGATGTTGAAGCTGGAAGAAAAGGTGACAGAGCAACAAAAAGACCAATAAAAGAAAAAGTTGAAGTAAATCACCCAACCGAAACACCTAATACAGATCATCCTACTCCAAATTTATCTCCAAAGAGTACACTATTGCCACCTGCACCATATGATGATAAACCCACATTTACTGATTATGCTAACGCAACTATTGGTATTGGCTGTGGTGTAATTGAGGTTGCTGGAGGTTGTGTTACGGCTGAAGGTGGTGGGTTTCTTGCAATACCTGATGGTGGTGCAAGAATAATGGGGTATACTACACAACTAGGTACTTTAATTGTTACAAATAGTAAAAAACAAGCAAGTGTAGTTCCAACTAATGCTGGTGCTATGGTTGGTCAGGCGATAGATTCACACCCTGATAATCCTACTAATATTGGACCCGCACAAGCGGGTTTAGGATTAGCTAATGATGTCGCAAGTTTTGCAATACCTGGTCCTAAAAGTGGGATTATTGGTGTTGCAAATACTGCACTTAATTCATGGCAATCACCTATACCGTATTGGAATATTATTAATGATTTTAACACAATTCCTAATAAATAATATTAAATATGAATTTATCAGAAACTTCTTTAATTAGAATAAAAAAAAGATTTAATTCTAAGTTATTCGGGATGTGTTTTTTCTTTTTTGTGATACCAATAATTACATTATTTAAAAGAAAAACACTTAGTCCAATTTTAGATTATCCATATTTAGAAGTGTATCTTTTTACACTTCTTTTTGTTTTAAATGATTTTTATCAATATATTAGATTTAGAAATCGTTATGTCATTCAAATATCAAATATTGAATTGGTTACATACAATAATAATAAAACAAGTTTAATAGGTATTGAAAATTTAAAAATTAAGAAAGAAAGAGATTTTATATTTAATATATTTTTATATGCAAAAAGTAATTTTGCTTTTATGGGACTAGATGATAAAACGCTTGAATCAGTAATATTTTACGTTAATAACAGAAAATACTATATTAATCCTTATTTTTTTGATAACCCTGAAAAAGTAATTAAATATTTATATCAATTTCCTATTAAAAAAGAAAAATATTGGGGGCTTAATGAATGATGTTTCACTAATAAAACGGAGAACAAAACTATTACTGCTGCCATTAAAACAAAGATGGCTTTGCTGATGGAGCACAGGCACAGTGCTGAGAGGTCAGAAGCTCAAATTTGGATAAGCTGTGCTGAGAAGGGGATCTTTATTAATAAGTGGGACTAAGTGGAATGCAGGCTTATTAGGCAAGGCTAATACTCTTACTAATACCTATTGGTCACCATTTCAATGGAAGAGTATTAAGGATGATATAAATACATTACCAACACCTGGCGGCAATTAAAATAAACACTATGATGTACATTCTTGGTAAGTTTAATAAAAGCATAAAAAATAGGTTTAGAATAAAGATATTTGCAATTTGTTTTTTTCTATTCTTTATGCCTTTGGTATTGGTTTTACAAAATAAGCAAATAAGCATTATAATAAAATATCAATCATATTCTATTGTATACTCATTTTTTATACTAATTGCGATTAATGAATTTTATCAATACATTCAATTTAAGAATCGTTACATTATTGGATTTTCTGAACTAGAGTTAATTACGTATAACAGTAGAAGTATTAAAATATCTACTCATGATTTAATAAAAATAAAGAAGAAACCAGATTACTTTTTTAATATATTCATGAATTCAAAATCAAACATAGCTTTTTATGATATATTGGAAAAGGATTTAGAAGCAGTAGTAATTTATGTTGGTAAAAAGAGGTATTACATTAACCCATTTTTTTTTGGCGATGCTGAAGAAATAAAATTATTTTTAGATCAGTTCCCAATAAAAGAAGATAGCGAACATTGGAATTTATAATGTATTGTAAATGCTAAATAAGTCAACTTTTAAATATAACAAACTAAAAAAGCCGCTGATTAATCAGCGGCTTTTTTAGTTTGGATATATTTACATTTCTAATTCATATTCACAACATTTTTCATACCCATGTAAATTAGGTTTATAAAATATCATTATTTTGCTGTTTGGTTTTTTATACACAGAATCTCCAACTTTAATTTTATTGTCAATAAAAAAAAAGTCTCCGGATAAACTATAGTCAATTTTAGTTTTTGTAATTAAATCATTTATTTTAATATAATAACAACCTCTTTCTTCTTTTTTAGAGTCTATGATAATTCCTTTTATCTCATTAATTTTTACTTTTTTCAACCATTCTTGATATTCAAAGTAGTTCCTAATAAAGTAAATAAATATGCTGCTTACAATTAGAATAAAAAGACTTGCTAAAACTATATTCTGAGTTCTACTTAATTTAATTACATCTTTCATTTGTCCTAAAATTTAATTATTGGAATTGGTTCTGTTGAATTACTGCCACCTGCACTTCCATGAACAGGTGTAGCACCACCCACACCTACACTAACATCAATTTTAATAGTCATAGTCTCTGGTTTACCATGATTAAACCCAATATCAACACCAACATCAGCACCTCCACCTGCACCAACTTTTGGTTTTATACCGCCTGATGCAGAAAATCCCCACCCCCCAAGTATATTTTTTGACATTTTGCGAGGATCCCCTAAATAATACCCTCTACCTACACTACAACCAACATCTACACCCGCAGAACTAACACCACCTGCGCCCGTAGTTGTATTAAAGTATATACCAGGATCTTTGCCTCTAAGCATTATAGTTATAGTAAAATCTTCACTTACATATGTACCTGATGAAGTTTGAAAATTTCCACTAATAGGTATAAAGTCTGGGACTAAAATTCTTGCAGGTGTTGAATTCCAAATATCAGATGCTTTGCTATTAACAATATTTTTTGCTTGATTAAATGTTTTAATTGGATGACTGGTAATATCAGCAAGATCAGTATTACTTGATTTTTCATCACCATAATGCACTTTGGAAATAAGTTCACCATTTGGACCTGTTCCACCACTTTTACCAACTCTCCATTCACCAGCATGAGGTCCTTTACTTTTGGGATCACATTGGGTTACAGTTCCACCATGCCATAATTTATACCATTGGGCTTGCAACTTATGTTTATAATCACCATTAGGGTCATTATAATAGATAGGGTTATTCCCTTCCACTGCATATCTGCTAATATCAGTATTATAAATAGGATCTAAATTCCACCTTCTACCTATTCGGCTGTCATATTCCCAAAACTGAGCAGTGTACAAACCGTTGTCTAATTCGTCTGATTTCTCCTGCCCGTTGAAACCATATCGGTAATTACCATTGCCAGTTCCGTTTATGATACCCGTTCCGTTACTTGGAGAAGCTGGGATAGTACTTCCTGTGGCT
>Ga0316217_10004677_pt1 | contig 14616 bp, 12 predicted proteins | sample 1anoAmetaG_FD_203633 | JGI IMG/M metagenome (GOLD analysis project Ga0316217, IMG submission 203633) | Freshwater microbial communities from Trout Bog Lake, Wisconsin, USA - 1anoA | ecosystem: Environmental > Aquatic > Freshwater > Lake > Hypolimnion/Profundal zone | place: USA: Wisconsin... | reverse complement strand
CCACCGACAGCAGCGCCAGCAGCTGGGCGTAGTGCGCCGAGGCGTCCGGGAACATCGGCAGGGCGAAGCGCAGGAAGCCGTACGAGCCCAGCTTCAGCAGCACGCCGGCCAGGATCACCGAGCCGCCGGTGGGCGCCTGGGTGTGGGCGTCCGGCAGCCAGGTGTGCAGCGGGAACAGCGGCACCTTGATGGCGAAGGCCAGGGCGAAAGCCAGGAACAGCAGGCTCTGGGTATGGAACGGCAGGACCGAAACCGCCTGGGCCATGACCCCCGGGGCGAAGCTGCCGGCCCGGCCCGCCAGGAACAGCAGGGCCACCAGCCACAGCAGCGAGCCGGACAGGGTGAACAGGACGAACTTGGTGGCGGCGTAGCGGCGCTCGTCGCCGCCCCATACGCCGATCAGGAAGTACATGGGCAGCAGCATGGCCTCCCAGAACAGGTAGAACAGCAGCAGGTCCTGGGCCACCAGGGCGCCGAGCATGCCGGTCTCCAGCAGGAGGAACAGGGCCACGGCGGTGCCGGGCCGTTCCTTGATGCTGTTCCAGGTGCCCAGGAGCGTCAGCGGCACCAGGAAGGTGGTGAGCAGCACCAGCCAGAGGTTCATCCCGTCCACGGCCAGGTGGTAGTCCACCGGGATGCCCACCGCGGTGAACCACGGGAACCGTTCGGCGCAGACCTGGCCCATGGCGTCGGCCGGGAGGTGCAGCAGCTGGCTGGCGGCCACCACGAAGATGCCGAAGCTGCCCAGCAGGCCCAGCAGCTTGGCCAGGCCCGCCTGGCGCTCGGACAGCGGCAGCAGGGCGAGCCCCCAGAGCATGGGCGCGAACACAAGGAAACTGAGGAGGTGGGAATTGATCCAGGCGGTGATCACGGCGGCATCCTACTTCAAGAAGATCCAGAGCAGGAGCACAGCCCCGATGGCCATGCCCAGAGCGTAGTTGCGCACCCGCCCGGTCTGGGCCAGCACGGTGACGTCCCCCGCGGCCCGGGTCAGCGCCCCGGGGAGGTTCACGCCGATGCCGTCGATGATGATGACGTCGAAGGCCTTCCAAAGGAGGTTGCCGCCCCAGCGGGCGGGAGCGAGGATGCAGGCCTCCACCGCCTCGTCCACGTAGAACTTGCTGGACAGGGTGCGGTACAGGGCGGGGAAGCGCAGCGCGAAGGCCTCCTCAGCCGCCGGGCCCCGGCGGTAGATCCGGAAGCCGATGTAGCCGGCGGCCAGGGCCACCGTGGTGGAGAGGGCCATGAGGCCCCAGGCCAGGCCGGCGCCGCCGCCTTCGGTGGAAGGCTCGATGAACGGCCGGCCGTAGCTGAGGGCCGGCTCCAGCCAGCCTTCGATGGCGAAGCTGCCGCCCCAGATCCGGGGCAGGCCCAGGAGGCCCGCCAGCAGGGCGCCGACCGCCAGGACCGCCAGGGGCACGGTCATGGTGGCCGGGCTTTCATGGGCGTGGTCGAAGGCGTGATGGTCCCGGGGCTCGCCCCAGAAGGCCAGCGCCATCAGCCGCCACATGTAGAAGGCGGTGCAGGCCGCCCCCAGCAGGCCCATGGCGTAGAGCGCGGGGCTCTTGTGCCAGGCCAGGAAGAGGATCTCGTCCTTGCTGAAGAAGCCCGAGGTGCCGGGGAAGCCCATGATGCAGAGGGTGGCGATGACCATGGTCCAGAAGGTGACCGGCAGCTTGGCCTTGAGCCCGCCCATCCGGAACAGGTCCTGCTGGTGGTGCATCGCGTGGATCACGCTGCCGGCGCCCAGGAACAGCAGGGCCTTGAACCAGGCGTGGGTGAACAGGTGCAGGAAGCCGGCGGCGAAGCCGGCCGAACCCAGGCCCAGGAACATGTAGCCCAGCTGGGAGACAGTGGAGTAGGCCAGCACCTTCTTGATGTCGCGCTGGAACAGGCCGATGACGGCGGCGAACAGGGCGGTGGCGCCGCCCACCCAGGCCACCGCGGTGAGGGTGATGGGGGTCAGCAGGAACAGCGGGGCCAGCCGGCAGATCAGGTAGATGCCGGCGGTGACCATGGTGGCGGCGTGGATCAGCGCGCTCACCGGGGTGGGGCCGGCCATGGCGTCCGGCAGCCAGAGGTAGAGGGGGATCTGGGCGCTCTTGCCGGTGGCGCCCACGAACATCATGAGGGTGGCGAAGGTGAGCACGCCGAACCCGGCCTCCGGGGACAGGTGTCCGGCCCGGGTGAGGATCTCGCCCACAGTGAGGGTGCCGAAGGCGGCGAACAGGGCCATCATCCCCATGGTCATGCCCAGGTCGCCGACCCGGTTGAACAGGAAGGCCTTGAGCCCGGCGGCCGAGGCGACTTCAGTGTCGAAGTAGTAGCCGATCAGCAGGTAGCTGCATAGCCCCACCCCTTCCCAGCCGACGAACAGCAGCGGCAGGGAGGAGCCCAGCACCAGGGTGAGCATGAAGAACACGAACAGGTTCAGGTAGCAGAAGTAGCGGGCGTAGCCCTCCTCCTCCCACATGTAGCCCACCGAGTACAGGTGGATGAGGGTGCCGATCCCGGTGACCACCAGGGCCATGACCGAGCTCAGCGAGTCCAGCACCAGCCCGAACGGCACGTGCATGGAGCCGGCGGCCATCCATTCGAAGTACGGCAGGTCGATCCGGCGGCCGGGAGCGGCCTGCACCGCGCTCAGGGCCAGGCCGGCCAGGGCCAGCGGGACCAGCATGCAGCCCAGGGCCACGGCGGTGACCGCGGCCTTGCCCAGCCTCCGGCCCAGCAGTCCGTGGAAGGCCGCCCCCAGCAGGGGCAGGACGGGAATGAGCCACGCGAGCTTCAGCATCAGTCCCTCACTGTTTCAGCGCGTCGGCGCGGTCGGTGTCGGTGGTCTGGCGGTGCCGGTAGAGGCCAACCACCAGGGCCAGCCCCACCGCGGCCTCGCAGGCGGCCACGGCGATGATGAACAGGTAGAACACGGTGCCCTGGGCGTCCCCGCCGCGGAACCGGGCGAAGGCCAGCAGGGCCACGTTGGCGGCGTTGAGCATGAGCTCGACCCCCATGAACTGGACCAGGATGGAGCGCCGCGTGAGCACGGCGCCCAGGCCGATGACGAACAGCAGCAGGGCCACCAGGACGTAGCCCTGGAGGCCGCCGGAGAGGATCGAAGTCAGGGAGGTCATGCTCGGCTCCGTCACAGGTCCCGCTTCACCAGCGCCACCGCGCCGACCATGGCCGCCAGCAGCAGCAGGCCGGCCACTTCGAACCCCAGCAGGTGGCCGCTGAACAGCGCGTCGCCCAGCCCGCCCAGGGTCATGGCCGGCGGCGCAGGCGCGGATCCGCCCCCGAGCCTGCGCAGGACCGGGGAACCGGCCACCAGCTTCACCACCCCGGCGCCCAGGACCAGGATCACCGCCGCCGAGACCCAGCGCTGCAGGGGCCGGGCCTTCTGCGCCGGCTCCTCCTGGTGCTCGTTGAGCAGCATGATCACGAACAGCAGCAGGACGACGATGGCACCCGAGTAGACGATGATCTGCAGGGCCGCGGCCACCGGGTTCAGGAGCAGCAGGAACAGCCCGGCCACCCCCATGAAGCTGAGCACCAGGCAGAGCCCGGCCACCACCAGGTTGCGCTGGAGCACCAGCGCCACGGCGCCGACGAGGGTGATGAGGGCGAAGATCAGGAACATGGGAGGATCCTAGGGTTCAAGGGGCGGGCGCGGCACGGTGGGGGTCGGGTCGCCGGTGATCCGGGGCTTGCCGTCCAGGTCCGCGTAGGTGTTCATGAGGTCCCACTTGCCGAACTTCATGGAGAGCCGGTCGTAGGAGGCCTGCTCGTAGTCGGTGCGCAGCCAGATGGCGTCCTTGGGGCAGGCCTCCTCGCACATGGCGCAGTAGATGCACCGCAGCATGTCGATCCTGAACACCGCCGGGCGCTTCTCCTGGAAGCCCTGGGTCTTGTTGATGTCGCCGAACTCCTCGGATTCGATCGTGATGCACCGGGCCGGGCAGGCCTCGGCGCACATGAAGCAGGCCACGCACTTGATCGAGCCGTCCTCGAAGCGCTTGAGCTCGTGCAGGCCCCGGTAGCCGGGGGCGGTCGCCCGCTTGCGGTCCGGGTAGGGGATCGTGTAGCGGCGGCTGGACCGGGTGCTGATCTGCTTGATGAAGTGGCGGATGGTGATGACCATGCCCATGAGCACCGGCCAGACGTAGGTCCGGTCCAGCCAGTTGAGTTCGACTTTCTTGACCACCACGGCCATGGCTCAGGCCCCCCTATGCATCAGCCAGGCCTGGAGCACGAGGTTGCCCATGCTCAAGGGCAGCATCACCTTCCAGCCCAGGAACATCAGCTGGTCGAACCGGAACCGGGGAATGGTCCAGCGCACCCAGATGAACACCCAGCAGAAGAACACCAGCTTGACCGCGAACGCCGCCACCGACAGCAGCACCGGCGGGTCGGCGATGAAGGGGATCCGCCAGCCGCCGAAGAACAGGGTGACGATCAGGGCCGAGGCCGTGACCATGTGCAGGTACTCGGAAAGCTGGAGCAGGGCGAACTTCATGGAGCCGTACTCGGTGTGGAAGCCGGCCACGATCTCGCTTTCGCCCTCGGCGAAGTCGAACGGCAGGCGGTTGGTCTCGGCGAACATGCAGACCGAGAAGACCAGGCAGCCGAGCGCCTGGGGCAGCACGTTCCACATCCCCGCCTGGGCGGCGATGATCTGCTGGGGGTCGTAGCCGCCGGTGCGCATGAAGATGGCCACCACCGACAGGCCCATGGCGATCTCGTAGCTGACCATCTGCGACGCCGAGCGCATCCCGCCGAGGATCGACCACTTGTTGTTGCTGCTCCAGGCGGCGGTGAGGATGCCGTAGACCGCCACGGCGCCGATGGCCAGGGGGTAGAGCATGCCCATCCCGTTGCCCGGGTCCAGCAGGCTCAGGTGGTAGGTGTGGCCGCCCTCGGCGAAGCTGCGGCCGAAGGGGATGACGGCGAAGCCCAGCACGGCCGGCACGAAGGCCAGCACCGGCGCCAGCCAGAACAGCGGCGCGCTGGCGTCGGTGGGGACCAGGTCCTCCTTGAGGAAGAACTTGATGCCGTCAGCCGCCAGCTGGGGCAGGCCGAGCAGCCGCCAGCGGCCGAACAGCAGCGCCCGGTTGGGGCCGATCCGGTCCTGGATCATGGCGCTGCCCCGGCGTTCGGCCCAGGTGAGCAGCGCCGCCAGGGTCAACGGCCCCAGGAAGACGATGAACACCTTGACGATCATCCAGAACGTTTCCGGCATCAGGTGCAGCAGGCTGGCAAGACATTCCATGGGCGGCTTCCAGATGGGCTTCCACGGGAAACCCGGAACTTCAAGTTACCAGGGTGGGGGCGGAAGGGCCAAGGTTGGGAACGCGTGGCGCTGCGGTATTTCGCATGGGAAAAAGGATTCCGGCTCCGGACCGGCTCCTCCGCCTACTCCGACTTGCCCAGGAACGCCTCGATCACCACCGGATCGGCCAGCAGTTCCGCGCTCGGGCCTTCGCGCAGGATCCGGCCGTGGGAGAGGACGATGGCCCGGTCGGAGATGCGCAGGGCCTGCCTCGCGTTCTGCTCCACCAGGAGGACGGTGGTGCCCACCTGGGTGATCGCCACGATGGTGTCGAAGATCGTCTTGACCAGGAGCGGCGCCAGGCCCATTGACGGTTCATCCAGAAGCAGGAGCTTCGGCTCGGCCATGAGCGCCCGGCCGATGGCCAGCATCTGCTGCTCGCCGCCGCTCAGGGAGCCGGCCAGCTGCCCGCGCCGCCCGGCCAGCCTCGGGAAGATGCCGTAGACCTTTTCCTGGGTGGCGCGGATCGCCTTCCGGTCCTTGCGGATCCAGGCGCCCAGTTCCAGGTTCTCCTCCACCGTCAGGGGATTGAGGATCGCCCGGCCTTCGGGCACCTGGACCAGCCCGGAGCGGACGATGCGGTCGGTCCGGTGGCCGGTGATATCCGCGCCCTGGAACCGGATGCTGCCCCCGGAGGGTCGCACCAGGCCGCTCAAGGCCAGCAGGGTGGAGCTCTTGCCGGCGCCGTTGGCGCCGATGATGGTGACGATCTGCCCTTCCGCCACGTCGAAGCTGAGGCCGCAGACGGCCTCGATGCTGCCGTAGCGGACCTCCAGGGCCTTCACCTCCAGGAGGGCGGCCATCAGTCCCTCCCCAGGTAGGCTTCGAGCACCTGCTCGTCGCGGGAGACCTGGGCCGGCGTCCCCTCCGCGATCTTCTTGCCGAAGTTGAGGACGACGATCTGGTCGCAGATCTTCATGATGAGGTCCATGTGGTGCTCGACGATGAGCAGCGTGTAGCCGTGCTGCTTGAGCTCGAGGATGAACGCGCCGAGCTTCTGGGTTTCGATCTCGTTCATGCCCGCCGCGGGCTCGTCCAGCAGCAGCAGGCGCGGGTGCATGGCCAGCGCCCGGGCGATCTCCACCCGGCGCTGGTCGCCGTAGGACAGGTTGCCGGCGTGCTCGTCGGTGAGGGCGGCGAGGCCCAGGCGTTCCAGCAGCGCCAGCGCGTCCTCCCGGGCCGACCGCTCTTCCCGGTGTTCGCGCGGGAGCCGCAGGAGGGTGGTGGCCAGGTTGGTCCGGATGTGGGTGTGCCGGCCGACGATGACGTTCTCGAGCACGGTCATGTCACGGAACAGCTGGATGTTCTGGTAGGTCCGGGCGATGCCGGCCCGGGCGATCCGGTGCGCCGGGCGGTCCTGGATGGCCTTGCCCAGCCAGACGATCCGCCCGGAACTGGGCGGGAACAGGCCCGAGACCAGGTTGATGAGGGTGGTCTTGCCGGCGCCGTTGGGGCCGATGAGACCGAGGATCATCCCCTCCTGCATCCGGAACGCCACGTTGTCCAGGGCCTGCAGCCCGCCGAAGTGCCGCGAGACCCCATCGAGCACCAGCAGGGGCTCCCCGGCGGCGACCGCCGCCGGCTTTTCCGGGGCGGCCAGGTCGTGGCCGGCGGCGCCGGAGGCCGGGCGCGCGCGCTTGCGCCCGGGACCGAACACCGAAGCCAGCCCGCCGGGCAGGAAGATCACCACCAGCAGCAGGGCCAGGCCGTTGATGATGTTCGGCAGCTGGGCGAAGTTCTTCAGGAAGCCCACCGAGGCGCCCAGCACCTCCCGCAGCAGGATCGGCAGGGCGGTGAGGAAGCCGCCGCCGAGGATCGAGCCGAACCACTGCCCGCTTCCGCCCAGGACCGCGTAGCTGAGGATGTCCAGGGCCCGGTTGAACTTGAAGTCGGAGTTGTCCAGCGAGCCCACCGAGTGGGCGTAGAAGGCCCCGGCGGCGCCGGCGATCATGGCGCTCATGAGGAAGGCCATGCGCCGGTAGGCGACGATATCGATGCCCATGGTGGAGGCGGCCTGGGGGTTCTCGCGCAGGGCGCGGAACGCCCGGCCGATCCTGGACCGGGCGATGGCCCAGAACAGGAAGGCGAGGAAGGCCAGGAACACCACCAGCATCCAGGTGCGGGTCTGCTTCATGGCATCGTAGGGGAAGCCGGTGGACAGGTTGGCGCCGGTGGGGCCGCCGGTCAGGTTCGGGGTGAGGATGATCAGCACCCGCACCATCTCGCCGAAGCCCAGGGTGCAGATCGCCAGGTAGACATCCTTGAGCTTGAGCACCGGCATGCCGATCACCAGGGCCACGCTGCCGCAGATCATCACCGCCAGCGGGATCGAGACGGCGATGGGCAGGCCCAGCTTGATCGCCAGGATGGCCGAGGCGTAGGCGCCGATGGCCATGAAGCCGGCGTTGGCCAGCGACAGCAGCTTGGCGTGGAGGGTCACGAAGGCGCTCAGGGCCAGGATCATGTTGATGAGCAGGCGGTCCAGGTCCCCGGGATTGCGCACGACGATGAACAGGTCCAGGGCCGCGATCGGGAGGATGACCAGCCAGGGCAGGATGCGGCGGAAGGAGGAGGAAGGTCCGCTCATGCCCGGTCCGCCGATTTCCGCCCCATGATGCCGTTGGGCCGCACGAACAGGATGAGGAACAGGATGAGGAACACCACCGCGTCCTTCACGTCGCTGCCGTTGGGCATGTAGGCGATGGTGAAGGTCTCGATGATGCCGAGGATCAGCCCGCCGACGACCGCGCCTTCCATGTTGCCCATGCCGCCGAGGATGACCACCGCCAGGCCCCGGAGCTGGATCTGGCCGCCCATGTCCGGCACGATGTTGTTGGTCAGGAGGCCCACCAGGATGCCGGCGGCGCCGGCCAGGGCGCCGGCCGTGATGAAGGTGACCGCGATGACCGCCTCCACGTGGATGCCCAGGAGCCGGGCCGCCTTCTGGTTGGCGGCGATGGCGCGGATGGCCTTGCCCATCCGGGTCCTGCGGATGAAGTAGCCGAGCAGCGCCATCAGCAGGACCGAGGCGCAGAGGATCAGGATCTGGGCCGGGCTGACGCTCACCCCGGCCTCCCCGCCCAGATGGAAGGGCTTGGGATCGAGCACCGTGTTCGGGAACCGGCGGGTCTCGACCCCGAACACCGCCTCGGCGATGCTCACCATGATCAGCGACATGCCGATACTGCTGATCATGGTGGAGAGCCGGTCCGAACCCTCCCGCCGGAGCGGCCGGAAGGCCACGTACTCCAGCAGCAGGGCGATGCAGGCGCCGGTCAGCATCGAGGCCAGGAGCCCCGCCGGGAGGGACAGGCCGAACACCGCCATGACGATCCACCCGGCGAACGCGCACCACATGAAGGTGGCGGCGTGGGCCAGGTTGATGATGTCCAGCACCCCGAAGATCAGGGTCAGGCCCATGGCGTAGACGGCGTACAGGGCGCCGCGGGACAGTCCGTCAATGAGGTTCTGGAGCAGGTAGACGGGGTCGGAGAAGAGGCTCAGGTCCACGGGAAGCTAGTGGAACAGGGTGTATTTGCCCTTCTGGACGGTCAGCGGAACGCTGTCGTGCAGGGGATCGCGGTTGGCGTCGAACGAGAAGGTCCCGAGGGCGGTGTCGAGGTTCCTGAGCTTGGCCAGTTCGTTGCGGATGGCCGTACGGTCCGCGGATCCGGCGTTCTTGATGGCGGTGGCGACGATGTAGGCGCCCGCGTAGCCCTGGGCGGCGAACTGGTCGGGATCGCCTCCGTACTTCTTGTGGAACGCGGCCACGAACTGCCTGCTCTTGGGCACGGTGGATTCGATGAACCAGGACGACCCGACGATCAGCCCTTCCGCGGCTTCGGAGGCGTTCTTCAGCACGTTCGGGTTGTTGAACCCGTTGCCGCCGACGATCGGCTGCTTGATGCCGACCTCCCGGGCCTGCTGGAGCACCGGGATGGCCTCGCCGATGAGCGAGCAGAAGACCAGGATGTCGGGCTTGCGCGCGTTGAGCTTGCGCAGCTGGGTGCGGAAATCGGAATCGCCCTTGCTGTAGCTTTCGCTGGCGACCAGGGTGATGCCCAGCTTCTGCAGGGCCATCTTGAAGACATCGGCTTCGCTCTTCGAGTACTCGTTGGTCGATTCGAACAGCAGGGAGGCCGTCTTGACGTGGTACTTGGCCGCCACCTTGGCCAGGGTGCCGGGGATGACCGAGGCCTGGGGCAGGCTGTCGCGGAAGATGAAGTCGCCCATGGCGGTGATGCCCAGCGCGGTCGTGCTGGTGCCCAGGACCGGCACCCCCGCCTTCTGGGCGATGGGATCGGCGGCGAAGGCGGTCGAGCTCAGGGTCGGGCCGATGATGGCGGAGACCTTGTCCTCATTGATCAGCTTGGTGAAGACGCTGATGCCTTCCTGCTTGTCCGCCTTGTCGTCCATGACCGTCAGGACGATCTTGGACTTCCCCAGCATGGTCGAGCCGTTGATCTCGGCCACGGCCAGTTCGATGCCCTTGCGGATCGGGATGCCGTAGGAGGCGTTGTCCCCGGTCAGGGATTCGACCGCCCCGAGCTTGATGGTCGGAGGGAGCGCGGCCGTCGCGAAGCTTCCGAGGGTGGCGCTGGACAGCGCCATCAGAGCAAAAAACAGGCTGCGTCTCATGGTTCCCTCACAGATGGTGGAAAAGTCAATCAAAGAGGATAATTCTCAACACTATAACACACGCGCCAGACCTTCCCCGAACATCGCCGGAGTTCATGGGAGCGCGGGCGGCCGGCCTTTCTGCGATCCGGTCTCAAGACCGGTGACCTTGGTCACGTCGTCGGCGGCGGGGTCAGTTCATAGCGGGTGCTCCGCCCGCCCGCCGCCGACTTGCGCAGGATGCCGAGGGCCACCAGTTCCGTCAGGTCGCGCAGGGCCGTATCCGGCGAGCACTTGGCCATGGCCGCCCATCTGCTCGAGGTGAGGTTGCCTTCGAAGCCATCCAGCAGGCGGTTGAGCAGCTTGACCTGGCGGCCGTTCAGGGAAGTTCCCGCGAAGCGCTGCCAGAACCGCACCTTGACCAGCACCGTATCGAGGCTGGAATGGGCCCGCTCGACGGCTCGATGCAGGGTGTCAAGGAACCAGAGGAGCCATCCGGTGATCTCCCCCCCGCCTTTCTGGGTGCGTTCCAGGATGCCGTAGTAGGCCTTGCGTTCCCGCTGGATCTGGGCCGACAGGCTGTAGAAGCGCTGCGGACTTCCTTCGGCCCGGGCCAGCAGCAGGTCGCCGATGGCCCGGGCGATGCGGCCGTTGCCGTCATCGAACGGGTGCAGGGTGACGAACCAGAGATGACCGATGCCCGCTTTGAGCAAGGGGACGTCGACCGGGTCGGCTTCGATCCAATCGATGAAACGCCCGGTTTCGACGTCCAGGCGATCCGCCGGCGGCGCCTGGAAATGCACCCGCTGCCTGCCGGCGGGACCGGACACCACCTGCATCGGACCGCCGGCGTCGTCCCGCCAGCCCCCGACCTTGATCCGGTTGAGGCCGGAATAGCCCGCGGGAAAAAGTGCGGCATGCCATCCGAACAGCCGCTCCCGGGTGACCGGCGCGGCGCAGTTGAGGGTCGCGTCGAGCATCATCTCCACCACGCCTTCCACCTGGCGGTCCACCGGGGCCAGGGCGCCTATGTCCACCCCGAGCCGGCGGGCGATGGAGGATCGCACCGACTCGACGTTGAGGAATTCGCCCTCGATCTCGCTGGTCCTGACCACATCCTCGGTAAGGGCGGCGAGGCTGGCCTGGTCGCGCAAGGCCAGGCCGACATCGGCGAGGCGCCCCATCAGCATCCCCTGGACGCGGCTGACCGCGGCCAGGGGTCCCGCCAGGGCCGCAAGGCTGTAGGTCATGTTCGGCCAGGAACCGTCTTGCCAAAGGTAGGGGTATTCTCCGCTGTCCATGCGGAGATTATGGACCGCATTTCCGCACTCGCAACCCATTTACCGCATTTTTTGCGGAGATCATGGGGCCTTTCTCCGCAGGATCCCGGCCGCAGGGCCGGCAGGACGGCGCATCCGGAGTGCTTCGATGGAACCTCGCGGGCCCTGGCCCCATCGGTGACTCCGGAGGCCGGTCCGGCCGAGGCCGGATGGCCCTCCGAACGGGGGATTCCATGTCGAACCACCATCGCCGGTCCTTCATCCGGCCGCTTCTTCTGGCCGCCTGCGCGGCTGTCCAGGGCTTCGCCGGCAGCACCGTCACCATCAGCAACCACTCGGGCAATGACCTGCTGGTGGTCCGGGCCGGGGGCAAGGCCGTCTGTCCCATCCGCATCACCGCCGAAAGCGACGAGACGCCCGGGACGCCGCATTTCCTCTGCCCGCCGCCGGCCCCCGGCGGCACGGAAGAAACCAAGTCGCCGGAGGGCTCGAGCCTGCACAAGTACCTGCTCCGGGCCGGAGACACCGCGACCTTCCGCTTCGAAGCGCACGGCAAGGACCTGGAGGCCGAACTGGTGCTCTACCGCTGCGACAGCGATGGCGGCGTCGCCCTCAACGGCATCGTCATCTTCTCGCTGGCCCACAAGCCCGCCCCGCTGCCGGACGGCATCCCGGAGCCGGAGGCGCGGCTGTCCCTGCCCGAAGGCCCCACCCCCAGGACCCGGACCCTGCCGTGCAACCGGAAGGTCCAGCTGGTGTCCCCTGTGGAGCTGAAGATCCTGCCTTAGGCCTGCTCCATCCGGGCCCAGGAGTCCTTGAGGCTGACGGTGCGGTTGTAGACGGGCGCGCTGGGTCTGGAATCCAGGTCCACCACGAAATAGCCCAGGCGCTCGAACTGGAAGTGCTCGCCGGGCTTGATCCCGCCCAGGCTGGGCTCCAGCCGGGCCTGGACCAGGATCTCGCGGCTCTCCGGGTTGATGCCCTTGCGCCAGTCCCCGCCCTCCGGCACGTCCATGGGGTCCTTGGCGGTGAACAGCCGGTCGTAGAGCCGCACCTCGGCCTTCACCGCGTGGGCGGCCGAGACCCAGTGCAGGGTGCCCTTCACCTTGCGGCCGTCGGGGGCGTCGCCGCCCAGGGAGGCCGGATCCCAGTCGCAGTGCAGTTCCACCACGGCGCCGCCGGCGTCCTTGACCACCGAGGTGCAGCGCACCAGGCAGGCGTTCTTCAGCCGCACTTCGGCCCCCGGAGCGAGCCGGAACCACTTCCTGGGCGGAACCTCCTGGAAGTCCTCCTGCTCGATGTACAGTTCCCGGCCGAACGGGACCTGGCGGCGGCCCAGCCCGGGGTCGTCGGGATGGTTGGCCACGTCCAGCAGGTGCACTTCGCCTTCGGCCATGTTGTCGATCACCAGCTTCAGCGGCCGCAGCACGGCCATGGCCCGCCTGGCCTTCACCCCCAGGTCCTCGCGCACGCAGTGCTCGAGCAGGCCCACGTCGGCCACCATGTCCCGCTTGGCCACGCCCACCTTGTCGGCGAAGGCGCGGATGCTTTCGGGGGTGTAGCCCCGGCGGCGCAGGCCGGTGATGGTGGGCATGCGCGGATCGTCCCAGCCGGCCACATGGCCTTCCTTCACCAGCTCCAGCAGCCGGCGCTTGCTCATGACGGTGTAGGTGAGGTTGAGCCGGGCGAACTCGATCTGCCGCGGCAGGGGCCGCTGGAAGAACCGGCCGTCCACGTCCTGCTCCAGGAACCAGTCGTAGAGGGGGCGGTGATCCTCGAATTCCAGCGTGCAGATCGAGTGGGTGATCCGCTCGATGGCGTCGGACACGCCGTGGGCGTAGTCGTACATGGGATAGATCGGCCAGGCGTGGCCGGTGCGGTGATGGTGGACCCGGCGGATGCGGTACATCAGCGGGTCGCGCAGGTTCATGTTGGCGCTGGACACGTCGATCTTGGCCCGCAGCACCCGGACTCCGTCCTCGAAGGCGCCGGCCCGCATGGCCCGGAACAGCTCGAGGTTCTCGGCCACGCTCCGGTCCCGGTAGGGGCTGGGCTGGCCGGCCTTGAAGAAGTTGCCCCGGTAGTCCCGGATCTCCTCCTCGGAAAGGTCGCACACGTAGGCCTTGCCGGTCTCCACCAGGTACTCGGCGTAGTCGTAGAGGAACTGGAAGTAGTCGGAGGCGTAGTGCTCGCCGGCCCATTCGAAGCCCAGCCAGCGCACGTCGTCGCGGATGGAATCGACGTATTCCACGTCCTCCTTGGCCGGGTTGGTGTCATCGAACCGGAGGTTGGTGCAGCCGCCGTACTTCCTGGCCTGCCCGAAGTTGATGCAGATCGACTTGGCGTGGCCGATGTGCAGGTAGCCGTTGGGCTCGGGCGGAAAGCGGGTACAGATGCGCCCCCCGTGCTTGCCGTCGGCCAGGTCGGCCTCCATGATCTCCTCGATGAAGTTGCGGCTCTTGCTTTCGGGTACGGGGGCTTCGGTGGTCATGGCATCTTTCATCATAGGCTACAGCCAGGGCTGGAGGCGGACGGCGACCTGCTCCGGCCCGAGCAGGGCCAGGGTGTCAAAGATGGGCGGGCTCACGGTGCGGCCGGTGAACGCCACGCGCAGGGCCTGGGCCAGATCCTTGAGCTTCAGGCCGTGGCTGGCCAGGATCTGCTCGAACCCGGCCTTGAGCGGGTCGTGGCCGTAGTCGGTGAGGGTGCAGACCTCCCGCAGGGCGGGCTTGACGGCGGCCGTCATGAACTTGTCAACCGAGGGCTGGTCGAACGCGGTGGGAGGATTGAACAGGAAATCCAGGGTGTCGGCGATCTCCTTCAGGGTGGCCCGGTTCTTGTTGCAGCCGATGGCCAGGGCCTTCCAGTCGTCGGACCTGGCCATCCAGGCCTCCTCCTGGCCGCGCATCCGGTACTGCCAGCGCAGGTGCGGCTCGATCTCCCGCCAGTCCAGGCGCTGGATCAGCTTCTGGTTGACCCAGGTCAGCTTGTCCAGGTCGAACACCGCCGCGCTCTTCTGGATGTCAGCCAGGTCGAACATCTCGATCATCTGCTGATCGGTCAGCAGCTCCTCCTCGGCGCTTTCGGCGGCCTTCCCGTCCAGCCGGGGGGTCCAGCTGAGCTTGGCCAGGGTCAGGCGGACGGCGGCGGGCAGGAAGCCCAGATCGCGGAACTCGGTGATGCTGGCGGCGCCGTGGCGCTTGGACAGCTTGGCCTTGTCCTTGCCGAGGATCATGGGCACGTGGGCGAAGGCCGGCAGCCCGTAACCCAGCGCCTGGTAGAGGACGATCTGCTTGGGGGTGTTGGCCACGTGGTCGTCGCCCCGCACCACATGGGTGACCCCCATGTCGGTGTCGTCCACCACCACGCAGAAATTGTAGGTGGGGGTGCCGT
>Ga0316217_10004676_pt1 | contig 14619 bp, 13 predicted proteins | sample 1anoAmetaG_FD_203633 | JGI IMG/M metagenome (GOLD analysis project Ga0316217, IMG submission 203633) | Freshwater microbial communities from Trout Bog Lake, Wisconsin, USA - 1anoA | ecosystem: Environmental > Aquatic > Freshwater > Lake > Hypolimnion/Profundal zone | place: USA: Wisconsin... | reverse complement strand
AGGTTATGTAGCCGGGTTCGTTGTAGAAGGGTTTCAGCACCTTAAACTTTACATTTTTCCTTTTTTCGGAGATGTAATCTTTTACATAATCCAGTGCCGTTTCGTACGAGCTCATAGCATAGTGCGGGTACATGGGGGTAATCAGAATTTCATCCAAAGGCCCGCCTGCTTTTCTTTCCAATTCTTCCAGGGCTGCCTGAGGCGTAGGGTTTCCATAGCGCATAGCCACCACTACTGGTATGTCCATTTGCTTTTGAACCAATGCACTAAACTCTTCGGTTATTACTTTGAGCGGTGAGCCCTTCTCGGTCCACACTGTTTTATATGCTTCGGCTGAGTTTTTAGCTCTGAATGGTATAATAAAGCCTTTAACCAGGATTGTTCTGAGCATATAAGGCACGTCTATCACCTTCTCATCCATCAAAAACTCCCTTAAATAGAGCTTTACATCCTTCACCGAATAACTTTCTGGCGATCCGAGGTTGATTATTATCAGTCCTTTTTTACTCATTTTTTGCTCGTTTTGTGTTGTTTTTTGTCATTTATAGTAAAAAATATAGCGAAATCACCAAAAAATGAATTGTCATGGTTTTGTCATTTTTTGTTTTAATGATAATTTTCATGGTGCAGCAATGAGCCTGAAGATATATTTGCGTGTATAATTATAGAACAACAAGCGACTTATGATAGCAGGTAGCATTGGATTAATGGTAGCAGGTGTAAGTTTTCGAAAAACGACATTGGAAATCAGAAATAAGTTCGCTTTAACTTCAGAGCATATTAAAAGGATATACGCTGATGGCTCGGGCAAATATCCTAAAGATTTCTTTATCCTCTCAACTTGTAATCGTACCGAAATTTACTGCACCGGCAATACACCCCAAACACTCTTGAATTTGTTGGCAGAAAACACATCAGCTACTTATGAAGAAGTTCACGAGTATGCTTTTGTAAAAACAGGCGACGAGGCGGTAAAACACCTTTTTAGAGTAGCAGCCGGCATGGATTCGCAAATTTTGGGCGACTATGAAATTATCGGTCAGTTAAAAAATGCCTTTAACCTGTCAAAAAGTTTTGGTTGCACCAGCGGCTACATGGAGAAACTGCTGAATTCTTCTTTACAATCGTCCAGGCAAGTAAAGAGCAGAACAGCTTTGTCGGATGGAACAACTTCGGTTTCATACGCGGTTATACAGTTATTAAAAGAAAGCATCGGCGGACAAAACCCGATGAATGTTTGCCTGATGGGTTTAGGCAAAATAGGAACACTGACACTTAAAAACCTGAAGCACTACCTGCCTCAGCATAAAGTAACAGTGATAAACAGAAATGAAGCCAAAGCTGAGTTAGCCGCGGGTGAATATGAAGTTGACTACGCGCCGTTTGAAAGCCAGCAGGATGTGTTGGATACAGCAGATGTATTAATTGTAGCTACCGGTGCAGAGCAGGCAATTATTTCGAAGAAAGATGTTGCAGACACCAAGCTCAAAATTATATTCGACCTCTCGGTTCCTTCTAATGTGCATCCCGATGTAAAGGAAGTGGAAGGCATGCAGCATTATAATATTGATGAGTTATCGAAAATAGTGAACCACTCTATTGAAGCCCGCAGAAGTGAAATACCTTTAGCCGAAGCTATTATTGAAGAGTATTTTGACGAGTTCAGGCAGTGGGAACACCGCAGGGCTTTGTATACCTCACAACCGGCAAACCAGGGCAAAGCACTCAAGGTGGCCTGAAAATTAATTTTACCGGGCAATTTCAACTACCTGACATAAGTGAGCACTTCCCGCATCATAAAAATTGCCTCTCGTACCAGCAAGCTTGCCTTATGGCAAACCGAACTGGTAAAATTGCGCCTTGAAGCCCGGGGCTTTACCTGCGAAATAGTATCGATGGAAAGCACCGGCGATTTGCAGCTTACCCAACCCATTTATGCACTAGGAATTTCGGGCGTTTTTACCAAACAGTTGGATGCAGCCCTGTTAAATAAACAAGCTGACATTGCCGTTCATTCATTAAAAGATGTACCCACGCAACTGGCCGAAGGCTTGGTTATTTCGGCAGTTTTGGAGCGCGGGCCCTGGCAGGACCTGGTTATTGTAAAACACCCTGCTGTGTTGGAGGACCATTTATCGTGGGCTACCATTGCCTCAGGCAGTTTAAGAAGACGGGGACAATGGCTGGCTAAATATCCTAACCATCATTTAACTGGCATCAGGGGCAATGTGCAAACCCGCCTGCGCAAATTTGCCGAGACCGAAGAAATGGATGCCGTGATATTTGCCAAAGCAGGACTAGAAAGACTGGGCCTGATTCCGGAGAACGCGGTGGTTTTAGATTGGATGATACCCGCTCCGGCGCAAGGCATTATTGGTATTGCATGTAGGGAAGAAGATAAAGAGATGCAGGAAATTTTATCGGGCATCAATCACCAGGAAACATTTATTGCCGGTTCGGTGGAAAGGCAGTTTATGAAAACCATGATGGGTGGTTGCTCGGTGCCTATTAGCGCACATGCTGAAATTAGTGGCAGCGAGCTGGAGTTTTTAGGCGCCATGCATTCGTTCGACGGTAAACGCTCGTTTGAAGTGCACCGGGTAATGCTGGTTTCAGAATGGCAGGATGCAGGAAAAATTGCGGCTGAAAAATTACTGCAAAAGCCGGGGGCCGCTGAACTAATAGAAGAGATACGAAATAAAAAATGGGATGAAGACGGTGCTGTCAACTAAAACACTTGACCCCGAAACGCTGGCATATGCCCAAAGCCTGAACCTTAATGTTCAGTGCACTGATTTTATTGAAACATCCCCGGTATCTTTCGAAATCAAGGATATTGATACCGGCAATTTCGATGCTGTTGTTTTCACCAGCGCAAATGCGGTAAAATATTTTTTTGAAAATAAGGATGCCTGGAACCTGCTAAGAAGTAAACTGGTTTTTGCGCTGGAGGGAAAAACAAATGATGCGCTCTTAGTTTATGAGGTAATAGCGAGTGGCAAAGCGGCTTCGGCAAATGAACTGGCAGATGTGATGGCGGCCGAAGCGGTTCAATCGGTTTTGCATATCTGCGGTAACCTGCGGTTAGAAACATTGGAGGATAAGTTGAAGCAGGCCGGTATTGGTTATAAAGACCTGGCGGTTTACAGAACGGGCATATTAACCGACAAAAAAATAACTGAACACTTTGATGCTGTTTTGTTTTTTAGCCCCAGCGGTGTAGATGGTTTTTTTTCGCTGAACCATGTAACTGATAAAACCGTTTGCTGTTGCATAGGTGAAACTACCGCGCAAGCTTTGAGAGGAAAAAATAAAACTGCCAACATCATTATACCACAACAACCTTCACCGGTGGCTATGCTTGCGGCGGTGGCCAATTATTGGAAGTAGAACAGGAATAAATTTAAACTATGAGTGAACTGAAGAATGATTTGTTTTTAAAAGCCTTAAGAGGTGAACTGGTTTCGCGCCCACCGGTATGGATGATGCGGCAGGCCGGTCGTTATTTGCCCGAGTATTTAAAACTGAAGGCCAAATACGATTTTTTTACCCGGGTAGAAACCCCGGAACTGGCCTGCGAAATAACCATTCAACCTATTGACATTGTAGGACCTGATGCGGCGATTATCTTTTCCGATATCCTGGTAATTCCGCAGGCATTGGGGCTGGAAGTACTTATGGAAGAAGGCCGTGGACCTTCGTTGCCAAAAACAGTGACTACGCAAGCCGATATTGATAATTTACAGGTGGACGGCGCGGCTGAGCGGCTGGATTATGTATGCAAGGCCATATCGCTCACCAAAAAGGCTTTAAATGGTCGTGTTCCTTTAATTGGTTTTGCGGGAGCGCCGTTTACCATCCTTTGTTATATGGTTGAGGGCAAAGGCAGCAAAACCTTTGATAAAGCCAAGCAGTTTTGTTTTACCGAACCGGTACTGGCTGCGCAATTGCTTCAAAAAATAACAACGGCCACTATTGAATATTTGAAAGCCCAGGTGAAAGCCGGCGCCGACTGCGTACAGGTTTTTGATAGCTGGAGTGGCATGCTATCGCCTGCAGATTTTGATGCTTATGCATTACCTTATTTAAAGCAGATTTCGGATGCGCTAAGTCCACTGGTTCCGGTTATTCTTTTTCCTAAAGGCAGTTGGTATGCACTTGGGCAATTGAGTGAAACCACAGCTTCAGGCATTGGCATTGACTGGAATATACCTGCTAATTATGCACGCCTGGAAACCCAGGGCAAAGTAACCTTACAGGGCAATTTCGACCCGGCCAAATTATTAACTACGCCAGGTGACATTAAGCGCGATGTGAAAAACATGATAGACGCCTTCGGCACGCACCGGTATATTGCTAACCTGGGCCATGGCATATTGCCGAACGTGCCGGTTGATAATGCCAAAGCATTTGTAGATGCCGTTAAATCGTACCCTAACTGATGAAGACTGAGTTTTCGGACTGGATAAAGCAAATTCAAAATAAAATTTGCGCAGCGGTTGAAAAAGCCGATGGCGCAGCACATTTTCGCGAGGATAAATGGACACGCGAAGACGGAGGCGGTGGTATTACACGGGTCATACAAAATGGCGCAGTATTCGAAAAAGGCGGGGTAAATACTTCCGAGGTTTATGGCAAAATTACCGCCGGTATCCGCGAGCAATTAAAAGTGGAAGGCGATTCCTTTTTTGCCTGTGGCATTTCGCTGGTATTGCATCCCGAAAGCCCGATGGTGCCCACCGTGCATGCAAATTTCAGGTATTTTGAGGTGTATGATAACACAGGGAGGGTAACCGGTAGCTGGTTTGGCGGCGGGGCCGACCTTACGCCTTATTATTTATTTGAGGACGACGCTGTTCACTTTCATCAGTGTTTCAAAAACAGTTGCGATAAATTCGGAACCGGGTTGTATGGAAAATTTAAACTACAGTGCGACAATTACTTTGTAAACACGCACCGCAATAACGAGCGCCGCGGCATTGGGGGCATTTTTTACGACCACCTGAAGCCCAACGAAAAATGGTCGTCGCAGCAATTATTTGAATTTGCAAAACTGAACGGGGAAGCCTTTATAGAAGCTTATTTTCCGATAGTAGAAAAAAGAAAGTCGCTACCTTACAATGAACAACAAAAGCGCTGGCAGTTAATTCGCCGGGGACGTTATGTGGAGTTTAATCTAATACACGACCGGGGAACTATTTTTGGATTAAAGAGCAACGGCCGCACCGAAAGCATTTTAATGAGTCTGCCGTTGAATGTTAGATTTGAATATGATTACCAACCAGAAGCCGGCTCGGAAGAAGCCCTGTTTTTGGAGATATTGCTGAAACCTCAAGACTGGGTATAAAAGCTTAACCACAAAGTTCACAAAGGTGGCACAAAGGCCACAAAGAATATAAAATTAATTGTGTCCCTTGTGCCTGTATTTTCTTAGTGTTCTTTGTGGTAAAATGTATTCGGATTTGTTTTTTGGATGGAGAATTTAAATATTGAAAGATGACAAGAAGAAACCGAACCCTGCGCCAATCGCCGGCGCTGCGCGAAATGGTAGCTGAGACTATTCTTACCGCCAACGACTTTATCGTTCCGCTTTTTGTAACAGAAGGTAAAGGCATTCAGGAAGAAATTTCTTCTATGCCCGATTATCACCGGTTAAGTCTGGACAACCTGAAAAAGGAAGCGAATGAATTATGGCAGTTAGGGGTTAAGAGTGTGCTGTTGTTTGTAAAGGTGCCCGACAACTTAAAAGACGATGCCTGCTCGGAAGCACTGAATGAAGATGGGCTGATGATGCGCGCCATTAAGACAATTAAAGAAGCACAACCGGATATGTGCGTAATGACCGATGTGGCGCTCGACCCTTTTTCGCCATACGGACACGATGGGCTGGTGAAGAACTTTGAAATACTGAATGATGAAACCCTGAAAGTGCTGGCTGAAATGAGCGTATTGCATGCGGCAGCAGGTGCTGATTTTGTTGCTCCTTCTGATATGATGGACCACCGCGTTCGCGTTATCAGAACCGCACTGGAGCAAAGCGGTTTTACAAAAACCGGTATCCTGGCATACAGCGCCAAATATGCTTCCTGTCTGTACGGACCTTTCCGCGATGCGCTGGATAGTGCACCGGGCTTCGGCGACAAAAAAACCTACCAGATGGACCCCCGCAATCGAACGGAAGCAATTAAAGAAACGATGGATGATATTGCCGAAGGTGCAGATATGGTGATGGTGAAACCGGCAGGCTTTTACCTGGATATTATCCGCGAAGTAAAAGATGTATCGCAGGTGCCGGTAGCCGCGTACCAGGTAAGCGGAGAGTATGCCATGATTAAAGCCGCTGCACAACGCGGCTGGTTAAATGAAAAGACCGCAATTGCCGAATCGCTGACGGCTATTAAAAGAGCCGGTGCCGATTTAATTGCAACCTATTTTGCTAAGCAATACTTAAAGGATGCTAACCACTAAGATGCGGTATTTAAAAGCGAAATGAACTCAATCCGGTTTTGGTTGGTTCGTTATATAAATCTTGGTGGTTCTTTGTGTCCTTAGTGCCTTAGTGGTAAATTGTTTTTTAATTAATGAATGACTATGAAAACACAAAACAGCGAATCGCTCTTTGCAACAGCGCAACAACATATTCCCGGTGGGGTTAACTCGCCGGTGCGGGCATTTAAACAAGTGGGTGGAACGCCGTTATTTATGAAACGCGCAGATGGCGCTTATATGTATGATGAAGACGATAATCAATATATCGACTATATCAATAGCTGGGGGCCCATGATATTGGGTCATAACCACACACATGTGGTAGAGGCAGTGCAGGCGCAGGTAAAAAGGGCGTTTTCGTTTGGCACACCAACGGCGCTTGAGGTGGCCATGGCCAAACTCATTAAATCCATGGTGCCGAATATTGACATGGTGCGTATGGTGAACAGTGGTACCGAGGCATGCATGAGCGCTGTACGCGTAGCCCGCGGATTTACGGGCAAAACAAAAATTATCAAGTTTGAGGGGCATTACCACGGCCATGCCGATTTGTTTTTAAAGAAAGCTGGCAGCGGCGTTGCTACCCTTGAAATTAAGCAGGAAGGCGGCATACCCACCGCAGTTACCGATGATACTTTGATACTGCCGTTTAATGACCCCGCCGCTTTAACCCAAATGGTGGAACAATACAAACATGAATTAGCCGCCATTATAGTTGAACCGGTGGCCGGTAACATGGGTTGTGTATTGCCGCAGGATGGCTTTTTGCAGCTGCTTCGTAAACTGTGCACCGATAACAATATTGTACTGATTTTTGATGAGGTGATGACCGGCTTCCGCTTATCCAAAGGCGGCGCCCAGGAGGTTTATAATGTTTGGGCCGACCTGGTAACTTTTGGCAAAGTAATTGGCGGCGGCCTACCGGTGGGCGCTTTTGGAGGTAGAAAAGATATGATGAGTTGCGTGGCCCCGTTGGGTAATGTTTACCAGGCCGGTACACTGAGCGGCAACCCGCTGGCCATGACGGCAGGGCTAGCTACACTTTCGCAACTCAACAACAGCTCCGGTATTTATAAGGAGCTGGCAAAAAAAGGCGAATACCTGCGCGATAAAATGCATGAAGTATTTACCCGTAAAGGCATGCCGCATACTATCAACCAACTGGGCTCTATGATAAGCATTCACTTCTGCGAAGGACCTGTAGTCGATTTTCAAACATCCGCCAAAGGCAATAACGATACCTTTAAAAAATTCTTCCATCACTTACTTCACAATGGTATTTACCTGCCGCCTTCAGCTTTTGAAAGCTGGTTTTTATCTGCTGCTTTAAGTGAGGCGGATTTGGCAAAGACGATTGCAGCTTGTGAAAGTTTTGAGGGATAAATGCTCTCCAAAAACGAAATTTTATTGCTATTTTTATTACATGGACTTAATCATTGAAAACATCAAATCATCCGGTGACAAAAAGCTGATTATAGATTTAGCCACCAGGCTGGGTTCAAAAGTGCATGCCTACGATTCTAAAAAGGAAGATGCCGCACTTGCCAAAGCCATGAAAAAAGCTGAGAAGGGTAAACTGTATTCGAAAAAGGATGCTTTAAAATTCCTAGGTGATGATTAGTGTGGTATACGCCGAAGAGTTTCTGAAAGATTTGCAGAAATTAAAAGGCACCACGTATTACTCTACCATTAAAACACTTTGTTTTGATAAAATACCTTCGTTTAAAAGTACGGATGAAATAGCCTCTTTGAAAAAACTGAAGGGCTATAGCAATTACTATAGAATCAGAAAGGGTGAATTTAGAATTGGCATAAGGATTGAGGCTGGTTCAGTGGCGTTTCTTAGGTGTCTTCCGCGAAAAGATATTTATAAATACTTTCCTAAGTAATTAGTGCGGATTTGGAGAAGACGATTGCAATCAGGGAGCGTTTTCAGGCATAAAATTTCTTAAGCTAATCTCTTTCAATGACACAAGAATTAACCGAAGAATTGTTTCGCGCCACCTTTGGTGACGAAATGCTGGATGTTACTGAAAGTATAGAATCAACCGTTGATATATGGGAGTATGTGGGCGAGTTATATGTAGAGGAGGTAGTGTCGGAATACGTGGTTGCTAATGAGTTGGTAGAAAAGGTTTACCGAAACAACACTTCCACTTTCGACCACGTTTTATTGCCCACCGAGAATCCCAATATTTACCTGGTTATTATCGTTGATTTAGTGAACGAAAATGTACTGGGGCATTATTGGTTGGACATGGGAAAGGAATACGGGACATGAAGCATAAATTAATTCCTTTAGCTGTTTTTCTGTTTGCACTTTTCATTGCCGCTGATAGCCAGACTAACACCGATTTGGCAGTCATTAAGGCGGCGTTCGATAGTGATATCGGGAAGAAGGTGGCTAAAGGAGGTTTGGTTATTTATGCAGATAGTACCAGGGGTTGCGAGAGACTCAAAAAGCAACTAAAGAAATTTTCGGTAAGCAAAGCCATTAAGGATCTTCATCATCCTGATAAAATTCTGTTACTGAGCCGGGACGAGCAAAGGCTTATTGTTTCTGAGCTTGATAGTATTCGTAATTTTTGCTGGCCCGAAAACCTGTTTGCCAGGTCAAAACGGGTGCCATGGAAAGAGCTTCTTTCGTATGCTAAGTATGAGCCTGCTTATGATTCGCTCACAAAAAGATGGGCCAATGACAGTTACGTTTATAGTTTTTCAAAGCCTGTATATATCCGAAATGGAACCATAGCCTATTTTGGAATGGCGAGAATGTGCGGAGGTGATTGCGGCCAGGACGAGGAGGCCTTTTATAAATACGAAAACGGGAAGTGGGTTAAGTTTATATCATTGGGTACCGGGGAGTTTTAATCTTTAATTATCCTGTTTTTCCGATAAAACAGCGTTCTGCTTTGATGTTGAATTGCAAGAATGGTTATTTCTTTATGCATTAGGCTTTCAAAAAAGCGATTCATATATTAGAGTTGAATTCAAACATCCCCGCATGAAGAAACATTTACTCCTTTCAAATTTGCTCCTTGTTTTTGCCATCTGCTGCTCAGGTCAGTGGACCGGCGGAGGCACGCAGGTTTCTTTTTCAGCCGATAATCATCACCGGCCTTTTGTTTCCGCGCTTCCTGGCGGGTTGGGAAACTACGTTACCTGGGTTTCAACGGATACCACAGCTAATCAAAAAAGCAGCATCAGGCTAAATGCCTTTAGCCCCACTGGTAGTTTGTTAAACGGCTGGACAAGCGGAGGAAATGTGATAAGTGCTACCGGCGATTTTTATGCGCCCCAGCTTATTACATCTGAAGACAGTTCGGTAATAGTAGCCTGGTACGGATACCCCGACTCAGCTTCGTACACTGAAATTTACGTACAGAAATTTTCAATGTCGGGCGCTCCCCTCTGGAATGGAGGTGTGCCAGTGCAGGTAACGCAGGACAGCGATCATGTTTTTGAATATCCTTTAATTGTGAGTGATAAAAACAAAGGTGTTTTTATAGTTTATGAACGCTTTGATAGCGTGATTGACCCCAGTTCAACCGATATTTTTCTGCAGCATATTGATAACACTGGTCATGTAGCCGCAGGGTGGAGCGCCACCTCAGCACCGGTGGCCGTTACCCCGAACGTGCGCGAGTATTACCCTCAACTGGCGTTAACTCCCGATCTTTCGTCGGTTTATGTGGTTTACGGGCAAGGCCTGGTGGGTAGCACTTCCTTACAACTGAATAAATTTAATGCCTCGAATGGCACTATTGCTTCGGGATGGTCGGCCGGCGGAGTTACTCTTTCGTTAGGCCCTGATGTTTATCCCGATATTAACCACGACCTGAAATTATACACCGATAACGCCAACAACGCCGTGGTGTTTTGGATTGAAGCCCGGCTAACGGGTAACGGCGAAGTTTACATGCAGCAAACAGACCCAACGGGCAATACCCTGCTTACGCCTTATGGTAACCTGTTGGGTGGCGATATTGCCAGCGGCAACGGCATTGACTACCTGGAAGTAACGCAGGATGCGGATGACAACTTTTTAGTGGCTTTTAATAACCTGGTTAATTTTAATGATGTAAGCGCTATGCGCGTTCAGCCAAACGGAGGCGTTTTATGGAATGATACGTTGGTAACTACCGGCGGTTACTCTGCTTACCCATTGCCGGTTTCAGATGGCAAACGCGGCATGTATTTGTTTTATGAAAACACCAATACACCTCAAAAATTATATGCGTATGGGTTAGATTCCATGGGCAACAAATATGCAACCTGGTCTTTACCCGGCTCCTCGTTTGGTGATCTTTCAACGTACGATGTGTTTGAGCCGAATTATGATTTTAACGCCACCGGCACCGATAGCAGTAAGGCTGTTGTGGCCTGGGCTCGTTTAATGCCTGATGGTTTGTTCGGCCTGTTTACCTGCAACCTGCTTCCCGATGGCAGCGTATGCACCGACCAGCCTTTTGTGGCTTCTGCCAGTGGAAATTCAACCGGTTGTTCAGGAACAACAGATACGGTGCGTGTAACCGCCAGCGGAGGCAATGCCCCGTATAGTTATTCATGGCAGGTTATCGCCGGCGATTCACTGAGCTGTCACACCTGCCAAACGACTACTTTTGTTGGTACGCAAAACTCAACTTTTGTTGTAACCATTACCGATGCAGACATGTATCACGTGAATGATACGCTGCACTTTGCTGTATCAGGCGGAGCTTTACAAATTTCATCGTTAGGAACGGATACGCTTTGTTATGGAGGTTCAGTTGCCTTAACAGTTAATGGTGGTGGGCCGGCAAATTATCAATGGGTGGTTGACGGCCGCACAATAATTCCGGATAGTAACCAGGTATCGATAACCGCTACGTTTGCCGGTATATATGAGGTTATCACCGGCGGTGCCGGACACTGTCCTGATACCAGCAATACCATCGTTGTAAGTGTGAATCCTCTGCCCATTGTGTATTTTCCAACCGGTGCAGCAGACACGGTATGCAGTAGCGGTAGTCCGCTTACATTATCGGGTGGCAGCCCTGCAGGAGGGGTTTATTCCGGTCTTGGCGTTTCCTCGGATAGCATTTTCAACCCTAACGGACTACAACCGGGCATTTACGATGTTACCTACACTTTCACAGGACCCAACGGCTGCTCAAATACTGCTATGGAGCCTGTGTTGGTAGAAACCTGCACCGGAATTAACACCTTGCAAGCGGATAACGACATTGTCCTCTATCCAAATCCAGCTACTGACTATGTAACCCTGGAAATAGCATCATTTACAGGGCAGAGAATAATACCGGCGGTTTATGATATTGCGGGCAATGAGGTGAATGTTAGTTACAGGATAGACGCCGGTAAAATTACCCTTCATACGGCACAGTTGGCCGAGGGCATTTACCTGGTCAAATTAAATGTAAATGGTGCTTCATATGTCAAGCGCCTCATCAAAGTTGGCTAGGCGGCGGACCTGGGTTCATTTTTGATTTCAAACTGCCCCATTCAGCTTGCAGCAGTTGCAGATTTTTGGCGGTCTTTTCAGTTTTTTGCTTTATCTGTTCGAAGCCTGTTATCAGTTTTTTTAAAACAGGCACCAACCGGGTGTATTCATTACTGGCATTAACACCGGCGGGAATTTTTTCCTTTAACTTAAATATTGTTTTGATATACTTTCCACTTTCACCATGCAAGCCCTGATATTCTTCAAAAATGCCATTGGCGTTATTAGCAAACTCCCTGAAGTTTTTAGCAAAAAAAACGAGGTTACGGAAAGACTCTCCCTCTACCGGGCTATTTTCGTGCGCCCAGAATTTCTCGATATAACCATCCAGTTCGGGCGTGGCTTCTTTAATAAATTTTTGTGGCAGCGGATAAAAATCCATTACATGCTTATACACCTGCGCATATGTGTCGCTAAAGTTTCGGTGCAGCACCAGGTATTGCTCATATTCTTCCTCCGTTGTCATAACTCAGGTATTAATTGTGTTTATAATCTTACGGCAATACCCATGCTTTTGTTTGATTTTAAAGCAGGTATGTAACACAATTCACTTTGTTCAAATTATTCATATCACATGCAACATCTTTTTTGGCCGTTAGTCGTAAACATGTTAGACAGTTACATAGACCCGGTTGATAAAAGGAAGAGGACGGTTGAAGACACACCATGGCTTATGTTTATCTTTAAGCATCATAATACCCTCGGAATGATTAGATTTTTGCGCTTAATGATGTTGGCCTGTTTACCCTTTTCATTTGTTGAAGCCCAGTTTTCAATAAACGTCCAGGCTCCCATGTGTTATGATTCATGTAATGGCTCCGCGCAGGTTAATTTCCCGGTGGGCACCTATCATTTTTTATGGAACACAGGAGACACGGTGCCGGGCATTTCAAATCTTTGTCAGGGTGTGTATCAGTGTGTTGTTAGCGATAGTGCAGGAGCACCCATTGACACTTTACAGGCAAACCTGGTTCAACCTGCACAACTGATTCTTAGCCCCGGCACCATTAAAAACGATGCCTGCTATGGCGATACCGATGGCTACGTAATATTCAGTGCTACCGGCGGTACAGGTTCGCGGTATGCGTTTAACTGGTCAAATGGTTACCAGGGCTTTTTGAGTAATAATGATAAATTTCATTTAGCCGCAGGTAATTATAGTGTTACAATAACCGACCTAAATAGTTGTTCGGCCAGCGCTGCATTTATCATCAGCCAACCGCTGCCCATTAGTTTTTCGCCACAAATTACCCGGCCAACGGGATGTAACGTTTGTAATGGAGCAGTGACTATTATCCCTTCCGGAGGAAATTCACCCACGTATAGTTATAACTGGTCGAATGGGGCAACCAGCCACGCAGTTTCGCAACTTTGTCCGGGTGGGTACACGTTAAGCGTAAGCGACACAAGTGGCTGTTTGGTAAGTATGCGTATAAATGTTATTGATACCGGTAGTCCGGTTAACATTTCGTTTAGCACAGTTACCAATATTGACTGCACCCATAGCACCGGTTTTTTATTTGCCACGCCAACCGGTGGCACAGTACCCTATCATTACGACTGGAGTACCGGGTCAAGCGCACCTGATGTTTTCAACCTGTCGGCGGGAATTTACTCGGTTAGTGTAACAGATTCTCTGGGATGTTTTGCCGTGGCAACCGACACCATCAGGAACCAGGGACTTATAATCCATACCTTGTTGCAGCAAAATTTCAGGTGTGATATAAATACCGGTAAGATTGAGATTGCGGTAAGCCAGGGCAGCCCGCCCTATGTATTACATTGGAACAACGCCGCAAATACCGATACCTTAAGTGGCCTGAGACCTGGCATATATACGGTTACTGTAACTGACCAGGCCAATTGCACAGCGAGCGCAAGCTACGATATTGCGCAGGAGAATAATACGCTTTCGGCACAGGCAAGTGCGACAAATGTTACCTGTATGAATTTCAACAACGGAAGCGCTTCGGTAAATATCACCGGGGGCCTTTCGCCGTTTGCTTACTTATGGAACGATGCGTTACACCAGGGCACAGACACCGCTACCGGACTGCCCGCCGGCAATTACCAGGTACGGATAACTGATGCGTATGGATGCCTGATTTATGCAACAACCAGTGTGCTGAATAATTATAACAGCCAGGTAAGCACTACCACCACAATCGGCAACTGCGATAGCACCGGTTCGGCAACGGCCTCCATTTCTACCGGCATCCCACCTTATAATTATGCATGGAATACAAGCCCGGCGCAAACAACGGCCACTGCAGGTAATTTATACGCTGGAAATTATACCGTATCGGTCACCGACTCAACAGGTTGTGTGCGCACCGGTACGGCCACCATTCAATATAGTTGCATGGGCCTGGTTACCGGTACCGTTTTTTATGATGCGAATGCCAATTGCAACCAGGATAACGGTGAGCAGGGTGTTGCCGGTGTGCCTGTTTATGTAAGTAACCATAACATAACTTTTGAGGGCACAACCAATTTATCGGGCGAATATTCCATACCGGTGAATGAAGTCGGTGGATACAAAATTTTATTAGGTGTTGGCGCATCTTCAACCGTATTACAATATGGCAACAGCACCTGTGGTTACCTCGAAGATTGTCCGGCAAACGACA
>Ga0316217_10004675_pt1 | contig 14620 bp, 15 predicted proteins | sample 1anoAmetaG_FD_203633 | JGI IMG/M metagenome (GOLD analysis project Ga0316217, IMG submission 203633) | Freshwater microbial communities from Trout Bog Lake, Wisconsin, USA - 1anoA | ecosystem: Environmental > Aquatic > Freshwater > Lake > Hypolimnion/Profundal zone | place: USA: Wisconsin... | reverse complement strand
GGCAAGTCCGGCCAGTTGCCTGGCGCGTTGCGATTCGTCGCCGCCCAAAAGCAGCGCGTAGATCAAGGCCACGGCGGCGAGCGGTTCGCGCGCGGCGGCTTTCAGATTTTCCGGCAACGCATCGCGCAGTTCTTCCGCATATTTCAAGTGCAGCGGCGTGGGGTTGCCGAGATTGGGCAGGACGGAATGGGATTGGATGACCGGCGGCGATTCGTCGTCCGAAGCCAGAATTGCGCCGCCCACGACCGTGCCGAAAAGGTTTTGCCGGGATGGAAACGGCGACGGGCGCGCCAGCGGTTTGCGAGAGAGATGCAATTTTTCCAACTGGTCTTCCTCAAGACCGTGAAACTTGCCGTCCCAGTTTGGATCAATCGCCTTGATCCGCGCATCCAGCGGCGGATGCGTGGCCATCGCGCCAAAAAATGAATCGGTCAGTCCGCTGGCGAAAAAAAGATGGCTCGCGTCGGAGGCGTGCGGCGATTCCATGACCGAGCTGGAGCTGCCGATTTTCTGGAGCGCGCCGGAAAGGCCGGCGGGATTGCGCGTGAACTGCACGGACGAGGCGTCGGCGAGAAATTCGCGCTGGCGACTGACGGCGGCCTGGATCAAGCGCCCGAAAAAGACGCCGAGCGAGCCGATGACCAAAAGAAAAATGCCGATGACCGGCAACGGATTTTTATCGCGGCTGTTGCTGCTGCGGGCCTGCAACAGAATGCGGCCAATCGTGGCGATACAAAAGATTCCAAATAAAATCCCGATCAGCCGGATGTTCAGCCGCATGTCGCCGTTCAGGATGTGGCTGAACTCGTGGCCGATGACGCCTTGCAGTTCGTCGCGCGACAGCTTGGTCATGCAATTGCGCGTGACGGCCACAGCGGCATCGCTGGGCGTGTGGCCGGCGGCAAAGGCGTTGATGCCATCCTCCTCGTCGAGGACATAAACCTTCGGCATCGGCACGCCAGAAGCGATGGACATTTCCTCGACGACATTGAGCAGCTTGCGCTCATCGGGATTGCTGGTGTTTGAAGCAATGAGCCGGCCATCGAGCGATTCGGCGACCGCGCTGCCGCCCGCCGACAACGCCATGGTTTTCCAAATGCTGCCGAGAAAAATGACCGCGAGGGTGCCGAGCGTCACGCCGACAAACAATTCCGGTTTCCACAAAGCAAACGGCGTTTGGGCGGCGTAAAAATGCTGATGGCTTTTCAGCCCGACATAAAAGGAAGCAAAAACAGCGACGCCGTAAATCATCACGATCATCGAAGCCACCGCGAGCGCGAAATAGACGATCAGCCACTGGGTCTTGCGGCGGGCGTGGTCCTGTTGCGCAAAGAAGTCCATGTGGATTTTTGTAGCAGCCGAGGTAACGAGGCTCATTCCAGTTGGCCGCGAACAGTCAGAGCCTCCTCACGTCGGCTGCTACAAAGTTCAGGAAAACGAAACTTTCGGCGCGTCCTTTTCCTCCGGCTTGTCGATCACGAACAGCTCGGCCACCGTGAAATTGAACGTGTTGGCGATGAGATTGCTCGGAAACACTTCGCGGTCGGTGTTGTAAGTCATCACCGAATCGTTGTAAGCCTGGCGCGCGAAGGAGATTTTGTTTTCCGTCGAGGTCAGCTCCTCGGTGAGCTGCATCATGTTTTGATTCGCCTTCAGGTCGGGATACTGTTCGCTCACCATCATCAAACGGCTCAATGTGCCACCGAGGCCGGATTCCGCGGCGGTCAGATTTTTCATCGCGGTGGCATCGCCAGGATTGGCGGCGGCAGCCTTCGAGGCGGCGTAGGCGATGTTGCGCGCGGCGGTGACGGCTTCCAGCGTGCCGCGCTCGTGCGCCATGTAGCCTTTGGCCGTCTCGACAAGATTCGGGATGAGGTCATAGCGGCGCTTGAGTTGCACGTCAATCTGCGCGTAGGCGTTTTTGTAGCGGTTGCGCATCGTGACCAGCTTGTTGTAGATGCCCATGATCCACACGCCAACGATGATAACCACAAGCACCAGTCCGCCGAGAATAAGCAGGGCAATCATGCCCAGCGCGAGCGTGGCCGGTTCCGCCAACATAATTCCAGTTGTCATATAATTTTCCTTTGTTTGAACTCTGTTAATTGCTAGGGCAAACCACGCCGCCGGGCAATGATAATTTCCAGCTAATTTTGGAATTGGATTTCATCCATGAATGGGCACGATGCACATGGAGCTTATGGCAACGCTTCAATTCTGGCCTGAACAAATCCCGCCTGCGGTTCCAGCAACGCTGCTTCCAATAACAGCCGTTTCGCCTCCGCGCCAAAACCTCGCGCCAACAAATCGTCCGCCTGACCGCACAACGCGAAAAGCAGATTCATTTTGTGCCGTGGCAGACACCCGTTGTCCAACTCTAATTTGAACGGATAACCTTCCGCTGGCTTTGACAGCGCTGGCGCATCGGCACCGATCCAGTCGAAATAACATTCCTGAAACGGCGTGAATGCTTTCAGCGCGGATTTAAGTTGCAGCGCGCTCTGGCGCGTGCCTTCCGCATCTTGTGCTGTGCTGGCGGTGTAGCGCGTGCGGTTGGTGGCGCGTTCCGTGGCGAGCAGCCGGCCACCCAACAACCGTGCTTGATAATCGGTCAACGCCGAGCCAACGGTGACTTCGATCCAGTCCGGGCCAATGCACGACTTCGTCCACGCGATGGCCTCGGCGAACAGGCCAAGCGAATAGAGACAATAGCCGATGCTGGCATGGACATCTTCGTGGTCGGAGCGCGTGCCGGGCGGTTGTTGCGCTTCTAGGACCGCGAGGTATTCCCGATGCCAGCGCAGCGCGCAAATAAACATGCCCGCGTTGGCATAAACCTCACCCATCAACTCAAAGAAATCCGCTTCGAAATCGCCCACAACCGGTTTCAAGCTGGCCAGGTCTTCGACCGATAGCAGACCGCGCTGGCCAAACGCCTCCACCACGGCCAGCCGGGTCGCGGCATTGGGCTGGGCCAAATGCGCCGCTTCCACCGTGAGCAACCGGGAATCGTCGTCCACCGGATCCGCCGCTTGAAACGGCAGGACGCGCGTAAAACGGATGGGATGCCACGCGCTGAATTCCGCAAACACCGAGGCATCGCAATACAACCGCTGAAAATCCTCGGATAAAACTGGCGTCTCGGCTTTCATGATTAAATGGAATCAACCATCGGCATACACGCAATTAAATCACGATTGGACAACGACTGAACACAATTTCCTAAAACTTTCTGTATCCTTGTCCGTCCATGTTTATCCATGGTTGTAAATTTTCAAGGCACGACTTCCACCGGCATTCCGATCCAGACGAGCTTTACCAAATATTCAGCGTCCCAGTTGGCCAGACGAAAACAGCCGTGCGATTCCGTGTGGCCAATTTGTTCCGGGCTGGGCGTGCCGTGCATGCCGTAGCCTGGTTTGTCCAGGCCGATCCACGCCACGCCGACGGGATTATTCGGGCCGGGCGGCAAAATCAATTTGTGGCCGATGGCCTGCGCCTCCGGCGATTCGGGAAACACCGCCGGATCGAAAGTGTAATTCGGATTGGGCGCGATGACGGCGACGTGTAATTCGCCGACCGGCCGTTTCTCGACTTTCGCCGCGATGCTGCACGGACAGTGAAGCATCAAATTAGTCTCCGCACCAAACGCCTCCAGAAATTTTTCCGACAAATGAATAATAGCGCGCGCCGCTTTGCCCTCCGGCTCCGGGTAATTTACGTCCGTCACTTTCAAAACCGTTCCGGCCGCAACGCCTGTCCAGTTTACGTCGGGATTTAATTTTTGAATCAGCGCCGGATGTGCATGCGCCGTTTCCGCGACGAGTTCCAAAATGGTTTCGTAATCCAGCGCCGGCTGCCGCGATTTTTCCAGCCATGTTTTGCCGAGCGGCTGCAGCCGGGCCAGATCGTTTGTGGTCACGACATAATCGGTCAGCAACGGCGCGTCGAGCGTGAGCTGCGTGCGCGTGTTGGTATCGAGCCGGCTGCTGGCCAACAACTGTTCCGAACGCTGGAACGCAGCGAGCGCCGCGCGCGTTTGCGAACCGAGCGCGCCATCAATCGAACCGGGCGAAATCGCGCGCCGCGCCAGCGCGATTTGCGCTTCCAGCAAACTGCGCACCGGTCGGGGAAATTCCGCCGCCACCACCGGAGCTGGCACTGGCGCATTGGACGAGCTGACCGGTGAAACCGGCGTGGTTTTTTCCACCGGCGGCAGCAGCACCGGCTCACAATTGGTGACGCGCGGCGGCAGCTCGGCTTTTATTTCCACCAGCACCAGCGACGGAACAATTGGCGCGGCGGCTGGAGATTCTTTTTTGGTGATCGCCACCGCCGCCGGCCGGTGCCGCGAAGTTTTCGCCGGATGTTTTGGGTGCCACCAAAGCCAGCCAATTCCCGCCAGCACGGCGGCCAGCAACAGCACGGCCAGCAGATCGCCGAAGCGGTTTCGGCGGCGGATGGAGGATTTTTCCAAAAGCGGCACGCGCGCAATTTAATCGCCGCACCCGCGCAACCCAAGTTTGAATTCGCGCGCGCGGTCAGAGTTTCAACAACGCCTCGCCAATCAGCTTCGCGGTGTTTTCGTAGCCGAAGCCGCTGGTGTTGATGACCAGGTGATAATGTAGCGGATCGTTGATGTCGGCGTTAAAATAGGTTTTTAGGTAGCGCGCCCGCGCTTGTTCCTCTTCCAAGCAGAACTTGCGGGCCTCGGCGGGCGTCTTGTGGTCGTCGCGGCAAATTCGCTCGATGCGGTCTTCCAGCGGCGCGACCAACCGGACGTGCAGGACGTGCGGCAGGCGGGCCGTGACGATGTTGCCCGCGCGGCCGATGAGGATGACGTTGCCCAGTTCGGCCAGTTGCAGGAGCGTCTCGGTGGTGTGTTTCACCACCGTCTCCGCCGGCGGATGCACGCCAAAAATGTCGGCGAGGGTGTCTTCGATCCGCGAGGCGCGGTCTTCCGGCAGGAATTTCGCAAGATACTTCGGCAGCTTGTGATCGGCCAGCACCTTGTGCATGAGTTCACGGTCGAATACCGTCCAGCCCACGCAGGGGGCCGGCGCGTGCTGCTGAAGATATTCCGCCACTTTTTCCGCGACCCGCAAGCCACCGCCCCCCGCCTGGCGGGAAATGGTGACGGCCCGCCGCACGACCACCGGCGTGGCGGCGCTGGCCGCCGGCGCGGTTTGGCCATGAACAAAGGAGAAACAACGGTCAAGGTTGGCATGCATCATAAATCACCTCATGGTTTTGACTAACCTTACGCCGGGCGCGCGGAACATTTCAAGCGCCGAAAATCGATTTGAATAAAACTAATCATTATTATTAGCCGATTCGCGCAGCATCATTTCGTGGTAGGCGCCGGCCAGCTGGTCCACCAGCGGCGCCGGCGCGACGGCCTCGCCGTCAAACGACGCCACCGGCACGAGGCCCAGCACGCTTTGGGTGATGAAAACGCCCTCGGCATTGTGCAATTGCTGCGGCTTGATGACCCGCTTGCTGGTTTCCAGGCCAAGCGTCTGGCAAATTTCCAGCACCACCGCCCGCGTGATGCCCGGCAGCACGCCGCGCCCCGTCGGCACCGTGCAAACGCGGTTTTGAAAGATCCAAAAAATATTTCCGCCCGCCGTCTCCGCCACCTCGCCGTTGGTGTTCAGCAGCAACGCCTCGTCGGCGCCGCGTTCGCGGGCCTCGGCGCGGGCAACCACATTCAGAATTTTGCTGGTAGTCTTGAGGGACGCCATGGTCCCGCCGACCGGAATGCGGAACGCGGAGGTGATCAGGCTCCATTGCCGTGTGCCGTCCGCCAGCGTCGGCGGCGACGGCTGGAGCGTGAGCAGCAGCGTGGGTTTTTCCGCGCCTGCCGGCGAATAGCCGCGCTCGCCCGGCCCGCGCGTGAGCGTCACCCGCAGCACTGTGTCCGGCAGCGCGTTTTTTTCGATGAGCTGCGCGGCGGCCTGCTGGATTTCCTTTGGCGTGAACGGCAATTTGATTTTCAAAAAATCCGCGCCGCGCACCAGGCGTTCCAGATGCTGGGCCAGCCGGAACGGCCGCCCGTTGACCACGCGCATCGTCTCAAACAGCCCGTCGCCATACATAAAACCTCGGTCGTAAACGGACACGACCGCTTTCGCTGCCGGCAAAAATTTTCCGTTCAGAAATACCAACATGGAAATAAGACGTTCCTAATGCCGCTGATTTACGGCAAACCGGCGCCGCCGGCGAGATTAAAATTTTCGGACCGCCGGGTCATTGAACCGTTCCCGCGCCAGACTGTCGAACCTGTGAATGTTTTTTGCCTTCCTTGGAAAGCTGCTTTTTCCGCGTCAGCAGGAATGGGAGCAGCAGCGCAATGCCAAAACCATCACGGTCGCCGTGGTGTTCGGCCTCGGGCTGGGGCTGCTGGCCATGAAGCTGATCCGGATGATGTATTACGCCAGACATTGAGGCTACTCAATGATTTTGCGCGGCCAGAAACCGCTCCGCATCAATTCCCGCCGCGCAGCCCGCGCCCGCCGCCGTGATGGCCTGCCGGTAAACGTGGTCCGCGCAGTCGCCGGCCACAAACACGCCCGGCACATTCGTCATCGTGCCGTTTTGCGGCACCACAAAGCCGTTTTCGTCCGTGGTGATCTGGCTCTTGAAAAGGTCCGTGTTCGGCACATGGCCGATGGCGATGAACACCCCAGCGCACGGCAAAATAGTTTCCGCCCCGGTCTTGAGATTTTTCAATTTCACGCCGGTCACATTGTCCCGCGTCACATCGAGCACCTTGGTGACCACGGAATCCCAGACCGGTTTGATCTTCGGATGCGCCAGCGTGCGCTCGACCATGATTTTGGACGCGCGCAGCGAATCGCGGCGATGCACCAGAAACACCTTTGAGCCGAACCGCGTCAGATACATCGCCTCTTCGCACGCGGAATCGCCGCCGCCGACGACCACCAGTGGCTGGTTGCGGAACGCCGGCAGCGCGCCGTCGCAGGTGGCGCAGTAAGTCACCCCTTTCGTTTCCAATTCATGTTCGCCCGGCACGCCGAGATGCTTGTGGCCCGCGCCGGTGGCGATGATGACGGTTTCCGCCACCACTTTTTCGCCGTCCACAACCAGATGAAACGGCCGCTGCGAAAAATCCACGGACTCGACGACGCCGAAACTGGTTTTCGCGCCGAAGCGCTCGGCCTGTTTCTGCATCCGCGTCATCAGTTCATAGCCGTCCACGCCTTCGGGAAAGCCGGGAAAATTTTCCACGATGCTTGTGGTGGTGAGCAGGCCGCCGGGCTGCCGGCCCGTGAGCACGAGCGGGGCGAGCTGGGCGCGGGCGGTGTAAAGCGCGGCCGTCCAGCCGGCGGGACCGGAACCGATGATGACAACATTTTCCATAGCGCGCGAAAGATAATCGCTGGCCCGGCCACTGACAAGACGGTTGCCAATTTAACTGCCAACATTCCGGCCGGCTGGCGCGGGCAAATTTCCCGCCCGCCGCATTACCTTTGCGTTTGCAGTCCCGCGGCTTTGCCGGTTTACTGGATGCGATGTTATTTCGAATTCTGCTGCTGCTCGCGGCCGGGTGGGGCACGGCTGTTTTGGCTGAAGAGGCAAACCGCTCCGTCGGCGTGACCAATCTTTGGAAGCTCAAGCTGCCCGACGGCGGCAACGATGAGTCTTCCGCCGCCCTCGCGCGCGACGGCACGATTTATCAGGGCACCTTGCGCGGCTGGCTGTTCGCCATTTCTCCGGAAGGCAAAATTCAATGGCGGTTCAAGGCAGGCCGCGAAATCAAATCGTCGCCCGCTGTGGCGGCGGACGGCACGATTTATTTTGGCGCGCGCGACTGGAAGCTTTACGCGCTCACGCCGCAGGGAAAATTGAAATGGACGTTCGCCACCGGCGCGTGGGTGGATTCCTCACCGGCGATCGCCGACGACGGCACGATTTATTTCGGCTCGTGGGACACCAATTTTTACGCGCTCAGTCCCGCCGGCGCATTGAAATGGAAATTTCCCACCGGCGCTGTGGTGGTCTCCTCGCCCGCCATCGGCGCGGACGGCACGATTTATTTTGGCTCGCACGACCGGAATATTTACGCGCTTGCGCCGGACGGAAAATTGAAATGGCAGTTCGCCACCGGCGCGCAGATTGAAGCCTCGCCCACCGTCGGCGCGGACGGCACAATTTATTGCGCTTCGACGGACGGGAATTTTTACGCGTTGCGGCCCGACGGCACGGAACGCTGGCGGCTGCACACCGGCAGCTACACGGGTTCGTCCGCCGTGCTGGACGAGGACGGCAATTTGTATCTTTCCATCAGCCAGGCGCGCGCCTCGATCAGCCCGGACGGCAAGCTGCGCTGGCAATCCGGCAGCGATGTGCCGATGGACGTGTCCGCCGCCGCCGCGGCCAACGGCCTGGTGTATTTTGATTTTCCCTGGCTGCACATCGGTGCCTGCGAGCACGATGGCCGGCAGTGCTGGGGCTGGGGTTTCCAGATGGATTTCAACCTCGGCTCCTCGCCGAATGTGGATTCGCGCGGCGTGATTTACGCCTGCGACGGCTTGACTTTATTTGCCTTGCAACCGCTCACCAACGCCGCGCCGCCCGTGAAAAGCCCGTGGCCCGTGTGGCGCGCCAATCCGCAGCACACCGGGCGGGTGCAGAAAAATTAATCCAGCTTTTCACGCCCGCTGAAGCCGGTGTCAAGGTCATGCCAGAACTCGATGTCTGCCTCGTCCGCCTCCCAGCACAGAAATACCTCGCGGCCGCCGAGGAGCGCCGGAAAATCCACCAGGCCGCGGTGAAGATCCTTGATGAAAATTTCCCGGCGCTGAAATTCCACCAGCACCGACTGCATTCCCGCCAGCGTGCGGATCCAAGTGTTGACCGTCTCACCGCCGGTGTCCTGCCCGTCCGCCGCGAGGCCGCTCAGGCGTTTCTCCAGCCGCTCGCCGGTTTCGCGCAGGCGGTTGAGTTCCGCCAGCCACGCGCGCAACTGCGGCAGCAGCGCCCGCGCTTCCTCGCGGGTGTAATGCTTTTGGAACCGATGTTTCATGGCAAAAAAAAAGACCGTTCGCGGTGGCTGCAGGGCAACCGCCGCGAACGGCTGTGAAATCACATGGCGACGGCAGATTACTTCTGCCAGGTGCGCTTCTTGTGACGGTTCAAGCGCAGCTTCTTGCGCCGTTTATGCTTGTTAATTTTTGCCTTGCGGCGTTTTTTCAGTGATCCCATAGATATGGATGTGTTGTTTAATTACCCAAATTTCGGCCCATTGCCAATCAAAATCTTGCAACCGGTGCGGCCGGTGCCTTTCAGCTTTTCCGGAAAATTGGTTTGGGCACCACCACGGCGGCGCAGCGTTGTCCGCGAATTTCTATCTCCAACTGCGTGTCCGGCTTCGCCCCGGCCGGCGGGACGAAGCCCATGCCGATGCCCAGATTGAGCGACGGACTTTGCGTGCCGCTGGTGACGATGCCCGCGTTCGCACCGTTGATCCAGATGGGATAATGCGGCCGCGGCGGCGCGGATTTTCCGGCCATCTTGAACGCGATGAGTTGTTTTTTTATGCCGCTGGCCTTTTGCTCCGTCAGCGCGGCGCGGCCGTTGAACTCGCCCTTATCGAGCGCCACAAAAAATCCGACACCCGCCTCAATGGGCGTGGTCTGCTCATCCAGTTCGTGGCCGTAAAGTGGATAGCAGACTTCTGTGCGCAGGGTGTCGCGCGCACCCAGGCCGCAGGGCTTGATGCCGAACGGGGCACCGGCGGCGAGAAATTTGTCCCAAAGATGCTGCACGGCGGCGTCCGGACCGAGGATTTCAAAACCGTCCTCGCCGGTGTAGCCGGTGCGTGAAACCAGAATGTTGCCGTGGTCAAAATGAAATCCGGCAATCTGGTTTTTCTTCAGGTCGGTCACCTTGTCCACGGAAAAGGTCGAGGCCGACGCGCCGGGAATCACGGCGTCAATAAATTCTTTCACCCGCGGCCCCTGCACGGCGATGGCGGCGTAGTGATGTGAGGCGTCAGTGAGATTCACTTCGCCGCCGGAAAATTTCGCCGCCTGCGCCTGGAGCCACGCCACGTCATCCGCGATGCGCGAGGCATTGATGATCAGAAAATAGACGTCCACCGAAAGGCGGTAGGCATAAAGATCATCAATCACGCCGCCGCGTTCGTTGCACATCAGGGAATATTGGCCGTGGCCGGAAACGAGTTTGCGGATGTCGTTGGTGAGGACCTGATTCAGGAAAGCCACCGCGCCCGAACCGCTCACGGTGACTTCGCCCATGTGCGAAATATCAAAAATGCCAGCGGCATTGCGGACGGCCAGATGTTCGTCGGTGATGCTGGTGTATTGCACAGGCATCTCCCAGCCGCCAAAATCAATGAGCTTGCCGCCCAGTTTTTGGTGCGCGGCAAAAAGCGAGGTGCGTTTCAACATGGCAGCATCATGGAACAAGCCCCTGGAAAAAAAAAGACTCTTTCTTGCCGGCGTCCAGTTGCGGGAACAAAATCAGGCCCGCCAGCCCGGCCGCCGTTTTTCGGCGGGCACTTCGCAAGTCAAAATATGGCAACCATTAAGCAATTCGCGGACAGCCGCCGCCCGCGAGTCCGCTAATCTGTGGCAAATGCACCGCATTCTGGCCAAGCAAATTTTAAGTCCAAACGTCACGCGGTTGGACGTTCACGCACCGCGCATTGCCCAAATCCGGCAGGCAGGACAATTCGTCATCGTCCATCTCGCGGAAAATTCCGAGCGCATTCCGCTCACCATCGCCGATTCCAATCCCGCAACCGGCGCCGTCACGCTCGTCATTCAAGCGGTCGGCAAAAGCACGAACGAGCTGGTCGCGCTCAACGTCGGCGATTTCATCCGCGATGTGGCCGGCCCGCTGGGCCATCCCACGGAGATGATCGAGCATGGCCATGCGCTCTGCATTGGTGGCGGCGTGGGCACGGCGGTGGTGCATCCCATCGCGCAGGGCTTGAAACAGCGCGGCGTGCAGGTGACGAGCGTCATCGGCGGACGCGCCAAAGAATGGGTGATTTTCGAGAAGGAACTGGAGCGCTACGGCAAAGTCGTGGTGTGCACGGACGACGGCGGCTACGGGCGCAAAGGTTTTGTGACGGACGCCACAAAGGACATTCTCACAGCGGAAAAAGTGGACATCGTCTATGCCGTCGGCCCGGTGCCGATGATGCGCGCGGTGGCCAACCTCACGCGCGGCCTCGGCGTCCACACGATTGTCTCGCTGAATCCGGTGATGATTGATGGCACGGGCATGTGCGGCGGCTGCCGCGTGTCGCTCGGCAACGAAACCAAGTTTGCCTGCTGTGACGGCCCGGAGTTTGACGGACACCTGGTTAATTTCGACGAATTGCAGGACCGACTTTCGACCTACCGCGAATTTGAACAAAAATCAACCGCCTGCGCGGCGGAAAATTGCCGGCTCGAGAAACAAATTGCCAAACAAGCCTGATATGTCTGCCCGCATTTCCACCAAAGAACGGATGAAAATCACCCGGCAGTCCATGCCGGAACAGGACGCCGCCGCGCGCGCCGCAAATTTTCTCGAAGTCAATCTCGGCCTGCCCGAGCGGCTGGCGCTGCTGGAGGCGGACCGCTGTTTGCAGTGCAAAGATCCGCGCTGCATGAAAGGTTGTCCGGTGGGCGTAAACATTCCAAAATTTCTCGACCTGCTCACCGCCGGCAAACTGGCCGAAGCCGCGCAAAGTTTGCTGTGCGACAATGCGCTGCCCGCCGTAACCGGCCGCGTTTGTCCGCAAGAAACGCAATGCGAAGCTGAATGTGTGCGCGCCAAAGGATTACCGGTTGGCGTGGGCTATCTGGAACGCTACGTCGCCGATTGGGCGCGCGAACATCGCGACCAGTTGCCGCAAATCAAGCCGCAGCCGACTGGGAAAAAAGTGGCCATCGTCGGTTCGGGTCCGGCGGGCCTCACCGCCGCCGGCGAACTCGCCAAGTGCGGCCATGACGTGACGATTTACGAGGCCTTGCACAAAGCCGGTGGCGTGCTGATTTATGGCATCCCGGAATTTCGCCTGCCGAAAAAAATCGTCGCGCAGGAAGTGGAACGCTTGCAGGAAGCCGGCGTGAAAATCGAATGCAACGTCATCATCGGCCGCACTTACACGATTCCCGAATTGCAGAAAAATTTCGACGCCATCTTCATCGCCAACGGCGCGGGCCTGCCCGTGTTCATGAATTTGCCAGGCGAAAATCTGAAAGGGGTTTATTCCGCCAACGAATATCTCACGCGCATCAATTTAATGGCGGCGTATGATTTTCCGCGCTCGGACACGCCGGTGCTGAACGGCCAGCGCGTCGCCGTCGTCGGCGGCGGCAACGTGGCGATGGATGCCGTGCGCACGGCTAAGCGGCTCGGCGCGAAAGAGGCGATGATTGTTTATCGTCGCACGCACGACGAACTGCCGGCCCGCGCCGAGGAAGTTCACCACGCCGAGCAGGAGGGGATCAAGTTTGAATTTCTCACCGCGCCGATTGAAGTCATCGGCAACGACAAGCGCTGGGTCACCGGCATGAAATGCCAGAAGATGAAACTCGGCGAACCGGACAGCTCCGGTCGCCGCCGCCCCGAAGTCATTCCCGGCTCGGAATTTATTTTGGACTGCGATGTCGTGGTCGTGGCCATCGGCACGAAGGCGAATCCGCTGCTGACGGCGACCTGCCCGGATTTGAAATTGAACAAGTGGGGCAACATCGTCGCCGATGAAAATGGCGCGACGAGCATTCCCGGCGTGTTTGCCGGCGGCGACATTGTGCGCGGTGCGGCCACGGTGATTTTGGCGATGGGCGACGGCAAAAAATCCGCGCAGGCAATGGACGCGTATTTGAAGAAAACCGCCACGGTCACGGTCTGAGCCAGCCGGCAGAGCGTTTTTGAAACTTCAACAGCCGCGAAGAAAACTTCGCGGCCGGTTTATTTTTGACGTGGAGAGAATTCAAATTCCCAGCCGGTCCAAAACTTCCTGCGCGAGCAGTTGGTAAGCGGCGGAACCGGTGCTGTATTTGTCATAGTGATTGATGGGCTTGCCAAAGCTGGGTGCCTCCGCCAAGCGTGTGGTGCGCGGAATGACGGTTTCAAATACTTTTTCACCAAGCAATTGGCGCACCTCGCCGACCACTTCCTGGGACAGCCGCGTGCGGCCGTCAAACATCGTCATCACCACGCCGAAAACATCGAGCTGCGGATTCACGCCGGCGGCACGCAGTTGATCCATGACGCGGTTCATCATCGAGATGCCTTCCAGCGCGTAATATTCGCACTGGAGCGGCACCAGCACGCCGTCGCACGCGGCAAAGGCGTTGAGTGAGAGAATGCCCAGCGACGGCGGACAGTCCATCAGCACCAGATCAAAGCGCTGCAAATCCCGGACCGGCCGGAGCGCGAGCGCGACGCGCTGCAAATGATTTTCCAGGCCGGCAAGTTCGAGGTCGGCGGCGCACAAATCCACCTCGCTGGGCACGATATCCAGTCCCGCAAAATTGGTCGGCTTGATTTTTTCGACCAGCGAGCCTTCGCCGAGCAGCACGCGGTAAGCGCTGGCCCCCTCCATTTTTTCAATGCCCACGCCGCTGGTGGCGTTGGCCTGCGGGTCGAGGTCGAAGAGCAGGATTTTTTTGCCGAGGACGGCGAGGCAGGCGGCGAGGTTGACGGCGGTGGTGGTTTTCCCCACGCCGCCCTTTTGGTTGGCGACGGCAATGACTTTGGTTGGCACTGGGGGAATTAAATGAAAAGCGCGGCGGCGTTTCAAGCGCGCACCGCGCAAATTGGAGAATTATCGGTTTCAGCGGACGGCCGGCGCGAAGCTCGCCGACTGAAACAGCGGGTTTTGCTGGCCGAACAGCGTGGCCGCCGGCTGCAGGCTGATCACGGGATTCGTGCTTACGGCAATGCCGGATTCATCGCCGGCGTTGGCGGCCATCATGGGCGGGGCAATCGAGGCCACAGAAGTTTCCGGCGCTGTGGCTGGCGAAACGGCCAGAATATCTTTGGGGGTCGTATCCGAACGATCCGCCACCACCACGCCCAAAACCAGCAGGAAACAGAGGCAGGTGGCGAACGCTCCGACCAGTCCGGGCCGGGTTTCAAAAACCTGCAGCAGGCTCACCAGCCACGGGGCATTGATGTGCAGTTTTTCCGTCAGCGCCTGACCTCCGCTGCCTTCGCCGGCGCGGATGCGCGAAACCACTTGGTCCGAGAAGGTGTGGAAATAGCCGGGCGGCGGAATTTCGTGCTGCTTCAGCTTGAGCAGCTTTTTCAGTTCCTGAAAGTTGTTTTCGCTTTGGTTCATGTTGGCTTGATGTATTCGGCCAGATAGCCCTGCAATTGCTGGCGCGCGTAAAACAGCCGCGAGCGCACCGTGCCGATGTTGCAACCCACGATCTCGGCGATTTCCTCGTGCGAGACGCCCTGCACATCATGCAAGACCACCACCGTTCTGTGAGGTTCTGACAGCTTGAGCAGCGCCTCGTTCAATTTTTGTTGCAACTCCGATAAGCCGGCGTCGCGCAGTGGCGTTTTTTCGGAAATAAGCGCCACGAGGTCGGGATCATGCTCGGTGTTGAAATCCAAATCGTTC
>Ga0316217_10004673_pt1 | contig 14623 bp, 14 predicted proteins | sample 1anoAmetaG_FD_203633 | JGI IMG/M metagenome (GOLD analysis project Ga0316217, IMG submission 203633) | Freshwater microbial communities from Trout Bog Lake, Wisconsin, USA - 1anoA | ecosystem: Environmental > Aquatic > Freshwater > Lake > Hypolimnion/Profundal zone | place: USA: Wisconsin... | reverse complement strand
CCGATTCCTTTTATTATCGTAAAAATTATAATTCTTCTCGTCGGGTTGACTTTTGCCTCTAAAAGATTCAGAGCATTTATTATCAATCAGGGCATACTGATTTACCCCATCTCTAAAAACTCTACATGAAATTCATCCCGATGGGACTTAAAAGCCTCATCAAACTGCTGCTTAAAAAGGTCAAATTTATCCAGCAAGTGTTTACAAAGCTAAATACCAAGCGATGACTTATGGTATTAAACGGGGTTATGATTGAACGAATAGCCACCTAATAACAATTATATGAAACTGGTCGGCGGGACATGATGGCCGAAACTCTCAGGGGAGCAAATAACTCACCTTCGTTTTGGCAAATATTTGGCAAATAAAAAAAGGTTATGAAGTATAAAACCTCATAACCCTTTGATTTTCAGTGTGGGAACTACTGGGTTCGAACCTGTGACCCTCTGCTTGTAAGGCAAAATCATAGCAAACCATAAATCTTCCGTGTGCAAATTGTGTGCAAATAAAAAACGGTTACAAAGTCTTATTCCCTGTAACCGTTTGATTTCTAAGTGGTCCCACCTGGGCTCGAACCAGGGACCCTCTGATTATGAGTCAGATGCTCTAACCAGCTGAGCTATAGGACCGAGGTTAGATTGGAGGTGCGAAAATAATTAATCCCGCCAAATTCTGAAATCTATATGGCAAATTAAAGCGCTTTGGCCGCCATAAAACCTGCTACCCCGCAAACTTATTATAGATTTGCCCCCACTTGCTGTTAATCACATCTACGTAAAATGTCAGTTCCCGAAAAAATAACCAGCCTGCAAAACCCCAGGATAAAAAACCTGAAGAAGCTCGAAAAAGCCTCGGAACGCCGGGAGCAGAACCTGATTTTAATTGAAGGCCTGCGCGAAACTGTATTAGCCCTGCGTGCTGGATACCAGATTGAAAGCCTGTTTATTTGCAGCGAGATACTGAAACAGGATGAAACCTACAATTTAAAGGCCTTCCCCTTAACCACTACTGTTTATCACATATCCAAAGAGGTATACGACTCGCTGGCATACCGCGAAACCACCGAAGGCGTAATTGCTACCGCCCGCCCCGGTAACCATGAGCTGGGGAAAGTTAAGCTGGGAAAAACACCGTTAATATTGGTTATTGAAGGTGTTGAAAAGCCCGGCAACCTGGGCGCCATGCTGCGCACCTGCGATGCGGCCCATGTTGACGCTGTTTTTATCTGTGATGGCAAAACCGACATTTATAACCCCAACGTGGTGCGCTCCAGCCTGGGCACAGTTTTCACCCTGCAGATAATAGTTTGCGAAACCACTGAGGCCATTGCTTTCTTAAAGAACAACCACATCCGCATTTTTGCCGCCGAGCTTACCAACAGTAACAATTACTTCGCCGAAAACATGCAGCACGCCTCGGCCATTACGGTTGGCACAGAAGCAACCGGTTTAAGCCAGCAATGGATTGATGCCGCCGATGTGCGCATAAAAATACCCATGCTGGGCCAGATAGATTCTTTGAATGTAAGTGTCAGCGCCGCCGTATTATTATTTGAGGCAGTAAGGCAGAGAAGTATTTAGCAGCATTTTCTGTATTACTATTTGCATTTAATCTCCGGCTGCTCCCGCTGCATTCCTGTCCGTGCCAAAAATGTATTAAAATACCTGGTCACTAAAATCCCAGGGTTCGAATACCGGTTTGTGCTTGCGTTTGCGGTTTAACTCATCGGTGTAAATGGCATTGCAAAGGTTTCTGAAAAAAGGCATGGCTATAGTTTCATACTCATACACATCATCATTCAGTATTTCATCCTTGTTTACGTAAATGCTGCAGCTTAAAAAGAACTCTACCTTATTAATCGTATCAGCAAAATAGCTGCAGTCGGTTACAAAACCGTATGCCTGGCCCACCTTATTAAAAATGCGCACACCATCAGGCGCCCTACCCGATGCATTGGCCGGGGTCATAAAAAATTTATACTTGCAGTCGGGGTTATCAGGGCCTTCATATTTTGGAAAAACCGACTCGTGCAAAAACATGCCCATGTATTTATGAATAAACGTATAATCGGCCGGGGTTAAATGCAGTTGTTGTTTCTTTGGTTGCAGTTTAGGTAAGGTAAGCCTTACCAGAAGTTTGTTCAGGTCCCAAAGTGATATGTAATTGTTATGATTAAAATTTTTCGGGGGGTCCATGGTGGTTCCGTTCATAAAGCCCTTGCCTACAATGGTATTCATGTTCTTTACTGCCGGCTGCTCGGGATTTACTGCTGCTGGCTGAACATATTTTAATGCACCGGTATGGCGATCGTAAAAATCAACCGTGCTGGTAGTACGATTCTGAAAAGTATCGCAGCCTGCAAACCTGCCACATACCACGGCCGAAGTATACCCAAGATCGTGGGCGCGTTTATTAAAATAAGCCTGCCCTAAAAAATCATATAGCGGGTTAAAAGCATGGTTGTTACTAACCAGCAGCATCTCCTTTATCATTTGCGCAGGCGTGCTGAAATTCGGCCGCTTATGATAGTTTACTTCAGCCGCATCACCACAGGCATCGCCCGATACTACCAGCGAATCATAAATGGTTACTCCATACTTCTTTTTGATGAGATTGATTTTCTCCATCACCAGCGGTATTTCCAGCAACTTTATCATACTGGCAGGGTAATAAAAATACCGGTCGGTATCAAGGGTCCAGGTAGTTACGTGGGGCTCATTTTTTTTATCGCGCTCAATACGGGTATAAACTATTTGCAAGCGGTAACGGTCTTTGTGTGCCAGTATCGAATCAAACTGCTCCGGGTGCTGGTGCATTATTTCCAGCAGTGCATTTTCGCTCTTCTGCTGTGCGTTGCAAAGCGTAAAAGATATAAGCAGTAAGAATATAATTGCCGCAAGCCTGTTCATAAACAGCAGGTAGTTAGTATCAGGAATTATGTATTCAGATGCTTGCATGCTGAGCACATCGTCTTGTGTAACCTGTTATAATACGATATTTTTCAACTCACTAACAAACCCTCCGGTCTAAATACTACTTCCTTTCCGCCTTCATCAAATTCTGGTTATTGATATTACCCCAATGGTAACCCAGCGAAAAATCAAGTTGTTTAACCGCGGTTGAGTCTTGTGCATAAGCTGCTGCAAGGCCGGCATCATAAACGCCCTTAAAATCGCGTACTGGGGTCACATAGTGGCCATACAGTTTAAGCTTCCACTGGTTCTTGTCAAAATACTTAAAGCCTATACCGGTATCATCCTGCAAAATAGATTTGCTCTTGGCCAGGCATATATTGCGTATAGCCGAAAAGGTTCCGTAGTTCATCAGGTACGAAGCGCTTTTGGCATACATGTAAAAATCAGGCAGCTTATTCAGGTAATTGGTTAAAGCTTTGTTAACCTTTAACGAAGGCAGGTTCTCAAAAGCCTGGTCGCCAAGGTTGGCGCGGAAGTAAGTGATCTTCCGTAATGTATCGCTGCCCGGCGTGCGGAAAGCTATTTCAATAAAATCGTTGATATGCGTAGGTGCCGAGTCTGCTGCAAGGGCACTAACCGTCCCATCATCATTCAGGTGATTCTTATGAATGCTTACCACGCTGTGGCCGGTGCGCTCTAAAAACACACATAATAAAGGCGTAACAATACCATTCAGCTTAACCTTCTGCTGGTCGTCCATCATTTTATGGGTAATAAAATAGCTCTTCTCAAAAATATCCTGCAGCGATTGATATATCTCGCCCAGGTAACGGTCAGCACCGGCGCTATCCATTTTCTGCACGTTGGGTATATCACCCACACGCTCCATCGCAATCATTACATATTGTGTAGCATTCGGATAAAAGGCAAGGGCATGTAAAATATCAGGGCCCGAAAAAGGGTAGAATAAAGTAAGTGGCTTGTCCTGCTCAGTCTTCAGTTCCGTTTTGCTCCAACTGCGCATTTTCGATAACCGGTTCTGGTCTATCTTCAAAAAGTTTGCATCCATCTCTGAGGCAAATTTTTTATAGCCCGGGCTGCTCAGCAATTTAGCGGGTATGTTGTTTGGGTTAACAGGCTGCATACCTGCCAAAAACAAACAGTAATCGTTCAGTATCGAATCGCGGCTTACTGCCAGTGCCGAAGTATCGGTTTTGGTAGCTATTACCTGATTAACATTAACAGCAGGCACCGCCTTCTTGGCCGGGCCCGATTGACTGTTACATCCTTCACAAACAAAAACAACTAAAATTAACTGTAGCAAATACTTCATGAAAAATGGGGTTTGTTTTTATGTTTTAATTAATAGTAATCCTGGTCAATACCTCCATACAGTTCTCTTCCGCCTCTCGTTTAGCTGGGCAACCCTCTCCGTTCTTCGAATAAAGATGGGAATGGTGCCGAAGCAAGTGTATTACCCCCTCTATCACCTGCGGTGCAGAAGGTCGGCAAGCGAAGCGATGTCGGGTAGAGGCCTGTATCCCGCCCCTTGGCCAACCACTACTTACTCCTGTCCTCAACTACATGCTCTACTGAAAAATACTTCGCCGCAAAATATACCAACAAACCCAAAGCCACAACACCCAAACCAACAAATGTAGGCACCAGGTGGTTAGGCGTTGTTATCCAGAAATACATGAACCACACATTCGCAGCAATAAAAAACAAAGGCGTTAGCGGGTAACCAAAAGTTTTGTAAGGGCGGGCAAGTGCCGGCTGCTTAAAGCGCAGCACAATAACACCCAGCACGGTAAGCGTAGCAAACAAGGTAAGCACAAAAGTGGTGTAGCCCAGTATCGTTTCAAAACTGCTGGTAAACAAAATAACCAGCGCAATAACACTCTGAAACCAGATAGCCACAACCGGTATGCCATGCTTGTTACGGTGGCTAACCACATTAAATATTGAAAAGTCCTGCCCCATACGCTGCACAACCCGCGGGCCCGCAATGATCATACTACTGATGGTAGAAATAAGCAACATGCTTATAATAAGGCTTATCACCTTGCCACCATTTTCGCCAAAAATATGCTTGGCAGGCACAAAGGCCACATCAGCCACACCGGTCATCTCGGCAGCAGGCGCGGTATATAAAAAAATAAAATTCAACAGCACATACAGCACAGTAACAATGGCCGTACCGGCAATGATCGATAACGGAATATTACGCGTAGGCGTTTTTATCTCGCCGGCAATATAACTGCTGGCATTCCATCCGCTGTAGGCAAAATTTACAAACACCAAAGATGCCGCAAACGCTCCGCTGAACACTGATAACACAGTAGCATGCCCCGGCACAAAACTTACGGGTTGAGGGCTTACAAAAACAAAACCGCAGATAATAAACAACAGTATAAGCACAATCTTTAAGCCCGTGGCCACACTCTGAAACCCACCCCCTATGCGGTAATCAATACTCTGCACCAGCGTAATAAAAACAATAACGGCTGCGCCAATAATACGCGCATCGTACCCCGGTATAACATTGGCAAAGTAACTACCCAGCAAAAACGCCGCCATAGCAATGGGCGCACTGAAACCAATAATGGCACTCACCCACCCCGACAAAAACCCAACCGACGGATGAAATATCTCGCTCAGAAAATGATACTCACCCCCGCTCTGCGGCAAGGCTGCGCCCAGCTCGCTGTAAGCAAAGGCACCGCACAAAGCAATAACCCCACCCAGCGCCCATAAAATTATGATCGATGCAAAATCATGTATGCCCAGCAACTGAAAGCCCAGGCTGCCAAACACACCCGTGCCTATCATATTGGCAATAACAACAGCGGTGGCGGTATTTAAACTATACTTTTTACTCATAAACACCCAAAGGCGCGCAAATGTATAAAATTCTGCATGGTAGTAAGGACCCAAGCTGTCCGGCACTCAGGCCTGGCTTAAAGCCAGGCTGAAGTGTATGGCATCTCCGCCGTTTGCATTAACTATCCTTCTGTTTCAGCAGGCACAGCCCGGTAGCTGGCAAAGGCTGTTTAACAGCTTTGCCCCCTAAGGCGGCTGTTAACCCCCACTATAAACCATAATTTAAATACTTAATCCATTACCCCGCGCTGCAACCATCAACACCCTCTGTATTCATCCTGCTTTTAATCCCCGATCCTAAAAACCAAGGCGCATACAAGCAGCTTTCAATCATAAACAAGCGAGGTTTTACATCTTTTACACTTTTCGTCCTTGGATACAACATAACTAACTTACAATCAATAAATTAAACGTTTAACACCACCCAAAACAGGCAAAAAGTGTAAAAGGGGCATACTTTTTCAAGTAATTAAAAACCAGTAAGTTAAGATTAAAGCACCGCCGGTTTTACATCGTTTTGCAAAAGTGTAAAAGCACAAAACCATAGCCCCCATGCATCAACACAACCAAACAGGCTACTTGTATTTAAAATAAAACAAATGCGATTTCTAAGCCTTTTTCTGTAAAAATCATAAAAGAAAAGGCTGCGGCAATCTTCCGCTTTGTCTTTAAAAATGGCCCTATAAGCATAGTTTCCGGCTACTCTATTTTCCGGCTCAGCCTCGCTACGCCCTCATATCCTTCAAATTCGCGCTATACATAGCAATAAACGCCCCGCCAATAATCAGCGTTGAAACAGCACTGGTAACTGCTAAAAAACCAACGCCCATAATTACAAACGGCGAAACCAGCAAAACAAAAATGCCTGTTATATATAAATAAAAACCTGCCTTATTCAGGTTCCACATCAAAATGGCACCCACCAACGTAAGCACACACGACACAAAAGAAAAAATGGCCGACTCACGCAAAGTCGCCGGGTTAAGTGTTGCCGATGCCGCATTAAAAATATTTTTAGCAAAGCTAGGCGTATCCTGGCTATCCATTTTATCCTGCAGTTTTTCCATACTTGCGGCAGCTTTTGCTGCTGTGCTGTCTGCCGTTATAAACTGGCGCACGCCGTTAATAACACCCCAGCCGCTGCCAATAAAAGTAAGCACGCAAATAATAGTTAAAAATGTCGAGCGAACTCCGCCCGTGTTCTGTGGTTGGTAGGTTGGTGTTTCCATGGCCTTTTTTTACCGCAATATAATATATTTAAACTAAGTCATGCATGGCCTCTTCAGGCATAACTGCAGGCATTTTCTGCTCAAAAGCCTTAAAAGTTGCACACTGCGGCACACCATCTCAGCCATCACTCCCTCCCCACACAAAACACCTGCTTAACTACCCCACCGGTAGTATGCACCACCACCAGGTAATTACCCGGCGCCAGCCCGGCGGTTTGCAAGCGCAATAAATTACCTGTGCCGTTATGCACTAAAACGGTCTGGCCCAACAAAGTTACCACCTCAAGCTTGGTAATAGCTGCGCTGCTTTGTATAAACAAAACATCATCGGCAGGGTTAGGATATAACTTCAGCTGCACGTCATCGCCCAAAGCACGCAGCCCGTTACTGTACGAAACCACAAACGTATCAACCACCAGGCAGCTGTTAGTGTCTGTAACCGTTACAATATAACTGCCCGGTGCAACACCGGTCAAAGTATCGTGTCTGTAACCGGTGCTCCAGCTAAAAGTATAAGGCGGCATGCCGCCGCTCACTATTACCTCAACGGCGCCATCAGCGTTGGTTAAACCGGTAGCGTTGGTTATTAAAGCAGTGGCAGTTGGGTTAGCATGCACTTTAAGGTAATGGCTGAAAGTTACCGTGCCCCCGGCATTGCTGGCAGTAAGCGACACCAGGTAAGCACCCGTATCGGCAAACACATGCGTAGGGTTTAAAAGCGATGAACCCGGTGTGCCATCACCAAAGTTCCAGCTAAAGTTGGTAGGGTTATTGGTGGTAGCGTTATTAAACTGCACAGTAGTGCCCTGGCAGATACTTGCCGGCAAGGCATCAAAACCGGGGCCCGGTGCATTGGGCGTACTACCACAAACCGTGGCACCAATAAAGTTGCCCAAGCTATCGGCGCTTAAGCCCGCAGCAGTAGTATACGGGTACCAGGCATTAATTTCAAGGTATCCCTTACCATTGTTGGTTGTAGCATCGTTAGTGTAAACAACCAACGTATCGCCTGTGGCTTCAGGCAATTTTATCACTATAAAAAACTCAGGCAAAGGCAGCCTGGCCCCACTGGCAAAAGTAACGCCCGAAAAGGCATGGTTCTGTACATCTGTGGCAATGGTTTTAAGCGATATAAAAGCCGAGTCGAGCACAACGCCCGGCCCACCGGTCAATGCGCCGGTAGCCAGCGGACCGGTAGCATCATAAACATAAAAACCCACCAGCTTGCCCGAGTCGGCTGCGTTAATGGTTACGTAACCAAACTCAGCCATGGCCCCGGTAACAGTATCGCCAATACCCCCCGTCAGCTTTTCGGCCACCGCCACAAATGGATAATAAGTACCCTGAAAATTAACAGCCCCGTTGCCCGATAAAAACCCCTCAGCAGTATTTGTAAGCGGAAGAACAATAGCATTATCGTACGCCACACTTAAATTCATTACAGTATCGCAACTGTGCCCCTGCAACCCGGGCGCCCTTACATAAAAAGTGTAACTGAAATTGCCCGTCAGGATACCAATGGCCACACTGCCCGCGCTGGTATAAGCAGTGCCGGTAAAGGTTAAAGGATATACCCCAACCGTATCATAAGTTACCCCGCTAAAACAGATAACCCCATTGCCACCACCGGCAATGGTTTCGCCGTTATTATCTTCCGGCAGATATTGTATGGTAAGCCCCTGCGGCGCACCGCTAACCGCCAGGTGTACCGAATCAACAACATTTCCCTGGTAAGTAACCGGTATATAAATCTGAAAACTCTGCGCATACAACGCACCCTGGGTCAGTGTATCGTTTGTATTAATGACCGTAATACCCGGCGTGTTGTTGCTGGTATTAATAACGCATTGCGCCGGTAACAAAACACAATCTAACATTAACACCATCAATAAAACCAACGATAAATTTTTAGCGGTTGCCATGCAATACGGTTATATGAATAATATGGATTATTATGGACATGAATATAAGCAGCATCCTTTGCACAGCAACATATTATCTTCACTTTTTTAAGTAACAGGGCTTCAATCCTACCTCAGGGCCCCTATTTAATTCCGGCCTGTTAGAAATTTGCGTTAAGAAAAGGCTTCATGCACAGCCAGCATAAAAATGCTGTATAATAGCAATGGAATGTAACCTGCAGCTGCCGGTAGCCTTAGCGCCGGCAACAAGCACCACGGGTGCATCGGGTTCGCTTATTCCCTGCGCTGAAAAGCCCATTTACAAATAACTCAAAAGTCCTGTCCCCATAGCTATCAGTATTGGTTCTTTTTTTATCAGGCAAAAAAAACGGCACTCACACCAAATTATAGCGGCTTAAAAATTAAGCGTTTGCATCGTGTAAGTAACCAAAACACAAAGCACCAACCCAAATCCATTTTTTCCATTTCTTTGCGGTATGAACGAAGTGAAGAAAAATGACCCTTACGCTGTCCTCCGCATAGCCGAATTCCGCAACTTTCAACTCTCCCGCTTTACCATGACTTTCGGCCTCCAACTCGCCGAAACCATCCTGGGCTGGAAAGTATACGAACTGACACACGATAAACTGGCTCTGGGCTTAATTGGTTTAAGCGAGGCACTGCCTTTTATACTTACCGCCCTCTACTCAGGCCACGCCGCCGATACTTACAACCGGTATCGCATTGTAAAGCGCACCATTCTAATCATGTTTTTATGTTTTGCAGGCATAACCGCACTGATGTTTAACGGCGCTTCGTTTTTGGTGCAGCAAGGTATGTGGCCTGTGTATCTGCTCATCGGCATTTCTGGCATTGCACGTGCATTTATGGCACCCTGCATGCAATCCATTATTCCGCAAATTGTGCCGCGGGAGTTGTATGCCAATGCCGCCACCTGGGGTAGTAATGTATGGCAAACTGCCGCGGTAACCGGCCCCGCAGTAGGTGGTATCATCTACGGCATTTTAAAAAGCCATTACCATAACGATATTGCCGAAATCGCATCCTTCTCTATTGCGCTGGTGTTGCTGTGTATTTCGCTGCTGGCCTTCAGCCGCCTGCAAGTGCGCCAAAACCCGCCTAAAGAAAAAGTTGAAACCCTCTTCCAATCACTCAAAGCCGGCCTAAGCTTCGTTTACAACAAACAGGAAATGCTCTCCGCCATATCGCTCGATCTTTTTGCTGTGCTCTTTGGTGGTGCGGTAGCCCTGCTGCCCGTTTACGCCAGCGATATTCTGCACGCCGGCCCTGTAGGCCTTGGCTTGCTGCGTTCAGCGCCGTTCCTGGGTTCAGTGGTTATGGGCTTGTTCCTGGCCTTCAACCCGCCTACTAACAATGCCGGTCGTAATTTATTAGTGGCTGTAGCCGGCTTTGGCCTGGCAACCATAGGCTTTGCCGTATCAACCAGTTTTGTGCTTTCATTTATTATGCTGTTCCTCACCGGCGCGTTCGATAATGTAAGCGTGGTTATCCGCCAAACCATTTTGCAGGTAATGACCCCCAACCACATGCGCGGCCGCGTAAGCGCTGTAAACCAGATATTTATATCCTCTTCTAACGAAATTGGTGCCTTCGAATCAGGCCTGGCTGCAAAATTGATGAATACCGTGCCATCGGTCATATTCGGCGGCTGCATGACCCTCGTAGTAGTAGCTACCACCTACATATTAGCCCCTAAAATGCGGAAGTTGAAACTGTAGTTTACCACGTTATCCCATACCCCTTTTAACGGCTTCTCAGAAATTTCCGGTAAAAAAAGGCTTCAGGCCTGTCTATAATGAATTAGAATTGAACTCGCCTGATTCTATCAGGCTGCGCCTGTGCGGTAAAATCTATTTAAAAAAAGCCCTGAGTACATCCACGAACTCAGGGCTAAGAAACCAAAGCAACAAAAACAAAATCAGATCTTATATCTCCAATAGGGGCATTTCAGCAATTCATTGCGTTCATCTCAAAACGCGGGGCGATATTAACCGCCTTTTACAACATACCAACCGGTCATTTTCCACACCGGTCAAAAAAGAATCGCTTGAGTGTCTATTTTTCTTTTACGCAACTCATCCCGCATCTTTCTAACCAGGTCTGGCATCTTTATACCGTAAACCAGTAAAGAGTTAAAATTGTTTTGCAATTCATCGTTATTCAGCGATTGCAGATAATCGGTTACCGTCTGTTTTGGGCCGTTAATCAGGTTATATTTAAGCACTTGCATAATTTTTTGGTTTTTATGGCATGAATTAAAAAGTGGCTGAAATTCTTGAGGGGTTGGCATGCGCAACCTCGCCGGCTCTGTTCAGCGGGGTCACTTCTTCAATAAAAAACAGTTCTTTGTTGCGGCTCGGCCTCAGGTTGCCGAGCTCGTCCCGGTAAAAGGGCACATCCAGTTTTATTTCACAAGTATCAAAAACCTGCGTGGTACCAAACAGGTCAATGAGGTTCAGCGATGCGGGTGCTGCATGGGGGCCAGCAAAAAGATGCTCTATCTGCCACAGTATTTCAATTCCTGCCTTGTTCTGACTTAACAGTATCTGTAAGTCTTTACGCGAGATAACATACTGTGTTTCGAAGAATTTTCCACAATCCTGTAAAAACCCGAAAAGCGATATTTCTTCCCTGCTGGTAAACTCAATTTCGTTTACATACAGCTCGTGTTTGGCAAATGTGTTTAATGGCGTTGTTAACATGGCGTTTGTTTTAATTGATGTTACAAAGGTGTCCGCCCACTACGCAATGTATTTGCGCAGTGAATTTTATTTTTCAGATATTGCACTGCCCGATAAAAAGGTGAGATTTGGCACCATGCCGCTTAATTTTTTCGAATTTCAGGCTGCCCGGGTGCCAATTGCCTGTATAATCTTGATTGTTTGACCCTTAAACCGAACCCATGCCCCAAAACAGAGACGCCTATACCCGCTACAGATTAATAGATGTGCGCCTGCGCAAACGGCCCTACCCGGGATTAGAGGAATTAATGGAATACATTAGCCAGAACCTCAACAGGCCGGTATCCAAACGCACCCTGCAGTTCGATCTGCAGGAAATGCGCTACAACCAGTCGCTCAATTTCAACGCACCTATTTATTTTGATAAGAAGGAAAGAACTTACCGGTATACCGATGAAAACTATACCATCCACAACCTGCCTGTAAGTGCTGATGAGCTACACGGCCTCGATTTTGCCATCAGCATTCTCGACCAGTTTAAACACCTGCCCGCCATTAAAGAATTTGAAGAGGCCATACATAAGATCGCCTCTACCGTAAAGCTGAATAAAGAGGCGCGTGGAGAAAGCGACCATATACAACTCGATAAGCCCTTTATCATCAAAGGCATCGAGTTTGTTGAACCCATACTGAAAGCTATATCCGAACGGAAGGCAATTAAATTCTCGTACCAGCGCCACGGCAGCGATACTATTTCGCAAAACCTGCTTGAGCCTTACCTCATCCGCGAGTCAAAAAATTTCTGGTACGTAATAGGCAACGGCATCAGTAAAAAAGACCACAAGATCCTCACCTTCGCCCTCGATCGTATCCTCGATCTGCAACTAACCAATCAAACCTTCAGCGATGATAAGATCGACCGAAAAAATTTCTATAAGAATGTACTGGGCGTAACCGTAGGCACCACCGCACCCGAAAAAGTACTGCTTTCCTTCTCTCCCCTGCAGGGCAACTACATCAAAACAATTCCGCTGCACCTTTCGCAAACTATTATAAAAGATAACGCCACCGAGCTCCGCATCTCGCTGGAGCTCGTCATTAACACCGAGCTAAAAATGCAATTGCTCAGCTACGGCGATAAAGTAAAGGTCCTCAAACCCCAAAAGCTGGCCGATGAACTAAAAGAGTCCGCCCGCCGTATCGTTAAATTGTATGAGGAATAGCCGAAAGTAATTTCAACTTTCATCATAACCGGTTTAACCGCACTACAATTACCTTTAATCCAATTCCCGCTACGTAAAAATTGCCATTGTCCCCCTCCTGATGGTCGCAGGGCAAGGTGAGCACCAAGCCTGAACGAACACCGGCCTGATCAGAAACCTGGTACCGCAAACCCGGCACCATTAAAGCAACCCCAGCAAATTAGCCTGCACAAAAAACCTGGCATACACATTCGCATTAATATTGGTAGTAGTAACCTGGTCTGTAGTGCCGGCTATCCGTATCTTAATCTGGCTGGCTTTAATGTAATCCTTCAGGTCCACACCGGTTACATCCAGCTGTAAAGTATCGCCTGCATTAGCAGGTATTTGCTGCTTATCGGCAATCTCTACCTCAGGCAAGCTATCCGACGAAATGTAAATCGTTACGCTTTGTAAAAAAGAAAACGTTTGCCCCTGCGGCGAAGTAATAGTAAGTGTTAACTGGCTCAGGTTAACACTCTGCACAAGATTCGCCTCCGTATTATTATTCTGAAAAACCTGCGAAGAATTTGTAGCAATGGGCGGCGAAGCTATAGAAAGCGGCAGGTTTACAGGCAGGTTCGCCGGAAACACCGCCTGGGTATTATAATCAACATAAAACTGCCCTAGTTTTTTAATGGCCTTGCACCCGCTCAAAGCAACCAATGCAATCAGCAATATTACAGTTAAACGTTTCATAAACTCACTTTCCAATATAACGGCGATAACCGCGCCGTAGTATCACATAAAACGCTAATACACTGTAAATGAGCTACTTATTTCGTCCCCAAGTCTACCTGGCTAAGGCGGTCCTTATCAAACCAGCACGAAATTACCTGCCCCTGGTACTCAAACTCGCAATAACCGGTGTTGTAACTTACCGATGGTTTGCCAAGTATCTTTTTTACTTCAGTTGAAGTAAGGTTAAAATTAAGCCCGCGTGGTAACCGGCCTTTAAAACTGCCATATACCGGGCTGTCTTTGTAAATACGTATCTCGCTCAGTATAGCATTCTGCATTACCAGCTCAATCCCTTCTTTCGAAAGGTAGTGGTTCTCATTGGCCATCTGAAAATTATAGGCTGCCTTCAGGTCGCTCAGTTCAGAGGCCTGGTTACCCTTGCCCAGGGCATTGATAAGCATATCGCCATCGGTCTTAGACTGCGCAAAAGTTACGGCGCTTAGCATGCACAAAACGGCAAGCGTAACCGCCTTACAGAAATAAGTTGTTTGCATTGAGTCGAGCGTTTAATGAGTCAAAAGTGTATTACAAATATAATGTTTTGAACAAATCATGCCTAAACTCCGCCAAAACTGTCCTCTTTGCCTTTATCTGCTCCGTTTGGGCAACTTGCCGCCCTTGTTTACGTTACAGTATAAAAAACATGCTGCACACACCTAAAATCGAAAATAATGCAGCATAAAAGATATGGCCACGCAAGTGGTTAAGCAGTAGGTTAAGAATAGGTTATCGCAAATTACAGGTTCCCACCCCATCTGCTTGCAGCCCTGGTTAACCGGGGCTGTTTTATTTTTACCGGTTGCCACCTTAAAATTAACGGCAACAAAAAAACACAACATTTTTATATAATTTAACCGCTGGTATAACGCCGCACACTTCTGCAATTAGTCTGCAAAAGTTAAACGCTTGTGTTTGCCCGAACAATGGAAAATAAGTTTGTAGCCAGTAGTGTTATCCCCTCAGCCTATGGCGTAACCTTTGCACTGCTGT
>Ga0316217_10004672_pt1 | contig 14624 bp, 13 predicted proteins | sample 1anoAmetaG_FD_203633 | JGI IMG/M metagenome (GOLD analysis project Ga0316217, IMG submission 203633) | Freshwater microbial communities from Trout Bog Lake, Wisconsin, USA - 1anoA | ecosystem: Environmental > Aquatic > Freshwater > Lake > Hypolimnion/Profundal zone | place: USA: Wisconsin... | reverse complement strand
TGGATATGCACGACATGTCGCACCCGAAGCGAATTTCCGAAACCGGCGAGGTCGACTATGCCGGTGAAGAAGTGTGGGTCAATTTCAATTATGGCAATGGCTCCGGAGACTTTGCGCAGCCCTATCGCACCCTGGGCGCCGCCGCCGCCACCTTCAATACCGGAACTCCGGCCAAGACGATTAAACTCATCAGCGGCGCGGAGCACGAGCCGATTACGATTTCCCAGCCCGTGAAACTGGTCGCCGTGGGCGGACCGGTGACCATCTACGGCAAGTAGGCGCGCGAAGCGGCGCGGGGATCAACCGCCTCGCTAATTGAAAGCATAACTTATGAAAGAATAATCTGGCGAGTTTGGCTCAAAACCGATAACCATGGTCGCGGACAACCTTGAAAGGTAATCGTGAGTAATGAGCAATGATATAATTATCGGGATCGCGGGCGCGGGGGGAGATGGAGTGGTCTCCGCCGGCGAATCCTTAATCACCGCCGCCGCGCTGGAAGGCTACCACGGCATCATGACCAAGAGCTTCGGCTCTCAGATTCGCGGGGGTGAGGCGTCCTGCCGCCTTAGGCTGGCGACGGAGCCGGTGCTCAATCCCAATGGGCCCCTGGATGTGGCGGTGGCGCTGAACTGGGATGACTTTCGCCGCTTTGGCGGCGAATTGCCGGTCCAGGCGAGAACGATTGTCATTTACGAGAGCGGCACGGGAGTAGCTCCGGATAAGTTGCCGCTGGAAGGAGTGAAGCCGGCGTTGGTCTTCAGCGTGCCGATTACCGAGATGGCCAAGAAGAATGCCGGCACCGACAAGGCCAAGAATATCGTCGTGGCCGGTCTGCTGGCGGGATGGTTCGGCATCGGCCGGGAGAGCATGGTGGCGGGAATTCGCAAGAAATTCTCGAAAAAGGGCGCCGAGGTGGTCGAGGGCAATGTTCGCGCCTTCCAAGCGGGGCTCGAGTTTGCCGAGGCCCGGCCGCTCAAGGAGGGCCGCAAGCTCAAGGCCGCCCAAGCGGCGCGCGAGGCTAAACTGCTGGCAGACGGCAACGATATGTGCGCCGCCGCCGCCATCTTTGCCGGCTGCACCTTCTTTGGCGGTTACCCCATTACGCCGTCCACGGAAATCATGCAGTTCCTCGACCGCGAAATCTGGAAGTACGGCGGCACGGTGTTGCAGGCGGAAGACGAAATCGCCGGCCTGGGGGCGGTGGTAGGGGCGTCCTTTGCGGGGAAGAAAGCGATGACGGCGACCTCCGGCCCCGGCATGTCGTTGAAGACCGAAATACTCGGGTTAGCCGGCATCGCCGAACTGCCGCTGGTTTGCGTCAATGTGCAGCGCGGGGGGCCTTCTACGGGCATGCCTACCAAAGCGGAGCAGTCCGATCTCTTCCAGGCCGCCTTTTCCGCCCACGGCGACTGTCTGCGGCCCATCCTGGCGCCCGTCAGCGTTGGGGATGTGTTCGGGCTGACGGTCGAGGCGTTTAACATCGCCGAGTATTACCAAACGCCGGTTATCTTGCTATCCGATCAGGAGATCGCCCAGCGCAAGGAAACGGTGGATCCGATCGACACCTCGCGGTTCAAGGTGTTGGAGCGTCGCCGCCCAACCGAGGCGGAATTGGCCAACTACGCGCGTTTTAAGCTCACCGAATCCGGCATCAGCCCGATCAGCCATCCCGGCCTGCCTGGCGGTAACTATCTTGCTTCCGGCATCGAGCACAATGAGTTCGGCCGTCCCACGGCGAGCGGCGAGATGCACGCCAAGATGAACGAGAAGCGCTTCCGCAAATTCAACTCCCTAAAGGATCGGCGCGACTTGTTCGTGACCGAGGGCGACCCCGAAGCCCCTATTGGCATCGTAAGCTGGGGCAGCGTGTCCGGCGTGGCCTTGGAAGCCCTGCTCATGGCCAAAGCCGAGGGCCTCCATGTCAAACTGCTGATCCCCAAACTCCTTTACCCGGTGGCGGAGACGGTCTTCCAGGACTTCTTCGCCTCCGTCAAACGCGGGCTTTTCGTGGAGCAGTCCTATCAGGCGCAGCTTTACCGACTGGTGAGGATGTATGTGGATCTCCCCCCGATGGTCAAACCGCTGGCCAAGAGCGGTTCCAATCCCATCCAACCCGGGGATGTTCTCGAACGCCTTCGGGAGATGATCGTGGCCATGCAGGGCAACCGCAATCACCAACTCGAACCCGCGACGGACTAACCGGCCGCTAATTTTCCAGGAAGAATCCATTTCATGAACAGTATCGATACCGTTCCAGTGCAAACCTACCAAGCCGGGGATTTCAAGAGCGATCTCAAGCCGATTTGGTGTCCGGGCTGCGGCGATTTCGGCGTCGTCACCGCCATCACCCGCGCCCTCGCCGCCATCGGGCGGGCGCCGCATGAGATCGCGTTTATTTCCGGCATCGGCTGCTCCAGTCGAATCCCCGGCTACACCACCGCTTATGGGTTCAACACCGTCCACGGGCGCTCCCTGCCGATTGCCCAGGGCATCAAACTCGCCAATCCGGAGCTATTGGTCCTGGTGGCCAGCGGCGATGGCGACGGCTTCTCAATCGGTGGCGGCCATGTCGCGCATGTGGTCCGGCGTAATATCGACCTGACTTATATCGTGATGGACAACCAGATCTATGGCCTGACCAAAGGGCAGTTGTCTCCAACCTCCCCTCGCGGGCGGAAGACGGTCACCTCCAGTCTTGGCAGCCTGGAGGACCCGGTCAACCCGCTGCTTTATGTCCTGGGCTACAACGCCTCCTTTGTCGCCCAAGGCTCCCCCGCCGACATGGCCGGCCTCGCGAAGATCATCGAAGAGGGCATCCGCTTCCCCGGCTTCGCCTTTATCAACGTGCAGTCTCCTTGCGTGACCTACGGCGATGAAGAGCAACAGCTCAAGGCTCAGCGCGCCAAGATCCAGAACCTCAGCACCCTCGGTCATGACCCCGCCGACCGCGCCCGGGCGGTTGAATTGGCGCGTGATTATGGGACCAAGCTCTATACCGGCGTCCTCTATCGCAATCCCAATCCCCCCCCGACCTACGGCGAGGGCGTGGCCCAGCGCCACCAAACGCTTAAGAAGCTGGCAGTGCCCAGGCAAGACATTCTGAAGCGGTTCCTCCCGAATCCGAGCGTTTAGCTCGGACATTTCGCCGCGCGATGAAAAATCGCGATCTTCCTCTCGTCGTCCCGAACTAAACCGGGGAAGGGACAGGAGGATCGTTCCGGGGCACGGTCCTCAGAGTTATGCGCCCGTTGCTGCTGCAAGATCATTCTTGCCTGGCGTTAATCTGGAATATCGGCTTCGACCAGCTTGGCCAAGAGCGTGAGCGATTCCTGCCAGCCGAGATAGCAAGCCTCGGGCGGGATGACCTCGGGCACACCTGCCTGTACGACGTTTAACTCTGTCCCGACCGATACCTTCTTGAAGGTTACGCTGACCTGAAGTTCCCCTGGCAGATTCGGGTCGTCGAATATGTCTGTGTAGCGAATGCGTTCGTGCGGTACCAGTTCGAGATACTTCCCGCCGAAAGAATGGCTCTGTCCGGTGGTGAAATTAGTGAAGGACATCTTGTGCGCGCCGCCGACCTTGGCTTCCAAGTGGTGGACCTTGCAGGTGAACCCGTTTGGCGGAAGCCATTTGGCCATCGCGTCAGCATCCAGAAACGCCCGATAGACTTTCTCTGGAGCCGCGCGCAGCACGCGATGAAGCCGGATGGTGTTTGTTGGCATAATTTCGGTTCCGTTTCCGGTACCGATGATTCCGATTTTCATTTTCCTTTGCATACCAGTTTTCCTTCACCGCAAGCGAACCACAAAACTTCAGAGAATCTCGTTCAAGCAACGACCATTCACAAGTCGTTGAAACGCATTCTAACTCAAGCCATCAAGAACCAGCAGGGTCATTATCGCAGGTTTTTTGCTCGCGATACTCGCGTCCGAACCGAACCGCTTCCTCGAAAAGCGGATCGTCTTTGAACACGCCAAAAGTCCGCCAAGGGCTTTTCGCGCGGGTTGGAAGGCTGGCCTTGGCGGTCAACTCGGCGACGGTCTTCTCCAGCTCTTCAACACGTTTTTCAAGCGTCTGCGGCATGCGGCAAAGGTACTCCAATGGTTGGAGCGCTTCCACTACGCATTTGGGTGTCGTGGGGCAGTCTGGGTTACTCCTCGCGCACGGATCGTATCACGATTGACGCGGAGCAATGCGGCGGACGGCCCTGTATCCGGGCGACCGAAATTCTGGACCTGCTCTGCAATCCTCCTTGCTCGCTACATTGCCTGCCCCTCTGTGCGGAACCCACCGTCCAGACAACTGATAGGAATTTGCTTTTTCGCCGCCGCGCCGGCTAATTATTGACGCTTCGCGGGTAATGGCTTGACCGCCTTGTTTCGCTCACAGGGAAAAACCGCCGAGGCCGAAGCCCACCAAGCGGAGGCTACGGTGATGCGCAGAGCCGCCGTGCAGGCTGCCAGAAACTTGCCTCCCTCTGAAGCCAGGGATGAAGCTCTGCTCGCCCTAGCCTACTTTAATCTGTAATTGCCCTCGAGTGGAATAAAGGCACCCCCCATGCCACCCATCCGTCACCTTTTCCTCCGGGGGGGCACGGGAGCGGTTGTCTGGAATTTCTCCTGTCGTCCCTGCTCTCCCCGGCCGTCAACCTCCTCGCGGTCGGGCAGGGGTATGGTCGGCGCCTACATTAAAGACCAGGCTGTGAATCAACTCCACCGGCGTGAGCGCGGGTGGTCGCTGACGGCGGTCGTCGCAGCGGCGCAGCAGGACATAGGGCGATGCCGTTCAGCAGGGCGCGTTCGCAAGCTCGGGTGGGACCAATGAACAGCGTTGTTCTGAATACACGTTTCATGCCTGCAGCGCAACCCGTCGGGCGTTCGCACAATGGTCACCCTTAACTGCGATCTGGCGTTCTCGCGCCGACGGCGTAGCATATACTTCAGGCTGCTGTCAAACCCGTCAACACCAGCTATTGCGATTATGCGAAACTGCTCTTGTCACTTACCGAAGTGTCGGCGCGCGTTCACCCTCATCGAACTGCTGGTCGTGATCGCGATCATTGCCATTCTCGCCGCCATGCTGTTGCCGGCCCTGGCCCGGGCGAAGTCCAAGGCGCGTCAGACGCAGTGTCTCAATAGCCAGCGTCAAATCGGCCTTGCCCTGATGCTCTACGAGGTGGATTTTCAGAAACTGCCGCCCAAGGCCTCGCAGGTGGACGATTTCATGAATCCCAAGGCTGTCGGCTGGCGTCCAAACTGTCTCAACGCCATCAGCACTTACCTGCAAAGCCAGAATCAGGGCTTCTCGTCGAAGATCTATGCGTGTCCGGACGCCAGGAAACCCGGCGATGGCAGCGACGCCACCGCGATGAGTTCCACGAGCTACTTACCCAATGCGGTCGCGATGGAGCTAAGCCAGGGACAAATACCGAGGCCGAGCGAGGTCATTCTCCTCCAGGAGACCATTCGGTTGGTGAGCTATACCGCGTTGCGTCCGGCCGTGGCGTCGGAATTCGGCGGGGTCTCCGGACAATACACCGCCTGGCATGATAACATAACCCCTACCGCGGGTCTTCCTCACGGAACTGAGAATTATAGCTTCCTTCATAACAAAGGCGGGAACTTCGTCCTGGCCGATGGTCGCGCTGAGTATCGGAAGGCGGCGACGCTGCGGGCCTGGCAATTCGGCCTGACGGATGGTTCAGGTGGCAAGGCGCAGGACACCCAGGCCGCCGATTGTCTGGCCTGTTACAAGTGCGCATTCAACCAACCCTAGCGCGCTTCTGGATGGCCCCGGTCACGGGCGAGCAGACGGACCTGCCGCGGTTCGATGCCAGGAGTGAGCGCGCGCTCGTCTCCCTGGAGTCAGAACCCAACGGTTCGATGCTGGTGAAGTTCGCGACATAATGTTTGCGAAGAGTTGACAGCAATTTGCGCAGGGCGCGATCATCGCTCGCGGCAGCGCCAAACAACTTCGCTCGGCATTTCGCAATTAGGAATTACACTCCCCACCACTCGACTCTGACAGACACGCCAACTTCCCGTCAGAGATGGCTTGACACTCTCAAGTTCAAACCCATCTCCAAGCCCTGGGCGCTGGAGTGCTTCCCTGTGGGCGGACACTATCGACCGCCGGAAGCGCGAAGGTCCGGATGGCACTCCGCTGGATGATTACTTTCGAGCCCGACCGCCTGCTGCTGGTTGACCCCGAGGGCGAGGAGGGCGCTCTTGCTGATGGCCGCCGGCTCGATTATCGTCGTCGCACGATGAAAGAGCGCGCTCGACGGATAGGCAAGACGATTGGCTTCCCTGGACTAATGTTCCACTCGGGAAGGCGTCCGTTCACGGCCTCGACATTCGGCTGGTTAATGGTGCTCCTTGGATTGGGGGTTTCGGGCGCGCTGAGCCCCGTCCTCGCCGCACTCCCGGCTTCCGCTGCAAACGCCCGGCCGTTGGTGAACTGGCCTCGCTGGCGCGGCCCGAACGACAACGGCAGCATCGAGGGGGGGACTTATCCCGTAAAATGGGACCCTACCAACGGTATCCTGTGGAGCGCGCCGCTGCCAGGCAAGGGTTGCTCAACCCCGGCGGTGTGGAATGGGCGGATTTTTCTGACGGCTCCGAGCGAAGGGCGCAACGCGGTTCTGGCCTTCGACTCTTTGGGCAAGCGGCTCTGGCTCAGCGCCTTCGGCCCCGAAAGCCCCGGCAAACACAAGAATGGGTCCGGCAGCAACCCTTCGCCGTCGACCGATGGACAAGGTCTGTTTGTTTACTTTCGGAGCGGCGAGATGGCTGCGCTGGATCTCGATGGCCACCCTCGTTGGACCACCAACTTGTCCGTTGGCTTTGGCCCTGATACGCTCTTCTGGGACATCGGCACGACTCCCGTCTTGACGGAAAAGGACGTCGTGATCGCTCTGTTGCGGAGCGGACAATCCTGGGTCGCCGCCTTCGACAAACTCACCGGCGCTCTCCATTGGCGGGTCCCCCGACAATACCCCAACCCTGTCGAAGGCGATCATAGTTACGCCTCGCCGATGACCATTCGGCAACAGGGTAAGGAGTTGGTTCTGGTTTGGGGCGGCGCCCATTTGACCGCCCATGACCCGGCGGGCGGGCGGACCGTCTGGGATTGCGGCGAATTCAACCCTGAGGCGACGAGTTACTGGCCGGCGGTCGCCTCATTTGTGGTGGCAGGCGACGTGGTCGTCGTGCCTTACGGCCGTGGGGAGGTCGTGCATGGCATCCGGCTTGGCGGTACCGGCGACGTCACCGCTACCCACCGGGCGTGGATGCAGAAGGGCATCGGCTCCTTTGTGCCGACTCCGGCCGCGAGCCAAGGTCGGGTTTACCTTTTGCGCGATGGCGGGGAAATCGTGTGCGCCGCCGCGGCCGACGGGGCGGTCCTTTGGAAAGGGGCCTTGCCCAAGAGCGCGAACAAGTTCTACGCCTCGCCCCTGGTCGCGGGGGGCAACCTCTACGCCTGTCGGGAAGATGGCGTGGTATTTGTCACCCGCGCTGAAGCTCCCTTCGCATTACTGGGCCAAAACGACCTCCAGGATCGCCTCGTAGCGTCCCCGGTGCCTCAAGGGGATCGGCTTTTGTTCCGCGGCGAAAAGCAGCTTTACTGCGTCGGAGGGCGATAGTCAGGTTTTGGCGCGCCGGCGGGCGTTATCCTTCGCGCGCAGAGGGCGCACATCCACCGCCTCCATGCCCGCGGCGCGAATCGCGCGCATGCCCAGGTCGGTATCTTCATACGCTCGGCATTGCTGGGGAGGAACGCCGATGCGCCGGGCCGCTTCCAGGAAGATGTCGGGCGCCGGCTTTTGGTTCACCACGTCCTCGCACGTCACGACGGCGTTGAACAAGTGGCGGATGCCCAGGTGCTCCAGCACCTGGACGATGATCCGTTGGCTCCCGCCCGAAGCCACAGCCATGGGGATGCGGCCGAAGTGGGCGCGCGCCACCCCCACGACGGTATTGATCGGTTCAACCTGCGCGATTAACGGAAGGTATTCTCCTTCTTTCTCCCGCGCCACGGCCAAGTAGTCCAACCTCAAGCCTTGTTCCTGGCTCAAGAGTTTCATAATGTCGCGCGAGGGCACGCCTCCAAGGGAATAGAACCGGTCCTCGGCGAAATCAAATTGATGGCGCGCGGCCACCGCCTGCCACGCCCGCCAGTGTAAGGGCATGGTATCCGCTAGCGTGCCGTCGCAATCAAAAATGATGCCTCGAGGTTCCGAACGATGCTCAGGTGGTGTGGCCATGGAGAATGGAATGACTCGCTTAGTCCTTGGCTCGGGGCCGGTGGGGCGGCGGAGGGGAGGAAATCGCGACCAACCTCCGCGACAATGTTCCTACGGCCTGAATTACCAAAGTCCTTGAATCCCAAGACATGCTGTCAACGAGTCGAGTTTGTGGCGCGGGCAAGAGGTCCGCGCTTTGGTGTGAGACCCCCTGCCTCCTTAGAGCTTCAGCGCCGCTAGTCTCTCCTCGGTATCATGGTTCATGAGTGGCTCGATGATCGGGTCAATATCGCCTTCGATGACCACGGGCAAGTTGTAGAGCGTGAGCTCGATCCGGTGGTCCGTGACCCGGTTTTGAGGAAAGTTGTAGGTCCGGATCCGTTCGTTGCGCTCCCCGGTGCCGACTTGGGCCTTGCGCTGAGCCGCGTACTTGGCGTTTTCCTCGGCGATACGGCGCTCCAGCAAGCGCGAACGCAGAATGGTGAGCGCACGCGCCTTGTTCTGCTGTTGCGACCGCTGGTCCGCGCAGCGGACGGTCAGCCCGCTGGGCTTATGAATAATCTGCACCGCAGAGTCCGTCGTGTTCACGCCTTGGCCTCCCGGACCCGAGGCGCGGCAGCGCGTGATGTCGAGATCCTCAGGTTTGATTTCCACATCCACTTCCTGGGCTTCGGGCAGCACGGCCACCGTGCAGGTGCTGGTGTGGATGCGTCCCTGGGCTTCGGTGGCGGGGACGCGTTGGACGCGATGAACGCCGCTCTCGTATTTGAGGCGTTTATAAACGTCGGTACCGGTGATCTGAAAGATGATCTCTTTGAAGCCCCCAAGGTCAGAAGGACTCGAATCGAGGTCTTCGAATTTCCACCGGCGCGATTCGGCGTACCTGGTGTACATCCGGTAGAGATTGGCGGCAAAGAGCGCCGATTCCTGCCCGCCCGCGCCGGCGCGGACCTCGATGATGGTATTGCGGGAGTCCGCAGGGTCCGGCGGCAGAATGCCGCGCTGAACTTCCAGGGCCAACCGCTTTTCCTCGGCTTCGAGCCGGACAATCTCTTCGCGGGCCATTTGGGCTAACTCGGAATCCCCCGGTTCGGTGCTGAGCAGCGCTCGGTTGTCCGCGAGATCAGCGAAGGTCTTCAGGTAAACTCGGCCGCAGCCCACCAACTCCTTGAGCCGGGAATACTCCTTGGCCAATTCTTGAGCCCGCAGCGGGTTGTCGAAAGCTTTAGGGTCGCTCAGCGCGGCTTCCACTTCGGCAAAGCGCAGCGAAAACTTCTCGATATGCGGACGGAGGTCCATGGCTTAAATCGGAAGGGCGATTGGAGCTCGGTCGAGCCTGCGGGAGCCCAAGACAGGAGCGCAAAGAATCAAGTGCTGAAACAGGTGGCTTTCGGCGCGTAAATGAAATCCGCCCGCACGGCCTGGGGCCGCGCGGGCGGATGACAAAAGAGGGCGCTAACGCTTCTTCTTACGGGACGCGGCGGCCGCCTGGGCGGCCTGAGTCTTGACCATGCGCTGTTGGAACTTGTCCACGCGGCCGGCGGTGTCCACGAACTTTTGCTGGCCCGTGTAAAACGGGTGGCAGGCGTTGCAGATACCCACGATGATTACCGGCTTCGTCGAGCGTGTCTTGATCACATTGCCGCACGCGCAGCGAATCTCCGCATCCACGTACTTCGGATGTATTTTTTCTTTCATAAAAGGCTGCAAACCTTAACACCTGTCCGCTGGATGACAAGCAGTAAATTTTCGGTCGTCGCGCGCTCGCGCTTTGGCTTCCATTTTACAAACCGCTTCATCAGCGGCATGATGGAAGACTGAAAATGTCTGTCTTGGACGCCAATCACGAGAAATACCGGGAGCGCCAGTATTCGACCAACGAACTGGTGAGGCGGTTGCTGGGGTTGGCTTGGCAGTTCCGGGCCGATTGCCTGGTATCCGTCCTCTTGAGCCTGGCGTTGCTGCTGTTGGGGTTAGCGGGTCTTCAGTTGCTGGGCGTGGTGGTCGATGTCATTCGCCATGCCCTCGACGCCACCCAACGGCCCCCGGTCTATCCTCTGGGCTGGACTCCCCCATCGGGTTGGACGCCCCTTCAGATCATCACCGCGCTGTCGGTGGCGATCGTGGCGCAGGCGGTGATCCGCGCCGTGCTGACTTACCAATACAACATGGTGACCGCCCGCCTGACCCAGGGCAAGATCGTCCCCGACTTGCGCGGACGCCTTTACGCCCGGCTTCAGCGCTTGAGTTTTCGCTTCTTCGATGTCCATGGCTCGAGCTCCATCTTCAACCGCGTCACCGGGGACGTTCAAAACACGCGGCTCTTCGTGGATGGCGTGGTGCTCCAAGGGGTTAACATGGCCCTAACGCTCGGGGCCTATCTGGTGTTCATGTGGCGCATCCACAGTTCGTTGACGCTCGCTTGCCTGTCCGTGACCATCGGGCTATGGTGGGTAACTCATCATTATTCGAAACGCTTGCAGCCGGGGTACCTTCGCAACCGCGAACTTTACGACGACCTGGTGCTGCTGTTCAGCGAGAGTATTCGCGGCATGCAGACCGTGAAGGGCTTCGCCGCCGAACCGCATCAGATCCGGCGTTTCGAGGAGGCCAACCGGCGTGTATCCGAGCAGCAGAAGCGCATCTTTTGGGACATCTCCGTGTTCACGCCATGGACTCAGTTGCTGTCGCAATTGAGCCTGGTGATCCTCTTTGCCTACGGCGGATGGCTCTATGTGCAGGGGCGCATCGCGCTCGGCAGCGGTTTGGTGGTGTTTGCGGGCCTGCTCCAGCAATTCAATGGCCAGGTGGCGAACATCACGACCATCGCCAACTCCGTCCAACAGAGCTTCACCGCCGCCCGCCGCGTCTTCGAGGTGCTGGACACGCCGTCCGAGGTGCAAAACCAGCCCAACGCTTTCGTACCGGGACGCCTGAAGGGCAGGGTGACTTTCGAGGCGGTCTCGTTCGGCTACACGTCCGAAGCGATGGTGTTGCGCGATATTTCCTTTGAGGCCGCGCCGGGTCAAGTAGTCGGCGTCTTCGGTCTGACCGGTTCAGGCAAAAGCACCTTGCTCAGTTTGATTCCGCGGTTTTACGATCCTTGGCGAGGCCGCATCCTGGCGGACGGGCGGGACTTGCGGGAGCTCGATTTGGACGCCTTCCGGCGCCAAATTGGCATCGTCTATCAGGAGAGCTTTTTGTTCTCCAACACCGTGGCGGCAAACATCGCTTTTGGCAACCCTCACGCGAACCAGGCCCAGATTGAGCAGGCGGCGCGCGTGGCTTCAGCCCATGAATTCATCCTCGCCCTGCCGCGTGGCTACGACACCGTACTGGGCGAGTCCGGCGTGGATCTGTCGGGCGGTCAGCGCCAGCGGCTGGCCCTGGCTCGGGCGTTGCTTCTGGAACCTCCGGTTCTGATCCTCGACGACCCGACGGCCTCGGTGGATCCGAAGACGGAGCATGAGATCGTGTCCGCGTTGCGCGGCGCCATGGTCGGCCGCACCACTTTCGTCGTCGCCAACCGTCTGAGCCTCCTCCGCCGGGCGGACGTTATCCTGGTGCTCGACAAAGGGCGGTTGATGAACGTAGGAACCCACCACCAACTCCTTTCGGCGTCCGGACCCTACCGCGAAACCGCCCTGCTGCAACTCATGGACTTGGATGGCGCGGAGGAATGGGAAGGAATGCGGCGAGGGTGACATGAAGGCCTTGAAATGGTTGGCCCGGTCGCGCCGCGGCGGTTTATCCGAACCGCCCGCGGCCGCGAGCCTGGATAGCGCCCGAGAGGCCATCACCTACTTCCGGCCGTTGGAGGATAGGGAGGCGGACCGCGCGCCGTTAAACGCGACGCTCATTCGCCGCATGTTCACCTATGCCCGGCCCTATGCCGGCCGGCGGAACTGGCTGTTTGTCCTGACCCTGGCCCGCGGTCTCCAATTGCCGGCCCTAGCCTGGATGATCGGGCAGACCATCAATGGGCCCATCGCCGGACGGAACCTGCCGGGCATTTACCTGCACGCGGCGATCTACCTGGGGCTGGTGCTCCTCATGGTCTTGACGCTTCACGCGCGCCAGCGCTTCGCTTTGGAGTTGGGCGAGGCGGTGGCTCACGATATGCGCTCCGAGCTGTTCCGCAAGCTCAACTCCCTGCCCATGTCCTTTTTCAACAAGACCAAGTTCGGCCGGATCATCAGCCGAATGACGTCGGACATCGACAGCGTGCGCGTGGCGGTGCAGGACGTGGCATTCGTGGTGACCATTCAGGCGGTGCAGATGATTGTGGCCGCGTTGCTGATGGCTTGGTACAACTGGAAGCTCTTCTCGCTGATGCTCACCTTGGTTCCCCTCATTTGGGTGGTGAACCAGCGTTACCGCGTCGAGATTAGCCAACAGTTACGCAAGCTCCAGGAGACCTGGAGCCGCTTGACCTCGACCCTCGCCGAATCGGTGGGCGGCATTCGCGTTACCCAGGCCTTCGTGCGCCAGGAGATCAACGCCGGATTCTTCTATAAATTGGTTAATCTCCACGGCGCCAACAACGTTGGCGTGGCCCGCGCCTCGGCGGTCTTTATCCCTTTGCTCCAGTTGAAGAGCCAACTTTTCCTCGCCGCGACGGCCTTTTTGAGCGGATATGGCGCGCTCCAGTGGCAGGGCTGGCTGCACATGGACGCTGGCGATCTGGTCATGTTCTTCTTCCTGGCGAACTTCTTCTTCGACCCGGTCCAGGTCATTGGCAATCAATACAACCAGGCCATGAGCGCGATGGCAGGCGCGGAGCGTTACTTCCGGATGATCGATCTCAAACCGGAATGGACTGACCCACCCAGCGCTCGGACGCTGCCCCCGATTCGCGGGGAGGTTCGGTTTGTTGAGGTGGGATTCGAATACGAGCCGGGTCGGCCGGTCCTGAAGGAGATTTCGTTTGCGGTCGAGCCCGGCCAAACGGTTGCGCTGGTGGGCCACACCGGCAGCGGCAAGACCACCGTTGTCAGCCTCATCCAGAAGTTTTACCTGCCTACGCGCGGCTGCGTCTTGGTGGACGGCGAAGACCTGAATGCCATCGCCGGCGCTTCGCTGCATGCCCAGATGGGGAGCGTGCAGCAGAACAACTTTCTTTTCGCCGGATCGGTCAGCGACAACATCCGCTTCGCCCGTCCGGAAGCCTCCGACGCCGAGGTGCGGAATACGCTTCGAGCGCTCGATTTTTTGGACCTGGTGGAGGCCCTGCCCCACGGACTCGAAACCCAGGTAGGTGAAAAGAGCGCCGCGCTTTCCTTGGGGCAGAGGCAATTAATCTGCTTTGCGCGAGCGCTGTTGGCGAACCCGCGCATCGTGGTGCTTGACGAGGCGACCAGCGCCATTGACACCGTTACGGAGGCGCGTCTTCAAAGCGCTCTCGAAGTCCTCCTGCGCGGTCGCACGGCCTTTGTAGTCGCTCACCGGCTGAGCACCATCCGCAAGGCGGACTTGGTGCTGGTAATGGACCAGGGCCGGATTGTGGAGCGTGGCGCGCATGAGACGCTCCTCCTCGCTGGCGGCGTCTATGCCCGGCTTCACGAGGAGTTCATCCGGGGCGGACAGGGCCCATCCGATCAAGGAAATCGGTCGATATCCCGGTAGGGTCCGAGGTCCGCGATCCGGCCCATGATTTCCTCGGCGATCTGTTGGTAAATCTCCTTTAGCCTGGGTTTGGCGCAGTTTTTCGCCTCTTCGCGAAGTTGCTCGAAGAACAGGGGACGGCCGAATTTCACCATCACCCGTCGGGGGAGGGGAAACAGCATCCGGCGGTTGTAGGCCTCAAACGTTCCAAAGACGCGTACTGGGACAATGGGCGCCGTGGATTTGATGACGGTCAGGCCGACGCCCGAGCGGGCGGGTTGCAGGGTACCGTCCCGCGTCCGCGTTCCTTCGGGGAAGAGGATGATGGCGCCTCCCGCCAACAGGCGGTCGAGGATCGCGCGCAGGCCGGCCGCGCCGCCGCCCTCCCGGTCGACGGGAACGCATTGCCAGCTTCGCAGGACCGCGCCCATCACGGGAAAGCGGAAGAGGCTCTCGCGCGCCAGGTAGTTGATCGACCGATGCAGGGCGGCGCCCACCAGCGGCGGATCGAGAAAGCTGGCATGGTTGGAGGCGAGGATCACCGACCCTTGGGCCGGCACGCGTTCCGGGTTGAAGGCGCGCCAATGAAAGTAGGTTCCGTAGGCCAGCCGAAAGGAACACCAGGCGGCGAAATAGGGGAGGTTCATGCGGGCGGCGCGCCGCTGCCGGCCGGGGCGCCGCCGCCGAGGCGTTGCTGGATATCGGAGAGGATCAAGCGGCTGGTCTGGTCGGCGGTCATCTGGGAGTTGTTGATGACCTTCACCCCGAG
>Ga0316217_10004670_pt1 | contig 14630 bp, 12 predicted proteins | sample 1anoAmetaG_FD_203633 | JGI IMG/M metagenome (GOLD analysis project Ga0316217, IMG submission 203633) | Freshwater microbial communities from Trout Bog Lake, Wisconsin, USA - 1anoA | ecosystem: Environmental > Aquatic > Freshwater > Lake > Hypolimnion/Profundal zone | place: USA: Wisconsin... | reverse complement strand
CCTCCCGGGACCTGGCGGCCCGGGTCAGGTTGGTGCGCAGCAGCGCCCGGCAGCCTTCGCCCGCCCCGGCCGGCCGGCCCAGGCTGAACCTGATCCGGTCGCCCACGTAGTGGACGATCCGGCTGCCGGGAGCGGGCTTCATGACGGGACGGTCCATGTGACCTCGGGAAGGTGGCCGTGGTGCGGCGGGAAATGGAGCTACTGTAGCATTTCAGTGACCGGAAGACGGAAGATGAATGTCGATCCCCGGCCCGGTTCGGTCTCCAGGTCCACTTCCCCCTTCAGCAGCACCGCCAGGTGCTTGACGATGGCCAGGCCCAGGCCGGTGCCGGGGATCCGGCGCACGCTCGGCGCCCGGTAGAAGCGCTCGAAGATCCGCTCTGCGTCGGTGTCGGAGATGCCGGGCCCCTGGTCCGCCACGGCCCAGACCAGCCATGGGCCGTCCTTGCGCACCCGCACCTGGACCCGCGCGCCGGTCGGGCTGAACTTGATGGCGTTGGACAGCAGGTTGTCCAGGAGCTGCACCAGCCTCAGGGGATCGGCCTTGAAGACCAGGTCCTCAAGTTCCGCCGGCAGGTCCAGTTCGACCTTCACGTTGGCGGTCTCGGCCTGGGGCCGGGTGTTCTCCAGCGAGTCCGGCGCGAAGGCGCCCAGCCGCAGGGGCACGGGGTCCAGGCGCAGGGCCCCGGTCTCGATCCGGGACAGTTCTGAGATGTCCTCCAGCAGCATGGTCATCCGGTCCACGGCCCGGAGCATGATGCGCAGGTTGGGCTCGCCGTCGGGCAGCACCAGGGCGCCCTCCTGCAGGTTCTCCACCGCGATCCGGATGCCGGTGACCGGGGTCTTCAGCTCGTGGCTGGCGTTGGCGATGAACTTCTGCCGGGTGGTCTCCAGGGCTTCCTGGCGGGTGATGTCGTCCACCGTCACCAGCACCCAGGGGTGGGCGGAGGCCTGCAGCGGGGCCCCGAACGGGATGGCCCGCACCCGGAGGATCCTGGGGTTGCGCTTGATGGTCCATTCCGCCGCGGCGCCCTGGCAGGCGCTTTCGATGTTGCGCAGGCTCTCCGGCTCCCGGAACGCCAGCACCACCGGTCCGCCCAGGCCCAGGCTGCTGCTCGAGCCCAGCAGGAGCTGGGCGGACGGGTTGAACAGCCGGAGGCTGCGGTCCTGGTCCAGCAGCAGCACGCCCGAGTTCAGGTGGGTGAGGATCTGCCGGCGGATCTGGTCCTCCGCCTCGGCCTGGTTGCGCAGCAGCAGGTTCTCGTCCTCCAGGGCGGCCCAGGCGATGGGCAGGCTGCGCAGCAGCGAGTCGCCCTTGTCCTCCACCGGGATCACCGCCAGCACCTGGGCCATGAGGGTGCGGTTCTGCCAGCCGCGCACGGCCAGGGCGATGGCGCCGAACACGGCGGCGATCAGGCCGACGATCCGGAATTCCAGGTCCGTGTCCCGGGCCAGGAGCGCGCCTCCCAGCACCGCCAGAAGAAAGGCGGCCCAGGGCGTGGTCATTCGTTGGGACAAGTCCCGGCGGGCCTTGGGCATGGTGGCGCTGCTCCCGGTGGTAGACCCCATTGTCCTGTCAATGGGCGGGTTGAAGGTAACTTCCAGGTGAAATCGTGTTCTTTGCCCAAATCTTTCGCTTTACTTCCGGCTTGTTAGGTTACAAACCATTTCTACACTTGTGAGTGGACCTCAGTGGACCAAAGTGGATTGAAATGGCAATTAGTGGGCGATAGGCTGATTCTCCCATAGCAACGGGGAGATCGTGTGGAAAGGCGGTTCACGTGCTGCGACTTCGCGGCAATGCACCGGCCACGGTGGACGAAAAGGGGCGGTTGAAACTGCCCACCACCTTCAAGGCCGACCTCGAAGTCTTCGCCAAGAGCGAAGGCGGGGGCGGCATGCGCCACTACCTCACCTCCCTGGACGGCAAGGGCGCCCGGCTATACCCCCTGGCGGTGTGGGAAGCCATCGAGGCCCGGCTGGCCCAGGTGCCCGGGACCAACCCCGCCAAGCGGCGGTTCCTGGAAGTGACCGCCTACTACGGCAGCGAAGTGGAGCCCGACGCCCAGGGCAGGTTCGTGATCCCGCCGATCCTGCGGGAAGCCGCCCAGCTCACCGGCGAACTGGCGATCCTCGGCCAGATGGACCATCTTGCCATCTGGAACCGCAGTTCCTTCGAGCGCCGGATGAGTCTTGAACCGCTCACCACCGACGATCTGGCCGCGCTCGCGGACCTGGGGATCTGATCATGCTGCCCGAGACCCCCGCCGCCCCCCTCCATGTCCCCGTCCTGCTCCAGGAGGTCCTGGACAACCTTCCCGTGCCCCCGGGCGGAAGGGTGCTGGACCTGACGCTGGGACTGGGCGGCCATGCCGAAGCCATCCTCGCCCGGGCCGACGCCCAGACCCGCTACCTGGGCGTGGACCGCGACCCCCGGGCCCGGGAGCGGGCCAGGGCCCGGCTGGGGAGCGACGCGCGCCTGGCCATCGTCGCCGGCACCTACGAGGACATCTGGGACGATCCCTGCTTCCAGGACTGGATGCGGCTTCAGGCCCCGGAGGGCCTGGACGCGGTGCTCATGGACCTGGGCGTCTCCAGCCTGCAGCTGAAGGACCCGGACCGGGGCTTCAGCTTCCAGTCCGAGGGCCCCCTGGACATGCGCATGGATCCGGAATCCGGGGTCACCGCGCTGGAATGGCTGTCCGGCCAGACCGACACCACCCTCGCCGACGCCATCTACGCCTACGGCGAAGAGCGGGCTTCCCGCCCGATCGCCCGCGCCATCCTGCGCTCGCTCGCGGCCGGGACGCTGAACACCACTCTGGACCTGGCCGCGGCCATCTATACCGTGCTGCCCCGCGAGATCGCCCGGCGCAAGAAGCAGATCGACCCCGCCACCCGCACCTTCCAGGCCATCCGCATCGCCGTGAACGGCGAGCTGGACCGGCTGGCCAAGGCCATCGCCACCGCCGCCCTCAGCCTGAAGCCCGGCGGCCGGGTGGGCGTGATCTCCTTCCACAGCCTGGAAGACCGCATCGCCAAGCAGACCCTGCGCCGGCTCGCCGGCATCTACGACGGCCCCGGGCGCACCGCCCCCGAGCCCCTGCCCAGGCGGCTCAAGCTGATCCACGCCGGCGGGCTGAAGGCGGGCGACGCCGAAGCCCAGGCCAATCCTCCCTCCCGTTCCGCCCGGCTGCGGATCGGCGAACGTCTCCCCGACCCCCTCAACCCCAGGACATCGCTATGAACGCCAAACTCTATGTCCAGCGTCCCGCGGCCTACCCCCAGCGCCAGGTGGAAGGGGAAGGCGTCCTGCGCATGATGCTCCTGGCCTTCGCCCTGGCCCTGCCCATGGGCTCGATGGCCTACCTCAAGATCCAGCACACCCGGCTGAGCTACGAGATGAGCGCGATCCGCAGCGAGATCCGCCAGGAGGAGGAGGTCCGGCGCACCCTGCTGCTGGAGCGTTCCCGGTTCCAGCGGGACGAGGAGATCCAGGCCTATGCCGACAAGGCCGGCCTGCTGCCGCGCAAGCAGAGCCACCTGGTGCCCAGGGCCTTCACCCAGGAAGACCAGCGGCTGGCCAAACTGGCTCCGGCGACCGCACCGCTGGGTCTGTAGACCGGCGGTCCGATTCGGTTAGACTGATGCCTTTGGGGGATCTTTGCGCCGTACTGCCATTGCCTGCCTCAACCTAGCTCTCCTGGCCAGCCCTCTGGCCGCCCAATCACCCGCCAGCCCCGCGCCGAAGAAGACGGCCGCCGCTCCGGCGCCCAAGAAAGGACCCGTCATGATCAAGACCGCCAGCGGCCTCAGCTACCTGGACACCGCGGAGGGCGCCGGTCCGTCGCCGAAGAAGGGCGACACCTGCAAGATGCACTACACCGGCTGGCTTTCCGACGGCGGCAAGCCCGGCAAGAAGTTCGACAGCTCGGTGGACCGCGGCCAGCCCTTCTCCTTCACCGTGGGCGTCGGCCAGGTCATCCAGGGCTGGGACGAAGGGGTCATCACCATGAAGAAGGGCGGCAAGCGGACCCTGCACATCCCCGCCGCCCTCGGCTACGGCGCCCGGGGCGCCGGCGGGGTCATCCCGCCCAACGCCGACCTCATCTTCGATGTGGAGCTGCTGGACTTCAAGTAGCGCAAGCGTTCAGGTCCCCCCATTCCGGCCGTCGCTTTCCCAAGCGTCCACGGCCGGAATGGGGAGACCTGAACGCCTGCCAGCCGGCTACTGGGAAGTCCCGGCCTTCCACGCCTGGACCGCGGCCAAGGTGTTGGCCACGTGCAATTCCGGCTTCAGGTCGGTGAAGGTGTAGAGGATCTTCCCCTTGGGCGAGATGACGTAGGAGGTGCGGCTGGCCAGCTGCGGCTTCTCGGCCCAGACCACGTCGAAGGCCTTGATGATCTTCTGGTCCGGGTCGGCCAGCACCGCGAACTTGCCCCGGCACTCGCTCACGGAGAACTGGTTGAGCTTGTCGATGCCGTCGTGGGAGACGCCGATGACGGTGGCGCCAAGTGCCTGGAACTTGTCCACCGCGTCGGCGAACTCGTGGGCCTCGACGGTGCAGCCCGGGGTGAACGCGGCCGGGTAGAAGTAGAGGACCACCGGTCCGTTCTTGAGGTTCGCGGCCAGCGAGAACGGCGAGACGACCCCGCCCTTGGAGGCCTGGGCCTGGAAATCGGGGGCCGCGGCGCCGACCTTCAGGGCGGCGAAGGCCGGGACGACGGCGAGCGCGGAGCCAAGGACCAATAGCATGATCTTGGTGCGGGTCATGGGAACCTCCTGGTCATAAATCCGACCGGACAAGTCGACATCCGGTCGGATAAGGATAGAACATATAAATTTAAATGATCAAGGCTATTTCCATTTGTTTTTCCCAAGGATGGGATGTGTCGACCGTCAACCTTCCTCCCATGAAGTCTGGATAAAGTAGATGGAAGGGTCATGCCTGCCCGCTAGGCCGGGAATGAAGGCATCTTCCCGGAAGGAGTGCGACCAGCCTTGAAATACGCGATCCGATCGAACGGCAGCAAACCGGAACGTTCCATCCTCCCCGCGATCGCCCTGGCCCTCGCCCTGGCCCTCCCGGCCCCGGCGCAGGAGACCATCGCCAGCTACCCGCCCCAGCCGTCCGGAGTGGCGTCCATCACTGTGGTCGACCACCAGGGGCGGTTCGTCGGCCGGATCATTCCGCAGAAGCGCTACTGGGTCTCCATCGACCGGATTCCGGCCTTCCTCCAGCAGGCCCTGCTGGCGGTCGAGGACGCCCGCTTCTACGAGCACGGCGGCATCGATATCCGCGGCATCGCCCGGGCCATGGTGAAGGATGTGGTCAAGGGCAGGATGGTCGAAGGCGGCTCGACCATCACCCAGCAGCTGATCAAGAACAAGTTCCTGTCCTCCGAGGTCTCCATCGACCGGAAGGTCAAGGAAGCCCGCATGGCCATGGAATTCGAAAAGAAGTACAGCAAGCGCCAGATCCTGGAGATGTACTTCAATGAGATCTACTGGGGCAACGGGGCCATGGGCATCGCCCAGGCGGCCCGGCTCTACTTCAACAAGAGCGCCGACGAACTGACCGACGGCGAGTGCATCCTGCTGGCCGGGGTGCCCAAGAACCCGGGCCGCTACAATCCGCTGGGGAAACCGGCCGATGTCGCCCAGCGGCGCGACGTGGTGCTCAAGCGCCTGATCGACCTCAACCTCATCACCGCCCAGCGGCGGCAGGCGCTGCGGGCCCATCTGGCCCCGGTCCAGGGTCCCGGAGAGGCGCCGTACTACCTGGCCCAGATCCGCAACCAGCTGATCCAGCGGTTCGGGCCGGAGGTGATCGAACAGGGGGGCCTGGAGGTGACCGCGGCCCTCGATCTCAACCTGCAGAAGCAGGCCGAGCAGGCGCTGCGCGACGGGGTCAGGCGGATCGCTCCCGATCTGCAGGGCGCGCTGGTCTGCCTGGACCCGGCCACCGGCGATGTGCTGGCGGCGGTGGGCGGGGTCGACGGCGGCCAGAACACTATCAACCGCGCCTTCGTCTCCAGGCGCCAGACCGGTTCGGCCATCAAGCCGCTGATCTACGCCGCCGCCCTGGAAAAGGGCATCACCGCCGGCAGCATCTGGAACGACGCGCCCACGGCCTACCACTGGGGCAACGGCCAGGTCTGGAAGCCCAGGAACTACGGCGGCGAGCAGTTCGGCGACATCTCCCTGAGGCAGGCCCTGGCCCATTCGGACAATGTCATCACCGTGAAGGTGCTGGACACCATCGGGGTCCCCTACTTCGTCGACTTCGCCGCGAAGCTGGGACTGCAGCTGAAGGCCCAGAGCGGCCTCTCCCTGGCCCTGGGCACCGACGAGGTCACCCTGAGCGACCTGGTCCAGGCCTACACACCCCTGGCCACCGGGGGGGGGCGGGCGGAGGCCCGAACCATCCTCCGGATCCATGACCGCAGGACCGGCGCCCTGACCGAGATCGCCCCGGTCGTCACTCCGGCCTTCACCCCCGCCGCCGCGTTCGTCACCACCCAGATGCTGAAGGACGTCCTCACCTACGGCACGGCGAAAAACCTCCGGAAATTCAGCCTGATCCACCCGTGCGCCGGCAAGACCGGCACGACCGACGATTTTCGCGACGCCTGGTTCATCGGCTATACGCCCCAGATGGTCACCGGGGTATGGGTCGGCTACGACCAGCCCCGGCCCGGGGGGAGAGGCTTCACCGGCGGCGTCGTCGCCGCCCCGATCTGGGAAAGGTTCATGAACCGGGCGCTGGCATCGAGCCCGGCCGTTGATTTTGCCAAGCCCGATTCGGTGGTCGCGGTCGCCATCGACCCCGCCACCGGCCGCCTGGCCAGGGACGGCCAGCCAGACCAGAGGCAGGAATTCTACCTTGCCGGGACCGAGCCCAGGGAGGACCTCCCGGTCCCGGCGCCCGCCCCGGCACCCGTCCCGGACCCCGAACCGCTTCCCGCCGCCCCGGAGCAGGCTCCGTAAGCTAGGATAATAGGCGGAGATCACGTGGCGATCATCAGCATGCTAAGCAGTCCGCACTCGCCCCGGCGCCTGCTGGGAAGGCCGGAACCCCAGGATCTGCTGGCTTCCCGCCTGCCCTGGATCCTGGCCAGCATGCTGGTCTGGGTGCTGATGATCACGCTGCGCCTGGTCTGGCTGCAGGTGGTGGAGCACGACTACTACCGGTCCCGGGCGGAGCACCAGCACACGGTGGTGGTGCCCATCGCGCCGATCCGGGGCGAGCTGCGCGACCGCCGGGGCGGGTCCCTGGCCATCTCGCTGAAGGTGGAAAGCCTGTTCTGCACCCCGCCGGCGTTCTACCCCGACTACCGGGCGGGGAAGGGGGACGCGGTGCGCAACTGGGGCGACCCGGACCGCGACTCCGCCCAGAAGGTCGCGGCCGCGCTGACGCCGTTCCTGGACATGTCCAGGCAGGCGGTCCTGGAAAAGCTGCTGCGCAAGAAGCCGTTCGTCTGGATGGAGCGGCAGCTGACGCCCGCCAAGGCGGCGGCGATCAGGGCGCTCAAGCTGGACGGGGTCGATTTCCTGCCGGAAAGCAAGCGCCTGTACCCCCGGGGCAGCCTGGCCTGCCAGGTGGTCGGCTTCACCAACATCGACGGCATCGGCCAGCTGGGCATCGAGAAGACCTTCGACGAGCAGCTTTCCGGCAAGGAAGGCGAACTGATCGCCCCCCGGGACGCCAAGGGCCGGCTGCTGATCCTCCAGGAGAACTTCTCCAAGGTGCCGGTGAACGGTTCCACCCTCCAGCTCACCCTGGACGCCACCATCCAGCACATCGTCGAGGACGCCCTGGAGGAGGGGATGCAGCTGAGCCATCCCGCCACCGCCTACGCCGTGGTGGTGGACCCCTTCACCGGGGAGATCCTGGCCCTGGCCGGAACCCCGTCCTTCGACCCGAACCACATCCTGCCGAAGAAGTTCATGAACCGCAGCGAATCCGAATGGAGCCCGGCGGAGAAGGAGGAATACCGGCAGTACCAGGAGCGGCAGAAGGCCGCGCGCAAGGTGCACCCGGTGGAGGACAGCTACGAGCCCGGATCGACCATGAAGATCTTCACCGCCTCCATCGCCCTGGAGGAACGCAAGGTCCACCTTGGCGAACTGATCAACTGCGAAGGCGGCCGCTGGAGCCACAACGGCGCCGTGATCACCGACGACCACCGCACCGGCACCCTTTCCTTCGAAGAGGTGCTGTGGAAGAGCTCCAACATCGGCGCCGCCAAGATCGGCCTGCGGGTCGATCCGGCCGTGCACTACCAGTACCTGAGGAAGTTCGGGTTCGGCGAACCCACCGGGCTCAACTTCCCGGGGGAGACCTCGGGCCGGCTGCTGGCCCCGGACCGCTGGAGCAACACCACCCAGCAGACCATGTGCTACGGCTACGGGCTGTCGGTCTCGCCGCTGCAGATCCTCATGGCCGGCTGCGCCCTGGCCAACGGCGGCCGGCTCATGCAGCCGTACATCGTGCAGAAGATCTTCAACGACCAGGGGGCGATGCTCCAGGAGTTCAAGCCCAAGGTCAAGGACCAGGTGATCAGCGAAGAGACCTCGGCGCTCATGCGCGAGACCCTCAAGGGCGTCATCACCAACGGCACGGCCAAGCGGGCCGCGCTGGACGGCAACGTGGAGGCCTTCGGCAAGACCGGCACCGCCCGCAAGCTGATCAACGGGAAGTATGATCCCAAGCGGCACTACGCTTCCTTCATGGGCTTCTTCCCCGCCGCCAAACCCCAGTACGGCATCCTGTTCATGCTGGACGATCCGGCCGGGGACCTCGAAGGCGGCCAGGTGGCGGCGCCGCTGTTCAAGAAGGTCGGGGACGCGATCATGCGCTACCGCCTCTCGTCGCGGGACACCGACCCGGAGCCGGACCTGAAGCTGGGCCTGCGGGACTGGCCGGTGAGCGAGAACGACGAGGCGGTGGTCCACGTGGAGCTCGGCAAGGTGCCGGACCTGGCGGGCCTGACCCTGAAGTCGGCGATCCACCGGGTGGTCCTGGCGGGCGGGGTGCCCGAACTGGAAGGCCTGGGCAGCATCGGCCAGGCCGTGCTGCGGGTCCAGGGCCAGAACCCGCCGGCCGGAGCTCCGCTGCAGCCGCAGGCCATCGTCAAAATCAAAGTGGGGGCGCCATGAAGTTCATCGACTGGATGCGGGACGAGGATGTGCACGGGGTCTCCGGGCCGGACGGAGCGGAGGTCCTGCAGCTGACCTGCGACAGCCGGGAGGTGAAACCGGGCTGGGCGTTCGCCGCTCTCAAGGGCGAGCGCAAGGACGGGGCGGACTTCGTGCCGGCGGTGCTGGCCCAGGGCGCCGCCGCCATCCTCTGCGACCGGGACCTGCAGCTCCCCCCCGAGGTCCCCTTCGCCCGGCTGGGCGACGGCCGGACCACCATGGCCCTCCTGGCCCGCAAGCTCTACGGCGAGCCGGACCTGCGCCTGCCCCTGATCGGCGTCACCGGCACCAACGGCAAGACCACCACCACCACCCTCGTCCGCCAGCTGCTGCTGGCCTCCGGCCGGGGCTGCGGGCTCATGGGCAGCGTCCTGAACGCCGGCGGCGAGCTGGAGGAGCCGGCCCTGCTCACCACCCCCGAAAGCCCGGTGTTCTACCGGTGGCTGAAAACCTCGGTGGACGCCGGCGACGCCGCCGTGGCGGTGGAGGTCTCCAGCCACAGCCTGATGCTGGCCCGGGTTCACGGGGCCCGCTTCAAGGTCGGCCTGTTCACCAACCTCACCCAGGACCACCTGGATTTCCACGTGACCATGGAAGCCTACTTCCAGGCCAAGACCCGGCTGTTCCTGCACAGCGAGCGCGGCCTGGTGAACGCCGACGACCCCTACGGCCGGCGGATCCTGGAGGGCGGCCCCGGCCTGCTGTCCTACGCTGTCGACCGCGAGGCCGACTACCGGGTCACCGAGCTGAACCTCAGCCCCACCGCCACCTCGTTCCGGCTGACCACGCCGGGCGGGGTGCGCGAGGTGGCCAGCCCGCTGCTGGGCCGGTTCAACGTCTACAACCTGCTGGCGGCCCTGGCCTGCCTGGTGGAGGCCGGGTTCGACCTGGATGAGATGCTGGCGGCGCTGCCGGGCATCACCGGCGCGCCGGGCCGGCTGGACCGGGTGGACTGCGGCCAGCCGTTCGGCGTGCTGGTGGACTACGCGCACACCCCCGACGCCCTGGAGAAGCTGCTGACCGAAGGCAAGCGCCTGCTGCTGCCCGGCGGCCGGCTGCATGTCCTGTTCGGCTGCGGCGGCAGCCGGGACCGCAGCAAGCGGCCGATCATGGCCGGGGTCGTGGCCGGCGGGGCCGACGTCATCTGGCACACCTCCGACAACACCCGCTACGAGGAGCCGGAACCGATCATGGACGACGGGGCGGCGGGCATTCCCGAGGCTCTGCGGCGGGACCCGGCCCGCTACCACCGGATCACCGACCGGGCCCTGGCGGTGGCCGCGGCCATCGCCGACTGCCGCCCGGGCGACCTGCTGCTGCTGGCGGGCAAGGGCCACGAGCCCTACCAGGACGTGATGGGGGTCAAGCATCCCTACAGCGACCGCGCCGCGGTGGAGGCGGCCCTCCAGGGCCGGGAGATCCCGCGCCCCTGGGCCGCGGTGAAATGATGGGCGTCTGGAGCCTCAGGCAGGCGCAGGCGGCGGTCGGCGGCGAGCTGCTCGGCGACGGGGAACTGCAGCCCGCGGCGCTGTCCATGGACACCCGGACCATCCGCCCGGGGGACTGTTTCGTCGCCATCCGCGGCCAGCGGGACGCCCACGCCTTCGCCGCCGAAGCCGTGGCCAAGGGTGCCGCGGCGCTGCTGGTGGACCACGGGCTCCCGTTCGAGGTGCCCCAGCTGGTCGTCCCGGACACCCTGGCCGCGCTCCAGCGCTGGGGCCAGGCGCGGCTCCAGGCGTTCCGGCCGCGGGTGGTGCTGGCGGTCACCGGTTCGGTGGGCAAGACCAGCACCAAGGAGCTGCTGGCCGACGCCACCGGGGGCTGGCGGACGCCCGGCAACCGCAACAACACCTTCGGCCTGCCCGAGGCCCTGGCCACCCTGCCTGAGGGGCTGGACTCGGTGGTGCTGGAGATGGGCATGAGCACCCCGGGCGAGATCCGCCGGCTCACCGAGATCGCGCCCCCGGATTTCGGGCTGGTGACCAACATCGGCAGCGTTCACATGGAATACTTCGCCGACGGCCAGCAGGGCATCGCCCGGGCCAAGGGCGAGCTGGTGGAGGGCCTGCCGCCTTCCGGCGCCTGGGTCCACCTGGCCGACGATCCCTGGTGCCGGTGGGTGGCGATCCAGCCCTGGGCCCGGGCCCGGGCGGTGGCGGTGGGGCCGAAGGCCGCCTACGGATGGGAGGACGAGGCCAGCCATGGCCTGCACGGGGAATCCTTCGTCCTGCGCCATCCCGGCGGCAAGGTGCCGGTGCGCCTGCGGCTGCGCGGCGCCCACCATGTGCGCAACGCCGCCCTGGCCGGCTCCCTGGCCATCCTGGCCGGGTTCGAGCCCCAGTCCGTGGCCGCCGGCCTGGAGCTGGCCGAGCCCCTGGCGGGGCGGGGCCGGCTGCACGCCCTGGGGGGCGGCGGCTGGCTGCTGGATGAAAGCTACAACGCCGTGATGGAGTCGGTCCTGGCCTGCGCCGCGACCCTCCTGACCCTCGACGGCGGCGAAACGGTCGCGGTGCTGGGCTGCATGCGCGAACTGGGGCCCGATTCCGCGAGCCTGCACCGGCAGACCGGAGAGGGCCTGCGCAGCCTGGGCCTGGACCGGGTCATGGTCTACGGGGACGACGCCGGGGCCCTGGCCGCGGGCTTCGGCTCCGGCGCCTCGGCCTATCCCGGCTTCGAGGCCATGCGCGATGACCCGGCGGGCCTGGACAGCCTCCGGGGCGACGCCCGGATCCTGGTCAAGGGCAGCCTCTACTGGAAATGCTCCCGGGTCGTGGACTGGCTCCTGGAGCGGCTCGGACCCTGATCCCGCCCCGTCCATGGACCGCCCGCGCGAAAACGCTCCTTCCCCCTCTCCACGTATAATGGATTCCCATGATCCCCTGGCTGCTCTACCCTCTGCGCGAAACCATCCCCGGCATCGGCGTGCTCCGCTACGTGACCTTCCGGGCGGCCATGGCCGCGGCCTCGGCGATGATCCTGTCGCTCCTGTTCGGCCCGCTGGTGATCCGCACCCTCACCCGGCTCAAGATGAACCAGCCCATCCTGGACGTGGGCCCCGAGAACCACCAGGTCAAGGCCGGCACCCCGACCATGGGCGGCACCCTGATCGTGGGCGCCATCGTCGTCTCCACCGTGCTCTGGTGCGACCTGACCAGCCTGGGCATCTGGGTGGCCCTGGTCTCGCTGGTCGGCTTCGGCCTGGTGGGCGCGTTCGATGACGCCAAGAAGCTCATGCGCAAGCAGAATCTCGGCCTGCGCAGCTGGCAGAAGATGGCCCTGCTCACCGCCATCACCCTGCTGGTGGCCTGGCTGATCCTGCACTTCAACCTGCGCGGCACCCACACCGAGCAGCTGTCCGTGCCGTTCTTCAAGAACTTCAGCCCGCACGTGGGCATCTTCCTGGTGCCCTGGATCTGGCTGGTCATGGTCGGCACCAGCAACGCCGTCAACCTCACCGACGGCCTGGACGGGCTGGCGGTGGGCGGCACCATGATCGTCGCCGCCACCTTCGCCATCCTCGCCTACGTGGTCGGCCACGCCAAGATCGCCGGCTACCTCATGGTCCCCCACGTGCCCGGGGGCGGCGAACTGACCGTGTTCATGTCGGCCATGGTCGGCGCCTCCCTGGGCTTCCTCTGGTACAACGCCCATCCCGCGGAAGTCTTCATGGGCGACACCGGCTCCCTGGCCCTGGGCGGCGCCCTGGGCACCGTGGCCATCATGATCAAGCAGGAGCTGCTGCTGGTGATCGCCGGCGGCCTGTTCGTGCTGGAGGCGTTCAGCGTCATCCTGCAGGTGGGCAGCTTCAAGCTGCGCGGCGGCAAGCGGATCTTCCGCATGGCCCCGTTCCACCACCACATGGAGCTGGGCGGGCTGAAGGAGACCAAGGTGGTCATCCGGCTGTGGATCACCGCCATCGTCTGCTGCGTGCTGGCGCTGAGCTCGCTCAAGCTGCGCTAGGATTGACCCATGTTTCCCGCCTCCATCCTCGACCTGTCGCCCATCACCGAAGGCGGCGACGCGGCCCGGTCCTTCCGCAACACCCTGGACCTGGCCCGGCATGGCGAGGCCTGGGGCTACCGCCGGATCTGGCTGGCCGAACACCACGGCATGCCGGGCATCGCCAGCGCCGCCACGGCCGTGCTGATCGGCCACGTGGCGGGGGGCACCACCTCGATCAGGGTCGGGGCCGGCGGCATCATGCTGCCCAACCATTCACCGCTGGTGATCGCCGAGCAGTTCGGCACCCTGGAAGCCCTCTATCCGGGCCGCATCGATCTGGGGCTGGGACGCGCGCCCGGGTCCGACCCGGCGACGGCAAGGGCCCTGCGCCGCAACCTGGATTCCGATCCGGACGCCTTTCCGCAGGATGTGCTGGAACTCATGGACTATTTCGCGGCGGCACCCCGCCAGGCGGTGCAGGCGGTGCCCGGCAGGGGCCTGGAGGTTCCCATCTGGATCCTGGGCTCCAGCCTGTTCGGGGCCCAGCTGGCCGGAGCCTTGGGGCTGCCCTTCGCCTTCGCTTCGCATTTCGCCCCGGCCCTGCTGATGCAGGCCATCGACCGGTATCGCGCCGCCTTCCGGCCCTCGGCGCGCCTTGAACGGCCCTACCTCATGCTCGGTTTCAACGTGGTGGCGGCTGACAGCGATGCCCAGGCGCGGCTTCTCGCCACATCGGTCCAGCAATCCTTCGTGAACCTGCGCAGCGGGCGCCCGGGGCGGCTGCCACCGCCCAGGGAGGGCTACCTGGAGGGGCTGGGGGCCCCGGAGCGGGCGCTGCTGGAGCAGATTCTGGCCTGCTCGGCGATCGGTGGCCCGACAACGGTCTCGGCGGGATTGAAGGCCTTCCTGGACCGCACCCGGGCGGATGAGTTGATGATCAGTTCCCATCTCTTCGACCATCAAGCTCGGCTGCGCTCCTACCAGATCACGGCGGAGGCGCTGGCCTAGAAGCCGCGCCTCGCCGCTCGAGGGCCACCTGCAGGCGCTTCCCCGGCCCGGCTCAGCCGGGCCAGGGGGGCCGGACCGCGGGCAGCGGGCATCCATAGTCCCGGCTGAAGCCGTCCAGGCTGGCCCAGGTGGCGGCGTCGATGGGTACGCCATGGGCTTCGCGCTCGTCGGCGGCGGCCCATTCGGGGTCCCCGGGAGCCATCACCTTTTCGCCCGGCCTTGCCGGCTGGGCGCGCAGATCGCCCAGGAGCTCCGCCATCCGGGCGGCGAACGCCGCCTCGGGCTGGAACGCGCCGGGGTCGAGGATGAGGAAGAAGTGGCCCAGGCGGGCCGGCCAGGTGACGCCGGGGTCGGTGAAGGACGGCAGCTTCGCCCCGTGCAGCATGCCGGTGAAGGCCGAGCAGAGGATGTCGACCATCACCGCCAGCCCGGCGCCCTTGTAGCCGAACCCGGCGCCGCCCAGCGGCACCAGGGCCCT
>Ga0316217_10004669_pt1 | contig 14633 bp, 19 predicted proteins | sample 1anoAmetaG_FD_203633 | JGI IMG/M metagenome (GOLD analysis project Ga0316217, IMG submission 203633) | Freshwater microbial communities from Trout Bog Lake, Wisconsin, USA - 1anoA | ecosystem: Environmental > Aquatic > Freshwater > Lake > Hypolimnion/Profundal zone | place: USA: Wisconsin... | reverse complement strand
CAACTGCGTGATTCGCCGATCACGTTCGGCACAGCCGCGGCACTGCGGAGCATCCGTTTTGGCTTGATCGACATCCATGCCGGTGGTATTATCGGCATTCAGGCGTCAAAAACGCTAAACAAGGACCCAGAAAGTCATGCGCGACTTTGCCCAAGCCGCCGACGAACGTCGGCAGCACTTCTTCTACATTCTTATTCACGAGCCGCTCGGCCCGGTGGAACGCGGAAAGAAATATGAAGACCCGCTCACCGAAGCGCTGGGCGAACTTGGCAAAGTGACCGGCAGCGGTTCCATGTTGCGCGAGGATAAAACTGTTGCATTCTTCGGCATTGATGTCGTCGTCAACGACCGCGACCGCGGCTTGAAGGTCATCCGCCAATGCCTGCAAACCTGCGGCGCAGCCGATGACACAGTGATTGAGGAATACATCCCGGAGTTCAACGCATTGCCGCTACGGGGCGACGCGCCGCCGGGTGATGCCAACCCCGCCACAGGCCGCGATTATGTGGACAGCGAGGTCGTTTCCATCACCAGCACCCCGGCTGAATCCGCACCATGGATCGGCAGCTTGGTCCAGCACGAGGGCTTTCCCATGGCGTTGCGCGTGCGGCCCAAGGCCGATTCACCGGCCAACCGCAAGGCTTTCACCCGTTCGCTGGTGGTCACCCACGAGTTGGCCAACGTGAAACCGAACGGCCTGCCCGAAGATGAATATAACCATTCGCTGGCCGCCTTCGATCGCGCCGTCCATCGATTCATCGAAGGCGAGCAGCGCGGCTTGGTGGTGATCGTGGAAACGTATGCGGGCAAACGGATCTACTACTGCTATGTCGATGCCACCGCCACGTTTAAGGATCGGTACGCAAAATTGAAAGCAGAATATCCAGTCCACAAGCTGACGATTGGCCATTGTGAGGAACCAACATGGGAAACGTACGAATTGTATCGCAAGCTATTCCCGTGGTAGCGGCGGCGGAGGATGGCAGGGTGAGCCATGTTCGTTGAGCTTATATCGCCGTCAAACCCGACTTTGTCGCCGGGCCAGCAGCAGCGGGAAGCAATGCGTTTGTTTCCTGATTTGATACGGCGCAGCGCCATGCACCTATGGAATCCCGGCGATCCAATTCAGCAGACGGGGCGACGCCTTTTGATTGGAATTGCGGCCTATTCAATGTTAGAACTAAAGTTGCTTGACCGGCTTGAAGAATATTTGCGGGCGGGAAATGACGGCAGGGTCGATCTATTCAATACCGACGATTGTAAATCCCACGATGACTTTTGCAAGTACATTCCCAGCTTATACCATGTATTGCAAACGCCGGTCGTCGGACTTTGGATTGACGGCACGTTCTCACATTCCGCAACCGGCAAGCTGGGCAGGAATATGGCCGAGCAGTTTATGGGCGTGCGGTAAGAAGGACGCGGTCAATGGTGTTCGAGATTCGCCCAAACCGGAGATTTATCGTGGAAGATTTACCCCATATTTGGATTGACTTTGGCAAGGGTGGCGGTCGCCAATACATATTAACGACATTGGGAACGGCGCGATGCGTTAGAAGGCAGGGGTTGACGCTTAAACCGGGGATGCGCGTTCACGTATATCAAGAGGATGCGGACGAACATGGGGCACCCGGATATTTGTATGGCGTTGGCACACTTAGCTGGGACGAAAAACGCTTGCGCTGGACGGTGGAACTCGACTCCGACGAAGTTAAATTCTCGACGGACCCATCCGTCGGGCCGGCCAACCCACGTCCAGATTGGCCTTCTGACTTTGATCCCAGCACGGTGAAAGTGCCGCTTGGGCGTGACGGGAAATGAACCGACTGCCGCTACGAAGGGAAAGTTTGGCGGCTTGGGGGGCAGTAGTAATTCTGACAGGAAGGCGAATGTTATGTTCATCGGGCTATTCAGTGAGGCGGCGGACGCAAGCGAAGCTCTTCTGGCGTTGCACCATCAGCTTCGTGCCGTGCATGGTGTGAGGACAGTGGAGCGGGGCTGTGACCTGCGTCGATATGCCGCCGGGCCATGCTTTGAGATGTGGGTCAGCGTGGTGTTATGTTCCGGAATTACGATAGACTGGTGGATCGATGTGGAACACGGCGGTGGTGGCCTTTCGGTTACGGCCACGCAGTTTTCAAATGCATCGGGTAACTCGGAGCCGCTTGGGGTCTTTGTTAAGGCAGATGTGTTGAGTGAAGACGGTGCCTGCCAGGCAGTTCGCGAGAGCGTCAGGCGAATAGAGGATTCTATTCTCGCATGGATTAGGATTGCGAACACGGACGCGGGTCAATGGTGTTCGAGATTCGCCCAAACCGGAGATTTATCGTGAAAGATTTACCCCATATTTGGATTGACTTTGGCAAGGGCGGCGGTCGCCAATACATATTAACGACATTGGGAACAGCGCGATGCGTTAGAAGGCAGCGGACTGCTGATCCACTTATTTCGTGGTATAATGCCGCTCCCTCGCACGCCGAGGAGGTTCACGCGAATGAATCTGCTTAGAATGGCACAAGCCCTTGTCAACGAATCGATGCCAATCAGGATTTGCAAGCACGACGATCCGCTTGGAAGCCGGCTTGGCGGGTTGCCGCCTTGCACCGTCCAACCCACGAAAATCGATGCGTGGACCGAATACTTTGCAACGATACTGATCGATACACCGTCGCGTACGGAACTTTCGATTTTCCTGTCCGGCAAATCGTCAGTGGATTTGTGGAATCAGCGTTACCGCTTGTTCGATGAAAGTGCCAACATTGTCCAACTCGTCATCCACCCGGCGCAACCGCGCGCAATGGTTTCCCCGTTTCCATCGGCGTTAAGCGCGCACGCGTTGCGAATCGAGGAAAAAAGCCCCGATGAAGGCCAAGGATCGACTCCCGCAGGGTATAGCAAGATTGGCGGTAAGCCATATTACTTTCAGGAGCAGATGCTGGCATTAGGATCAAGCGCATGGTCTGCGCTCAACGATGGTTATTTCCATTTTGTTCAGTTCGCTTTTCCGATGCCTCCGGACGCGATGCCATCGGGTAACTGGCCATTTGGGGAATGGGCGTTTCACATATTCGCCAAGCAGCAGCGTGGAGGTCAATACCGTTTTCTATTCTGTTGGGGGTAACCAAAGCGGGTCAATGTCGCTAACCCAGGAGCATATATGGATGCAGATTTATTTGCCGCAATGGTTGAGAAGTTGGCTTTCACACGTGCCGTTAAGGTAACCATGGAAAGCATGGCGTCGCCACCGGGCCGGATACCCGAAGCGGAATTGGTGGAATTATCCCATTGGTTCAACGAACTCAATGCTGAAGGGGAGAAGATGGTTACGCGCGCGGTTGCCCTTGCCGCGGGGCAAGCCGTATTGACGTTCCTATGCATTTTAGATGGCGCACAGGCAATCGAAGCGGGGCCCGACAAGGGACACCTGGAACTCCTCTATGTCAAGGGCGATACAAGGATATTGCTAAATGATCGGCGTAAAGAGCCGCTGAACGACAAGTTCCACTGGCATTGGCCGGCAACGGGTACGAAATCGCTTTGACCACACAATTATTGTTGGAACCTCCGATATATGACAAAACCACTAATTTATATAGATTTCGGGAGTGGCGGCAAACGCCGACGTCTCGAAGTGCGGCACAAAGGTCTTCAATCAGCTTGGCCGTGTCCCGTTGGTGTATCGCCGCTGGAGGTGGAGTGTTTTCCATAATGCGATGGCCTCGCCTGACTGTCCCCATTATACCGCGGATGCTGAACAGCATCACGCCTCGCGCGATGCTTGGCAAAACGATGCCGGCGTTAACTGGCCTCGTCACTTGGCCGCCATGGCGGCAGATGTACACCGCCAAGTTCGGGAAACTGCGGCCAGCCGACACTCAAGTCCGGGAAGCCAACGGGCAGCGCTTTTGATGGGTCATTTGTGATGCAAACTGCATGCGCGTCGTAATCCACCCACCAGCTTTGCAGTTTATCATCCCATCGGACGACCCCTTCTGCCACCAAGTATTCCGGCTCAGATCCTGGCGCATAGTCATAGTCGTCTTGGTAAACCTGAACGCGCATACCGGGTTTTAGCTCCAGGTTCTGCCGTTTCAAATCGACGCGGGTGCCGAACCGATCCAGTTGGCCGCCCGCGTTGAAGTCGATCCAAATCCTTGGCAAGGTCATTGCGCCCTCCGGCCGTTGCGGCAGGCGGTGATATAGCGTTCGTCTTCACCTTTCGGCAGCGCCGCGGCCGGTGCCTGGGCAAGCTCTGCGGCGACTTCCGCCGGGGTGAATTTGCGCCCCGCCTTTTTTTCCAAAAGCGGCAACATCGATTCAAACAGCGGATAGGTGACAATCACCAGCCCCAGCGGGTTGGCACGCTGGAACAATGCGCCAAACGGCCCGATGTCGTGGAGCGCCAGCGGCTGGGAGGTTTCCTTGGAGTATGCTGCCATCGCGCCAATCCCTATAAAGTTGTGGAGATTGTAAACACGGGCGGAGGATTGTAAAAGGAAGGACAACTACGGCAGCGGCACAACACGCAAAGAACCCTCGCGCGCCACCGTAAAATGTCCGGCCCACTCGATTGGCTGGGACATTACCGTGGTGACAAATGCAGTTACGATTTCCGGAGAGCGCAGGCGGGGGCGCAGGAGCAGGATGCCCGTTGAGCCGGTTTTCCCAAGCCGGAAAACCATTTCGCCAAAATCCTTATCGAACGTGACCAACACCCGCGATTGTTCCTGCGCCATTTGCAGCACGGTGTCATCCGATGCGCCGGGATGGATTTCAACGATCCAGCCAATGTCATGTCCCAGAGCGCGGGCGGCAAGCACGGCTTCGCGCGGCGTGTTTTCCTTGGCCAGGAATCGGGTCATGGTTTCACGCGGGGATGGGGTAGACTTTTTCCTGCTGCATCAATTGGTGGGCATAACGCAGGCAAGCCCGGATATCCTCAGCCTTGAGGTGCGGATAGTTGGCAAGAATCTGCTCGAACGTCCAGCCTTCGGCAAGAAGCTCGACGACAAACTCGACGGCGATGCGCGTGCTGCGAATCACCGGCTTGCCGACCAGAATTTTCGGGTCAATATGAATGCGATCTTCATCATCCAGCATGACAGCATCCTTGGTGACGACGCTTGAATGATACCGCAAAGCGGCTTGCTTTTCGCCAGCGGGGCGAAGGGAATGAGCCACGGATGGGGCACCGATGGACACAGCTAAAGACGGAAATACGATTTGACGCAGAGGGCGGAGAGGAACGCAGAGAATAATTCTCCTTCTATTTACTCGGCGAATCTCTGCGGCCTCTGCGGTAAAATGCGTTGGTATTATCGGTGTTCATCAGTGCCCGATCGGTGGCAAGTACACTTGGTTGCGCGGGTAAGGCGGATCAGCCGCCGGCAAAGCAATAACGAGTAAAAACCGCGTTATTCATATCGAAAAAGGTAGCAGAATGTAGCAGAATGTAGCATGCCCATGGCGGCCCACCGGTGCGAAGGCACGCCGATCTTCGTTTAGCCGGCTCGCTTGCGAGCCGTTCGGGCGGCCACGGCCCGTATACGGGCCGGCTAAACGAAGAATATCAACTTGAGTCACCGTGCATCGCGGCAATGCATCGCATTCAGGCATCCTCTTCCACCAGCACTGGGCGGATGTGCCAAGGGGTGAGCGATAACTCGACTGGGCCTTTTCCACAGGGAAGAAACTCGCCGGCGTATGCACTAGCGCTTAAAGAACGTCTTGCCCCGGCTATTGAACTTGCTCAACCGGTTGTTCACATACAAACCTTCCAGCAGGAATTCACCGGCGGCGGCCAGGGTGGCTATGTCGCCGCCGTCTACGTTTAGCTCGCGGGCCAACTGGGCGGCAGATTGCGGCAGGGTTTTGATCGCCTTCATGTTGGCGACAAATTCGTCGGCGGAAAGATCGTCGCCGGAGGGGAACGTCAGGTTGCCTTTGAATTGCTCGATGATCGGATCGTAAGCCTCCACGTCGGCATAGCGGTTGAAGACGGCTTTCACCGCTTCGCCTACCAGCGAGCGGATTAGTTTGTCCTCGGCGCCGTCCTCTTCGGCCAGGGTCATTTCGATCTTGCCGCGGCAACTGGCGATCAGATAATTCAGATCGCAAATGCGCGGGACCACGCCGGTTTCACCGGTGGCCAGGCCGCGGCGCTCGGCGTTGCTGACGACGGTTTCCAGGTTGGCGATGCTGGTGCGGACGGAAACGCCGGAGGCTTGGGAAACATGCGGGCTGCCGCGGGCCAGGCGGACGACTTCTTCAATGATTTCCAGCATGAACGGCGGCACATCCACGTGTACGCCGCTGGCGGCGGGGGCATCGCCGGCGCGGTCCAGCCAGGCGTTTTGCTGGGCGATTTCGATGCCTTCGGCGGCGGTTTCCGGATAGTGCGTGCGGATCACCGAGCCGATGCGATCTTTCAACGGCGTAACGATCCGCCCGCGATTGGTGTAATCCTCAGGGTTGGCACTGAAGACCAGGCACACGTCCAATTCCAAGCGGATGGGATAGCCGCGGATTTGGATGTCGCGCTCTTCCAGCACGTTGAACAAGCCGACCTGGATGCGCGGGGCAAGGTCCGGCAGTTCATTGATGGCGAACAAGCCGCGGTTGCTGCGCGGGATCAGGCCATAGTGCATGGTCGATTCATCGGACAAATAGCGGCCTTCGGCATGTTTCACCAGATCGATTTCGCCGATCAGATCGGCGATGGTGACATCCGGCGTGGCGAGTTTTTCCTGATAGCGGTCGTGGCGATGCACCCATTCGATTTTGGCATCGTCGCCTTGTTCGGCGATGAGGCGCTTGCCCATGCGGGTGATGGGGGCCATGGGGTCGTCGTTGATTTCCGGGCCGGTGATGACGGGAATCCATTCATCCAGCAGGCTGGGCAGAAGCCGGAGGATGCGGGTTTTGGCCTGCCCGCGCAGGCCCAGGAAAAGCAGATCGTGCTTGGAAAGCAGGCCGTTGATGATTTGCGGGATAACGGTTTCGCGGTAGCCGACGATGCCGGGGAAGAGTTCTTCGCCGGCTTTCATTTTGCGGATGACATTGCGGCGTAGTTCATCCTTGACGGTGCAAGGGCGGTAGCCGGTTTCTTTCAACTGGCCGAGTGTTGCCGGACGTGGATGGCTCATGGCTCGATGTTAGCGCGCCAAATGCGTAGCGGCTAGTGGAGGCGGCTCAGTTCTGCTCCTCATCCTCTTTCGGCGGCGTTTCCATGCGTTTGCCGCTTTCCGCCCAGGCGTCAATGTACTTGGTAACCGTTTTGCCGGCCGGCTTGCGCGGCCGGGCATAGCGAATCGCCAGCCACAGCATCACCAGCAAAAAAAACAGCAGCACGCCGGCCAGCAACAGCGTCACCGCGCCCAGCAATTTGCGGCCGGGCACGTCCGTATGGTTCCAGGCATCGACAGCCCGCGGTAAATATTTCAGGCACACCAGGAAAATAACGCCGATGGTCGTCAGGACGATAATCAGTGTGGTCCAGATGCGGCCGGAACAATGCCGAATGCCAAATGCCGAATGCCGAATGAAAGAAGAATTCTCCGCAGACTGCATTTGCATTTCAATTTGGCATTTGGCATTTGACATTCGGCATTCCCTTTCACCATCCCATATCAGCCCGCGGATTCAGCGGATGCTTCTGCCGCATTTTCTCAATCGCCGCTTTATCTTCTTCATCGAACTGCTTGGGAATGACGATCTTGATAATGCAAATCTGGTCGCCCTTTTCGTCGCCACGCACCACGCCATGAGTCTTGATGCGCAGCTTGGCGCCGCTGCTGGTGCCGGGCGGAATATGGATGGTGCGCACGCCATCCAGCGTAGGCACATCGACCTTGGCGCCCAGGGCCGCTTCGTAAAGACTGACCGGCACGTCCAGATGCACGTCCAAATCTTCCCGCCGGAAATAAGGGTGCGGCAACACGTGCGTGATGATGAACAAATCGCCCGGAGGATTGCCGCCCTGCCCGCGGCCCTTGAGGCGGATGCGATTGCCGTCGCGCACGCCGGACGGAATCTTCACGTCGATGGTTTCCAATTTGCCATCGCGGTTGATCTGCAAAGGCAGGCTGGTGCCGCGTGCCGCCTGCTCGAAAGACAACGTGGCCCCATGTTCGGCATCCGCCCCAGGTTGCGGCTGGCGGGCGCGTTGCCGCCCGCCGCCGCGCACGCGCCCACCGCCGCCGGCTCCAAAGAGCTGATCGAAGATGCTGCCGAAATCGCCCCCGCCGCCATCAAAATCCTCCACGGAAACCCCCGGCCCGCCCTGCCATGACCGTGCCCCGCCCCGCCCCTGCTGCGCCCGCCGAAACGCCTCAAACGGATCCGCCCCACCAGGCCCGCCGCCCGGCCCGGCATGAACGCCGGCGTGGCCAAACTCGTCGTAATTCTTCCGCTTCTGCGCATCGTTCAAGACTTCATATGCTTCCTGCACTTCCTTGAACTGCTCGGTTTTCTTCGGATCGTTCTTGGTGACGTCCGGATGCAGTTGCCGCGCCAGTTTGCGGAACGCGCTTTTGATCTGATCGCCGCTGGCCGAGCGCGATACGCCCAGCACGTCGTAGTAATCCTTCTTAGCCATGCTGGGAACATTCTACCGCGCATGGGGTTGAAAATTGAGTGGCCCTGCACGAGATTGTTGCCAAGGAGTTTCATGCCGGCACGCATTTTGGTTTTATCCGCTTCGGTTGGCTCTGGGCATACCCGCGCCGCCCAGGCTGTCACGCTGGCCATTTCCCAGCTTGATCCCACCGCTTTGGTACGCAATGTGGACGTCTTGCAGTTTACCAATGCGGTATTCCGCCGCATCTACAGCACGGGATATCTCAAGCTGGTGGACTTGGCCCCACACCTGATCGGATATCTTTACGATCAGATGGATCGGCCACGCGCACCGGACAACATGCAGGATCGGCTGCGACTGCTCATCGAGAAATTGAATCTGCGGCGGTTTATCGAACTGTTGGAAGAGCCGTGGGACGTGGTGGTCAGCACGCACTTCATGCCGCCGGAAATCGTCGCATCGCTGCGCCGCGCGGGCAAGATCACCACGCCGCAGATTACCGTCATCACCGATTTTGATTGCCACCGGATATGGGTGCATAACCCCACCGACCACTACTGCGCCGGCAGCGACGAAGGCGCGGCGGTATTGGCTTCCTTGGGGGTGCCACGCGAAACCATCCATGTCACCGGCGTCCCCATTCATCCCCTTTTTTACCAGCCGCGGGACCGCGCCGAATGCCGCAAGCAATGGGGCATGGATGACAACCGGCCGTGCATCCTGCAATTGTCCGGTGGCTTTGGCGTGGGGCCGGTTGCCAACATCTTCCAAGGACTGCTCAACGTACGGCAGCCGGCACATCTCGTGGTGGTCTGCGGTAAAAACCCCAAAACGCCCAAACAGCTTGCCCAAATCCCCGTGCCTGAGCGTCATAAAGTGCAACTGCTGGGATTTACCGACAAGATCGACGAACTGATGACTTGCGCGGACGTGATCGTTTCCAAACCCGGCGGCCTGACCACTTCCGAAGTGCTGGCCCGCGGCGCGGTGATGGCCGTGGTGAACCCCATCCCCGGCCAGGAGAGCCGCAACTGCGATTATCTTTTGGAAAACGGCGCCGCCATCAAGGTCAACAATATCGCCACCATGGCCGACAAGATCGCCCATCTGTTGGATGATCCCCAGCGTCTGGCCGTGCTGAAAGCAACCGCGGCGAAGTTAGCTCACCCGCGCGCGGCGCTGGAAATCGCCAAACTGGCACTCCGCTATGCCGGCAAGGCCGAATCGCGCGGAGTGGTTTAGAGCCGATCGGCTTTGCCAATCTCCGCCGCGATCTTGTAGCCCAGCACGCGGCTCTTCATCCAGCGGATAGCCAGCAAATCGCGAAAACTCTTAAACAGGCGGTTCCATACGCCATACTTGCTTTCACCGTGCAAACGCGGGTTGTTGGTCACCGGGATTTCCGCCACGGTGCAGCCTTCCATTTTCAGCAGAGTGGGGATAAAGCGGTGCAAGCCGCGATAGAGTTTTATCTTGCCGACGCATTCGCGCTTAAAAGCCCGGTACGTACAGCCGGCATCGGAAATTTGTTCGTCGCTGAGTTTGTTGCGCACCGCGTTGGCAATGCGGCTGCTGGCCACACGGATAAAACTATCCCCCTTGCCGCGCGTGGCCACGCGCGTGCCGCAAATGCAGTCGCAACCGGTTTCTTCAAACGCCGCCAAAAAGGCCGGGATATCCCTGGGATCGTTTTGCAGGTCGGCGTCCATGGTCATAACATACTTGCCGCGGGCGGCACGGATGCCAGCATCGCTGGCGGCGGTTTCACCGCAGTTGAACTGGAATTTCAAGCCGCGCACCCGCGAGTCTTTTTTCACCAGCGCTTCGATGGCTTGCCACGATCCATCTTTCGAGCCGTCGTCCACCAGGATGATTTCGGAGTCGATATTGCCCGGCCCCACCACCGCCACAATCGCCGCGTGCAGCAGCGGCAGATTATCACACTCGTTGTACACCGGAATGCAAATCGACAGCGTGGGTTGACGGCCTTCTAATGCCTGCGTCATTCTTCACCGATTCCTTTCAGGGAAGCCTCATTGGCCAGCAGGCTGGAACCCGCGCGGCTCTGCCGCATACGAGCAAACGCGATCGTGCAAAGCGTCCAGATGATCGCAAACAGGATTACCGCGCCAATCAAGTAAAACGTAATCAGTTTCGGCGAACCTTTGACCAATCCCGCGCCGATCAGCGTGCTGGGCACCGATTCGGGAATCACCCCGATGGCCGTGCCGATCAAAAAATACCGGTGCTTGATGCGCGACAACCCCAGCCCCAGATTGATCAGCGAGCCATGCACCGGCAATTGCCGCAACAGGATCACGCCCACCGGGCCTTGCGAACCGACCAGTTCGGACCATTTCTGCAATTTGGGCCAGCGGTGCATGACCCATTCGCTGCCGCCCCAACGCACGAAAAGGAACGCGGCGTAATAGCCAAGAATGGTGCTGGCTTCGCTGACAATTAACCCCCACCAGAATCCCAGCAAGGTGCCGGCTAAAACGCACAGCATCAACCGCGGCACGCCACAAGCCACCAAAATGCCCAGCACCAGCGTGCCAATAGGATAAACCCACCAGCCCAGCGTGCGCACGATTTGGTTGAAATTCGTGTCCTTGATCCAGGTGCCCACCGGCGAAAACGACACCACCGCCGTCAGCGCCACCATCACCCCCAGCAACAGCATGGCGCGTTTCATCCCGCGCCGCCGCACCGGCTTAGCTGGTGCCGTGGCGGGCGATTGCAAATCGGAAATTTGACACTCGGGATTCGGCATTGTTTTTCAATCGGCAATCGGCAATTGGCAATCGGCAATGTCTCACGCCTTCAAATAGCTCTTCATCGCCCCGCATACCAGCTTCACTTCCTCTTCCGTCAGTGCCGGAAACATCGGCAAGCTTAATATTCGCTGCACATAATCCTCGGTCTTGGGCAGCGTGGGCAGTTGCCCATAAAGCTCGATAATCGCCGGCTGCTGATGATTCGGCACCGGATAATGGACCCCCGTTTCAATGCCTGCATCCTTCAAATGCCTAGCCAGCCCTTCGCGGATTTCATGGCTCGCTAGCCGGATGACGAACATGTGGTACACGCTTTCCGTTTGCCCCTCCACATCCACCGGCGGCAGCGTCACCGCCTTCACCCCCGCCAATTCCCGGCGGTACCACTCGGCCGCACGCCGCCGCCCGGCATTCAATTCATCCAGCACTTTCAGTTGTTCCCGCCCCACCGCCGCCTGAATCTCATTGAACCGTAGATTATACCCCACCTTTTCGTGCAGGTATTTATCCTTCCGCCCATGGTTCCGCAGCATAATCACCTTGCGGGCCACCTCCGCATCCTCCGTGGCAATCGCCCCGCCGTCGCCATACACCGTCAAGTTCTTCGATGGATAAAACGAAAACGCCGCATGATTGCCATACGACCCCGCCCGCTTGCCCTTCCACTTGGCCCCGTGCGACTGGGCGCAATCTTCAATCACCCACAGCCCATGTTCCCGCGCCAACTGCTGCACCGCATCGATATTCGCCGGCCGGCCATATAAATGCACCGGCAAAATCCCCACCGTCCGCTTGGTAATCCGCTTGCGGGCATCGGCCAAATCCAGCGTATAAGTATCATCAATATCCACAAACACCGGCCGCGCCCCCACGTGGATCATCGGCTCAATGCTGGGAAACGCCGTCAGGCTCGGCACCAGAATTTCATCCCCATTTTGCAATCCCTGGGCGATATGCAGCAACTGCACCGCCGCCGTCCAACTGCTGGAAAGCACCAGATGCTTGACACCAAAGTACGCCGCCAGTTCCGCCTCAAACGCCTTGGATTCCGGCCCGAGGATATAGTTCCCCCCCTTGACGACATCCAGGATTCGCCGATTGATGGTTTCTGACTGATAAACGCGTGACAACGGAACTTTCCAGGCCAACAGTGCCTCCAATAGTAAGATTCAGGCAAAAGAATAGGCAATGGGCGATGTTTGTAAAGCCGGACGCCCGCTGAAGCCGACCGCGCACGCGTCGTTGGCTGGACTTATTCCGGCCAGCCGCGACGCAGATTGACTCGATTCCCACCCTTGGGGGTGTTTCCGATGTTGCGGTTTGCCTCCTTGTGATTATTCCCGTAAAATCCCGTTCTGGGGCTCTGGAGTTGATGGCATGAGTAACGACCTTATGGAGAAAGCCGTCCAACGCATCGACGCCTTTGAGCTTATGTCGGCGCAGTTTGACACCAAGACACCAGAACCAGTGACGCGCAAGTTGATCGTCTGCGCCGCGCCGCGCACCGGCAGCTACCGGTTAACCCGGCTTCTGCACGCCGCCGATCTGGGCACGCCTTTGGAGTACTGCAATCCTTTTTTCATGCCGGCTTTTTGCCGCCGCTGGGGTGTGCCTTTGGGCGACAAGGGCCTGCCGAATATCGATCAGTATCTACAGGCCTTGATGCAGCGGCGTGTGCATCGGGGTTTGTTCGCCATCAAGTTGCAATTCTGGCAGTTTGATCCCCAGTTGCGCAACCAAAGCGGTCGAGCACTGTTTGATGGAGCGGTGGTCGTCCACCTCATGCGCGCCGATGTGCAAATGCAGAGCTTCTCGATGCACGCGGCGACGACTACCGGTCGATTTGAGTTCGCGGATCGGGCTATGTGGCCGTCGCTACCGGCCAGTGTCTTGACCGATCCGCAGCGTGTGGCAAAGGCCATCGACAATATCGTCGCCGAAGATGCGCAGTGGCGCAAGCTGTTTGGATTCGCCGGAATTGTGCCGCTGTTGATTACCTTGGACGATCTGGTGGATCGCCCCGAAGACACGGTCGGGCGCATCGCGCAGCGTGTGGGGCTGAGCTGGAATCACCAGCGGCTGCGGGAGATGATCGCCATTGACAAGAAATACCAGACCAACGCCGCCGAGATCGCCACGATCAAGGACGCGGTGGCCGCGGCCTTTGCCCGCGAGGCATTTTTGCCTTCCCGGGAAACGGGCGGGGCAATATAACGCAAAACGCATCCTTCGTTTGGATTCGCCGCGTTGCGGGGACAGAGCTGCGGCAAAAACACACGCTCCCAAACGCTACCCATTCCCACACCATTTACGCCACGTTTGCCGATACACCGCCTCCAGATTGCGGGCAAAACGCGGCGCATCCATCAGTGGGGATTGCTCCATCCGCCGCCGTAGCGTCGAACGCAATTCATTCAATCGCGGCAGTTGGTTGGCTAATTGCACAGCAATCTGCACATATTCCTCTGCCGTCGGCACGATCAATTCGCCTAGCCCAAGGTTGTGCAAGGCGCTGGCGGCGGCCCGACCAACGGCCGTTTGCCCCGCGTAGGCCACCACCGGCACCCCCATCCAGAGCGCGTCCAATACCGTGGTGTGGCCCGAAAAGGGAAAGGTGTCGAGCATCATGTCCAAGTGGTGGTATTGCTCCAGATATTGCCGCCGGGGCAGCTTGTCGATGAAATCGATGCGTCCGCGATCCACGCCCAGTTGTTGAAATTGATCCAGCAGACGCGGGCGTACGCTGCCGGCGATGGCCAGCAGGCGCAACCGCGAGTTGGATACTGCGCGCAATATCTCGGCCCACGCCGCAACCACCGGAGGATTGATTTTGATCAGCCGATTTAGCGAACCGAACGTCAAATAGTCGTTGGCAATCGCCGGCAATGTATTTACCGGCAGCGGATCAGTTAGCGGATCGTAACACCAGGCGGTTTCCGGTAAACGCACGGTTTTTTCCGTGTAGCACTCTTCATCCACCCCCACCGGATCGACATAGGGGTCGGAAATTCGATAGTCCACCGTTTCCAATGCGCTGGTGCATGATGCAAAGGTCAGCCAGGTGGCTTGAATGGGAGCAATCCGGCTGGCGATGATCTGCCGGCATTCGTCTGCCGGTTTGCTTATGTTGACCAGAATATCAATCGCGTGATTGAGACTTTTGATTAACTCTCCATGTCGTGATGACAGGGGTTAAAATTCTCCTGCCAACGCTGCCGCGGATGGTTTTTCGCGTATTTTCGGCCATTTGCGGCGGCTTGGTGCCCGTTTCCGGGCTT
>Ga0316217_10004668_pt1 | contig 14636 bp, 11 predicted proteins | sample 1anoAmetaG_FD_203633 | JGI IMG/M metagenome (GOLD analysis project Ga0316217, IMG submission 203633) | Freshwater microbial communities from Trout Bog Lake, Wisconsin, USA - 1anoA | ecosystem: Environmental > Aquatic > Freshwater > Lake > Hypolimnion/Profundal zone | place: USA: Wisconsin... | reverse complement strand
CGGGAGGGGCCGCCGGGGGGCGAGAAAAGAGTAAAGTGGGAAGAATCGCGGGCGAGGGGTAATTAACGTGGCTGTGACCATCGACACCCGACCACTGGAAGCGCTCGTGCGCCGCGCGGGGAACGCGGTGGCGACCATCACGGCGATGCCGGGAGGAGCGTCGACGCGCCAGTTCTTCCGCGTCACCCTGCGCGACGGCCGGAAGGCTATCGGAATGTTCGTCCCCGGCGAGGGGCGCCCCGAGGAGTCCGTCCACGATCTCTCCGCGCTGCCGCGCTGGCCGTTCCTCGAGATCCGCGAGCTGCTCGAGGCGCGCGGCGTGCGCGTCCCGCGGATCTTCGGAGAGGACTGCGACAACGCCTGGCTGCTGGTCGAGGACCTCGGCGACGACACGCTCGCGGCGCGCATCGCCGCGCACCCCGAGGAGCGGGCGCCCCTCTACACGAAGGCCGTTCAGGATCTCGTCCGAGCCCAGCGCGCTCTCCACGACCTCCCCCGGGGTTCGGTCGTCGCCGGGCGCAGCTTCGACGCCGACCTCCTGTTCTGGGAGCTGGAGCACTTCCGCGAGTGGGGCCTCGACGCCCGGGGGAGACGCCTGTCGGCCGCCGACCGCGCGGCGTTCGACGGCATCGCTCGCCGGCTGGCCGGCCGCATCGGCGCCTGGCCGCGCGGCTTCACGCACCGGGACTACCAGTCGCGCAACATCATGGTGGTGGAGGGGGAGCTCGTCTGGATCGACTTCCAGGACGCCCTCCTCGGCCCGCGTGTCTACGACATGGTCGCGCTGCTCCGGGACAGCTACCAGGCGTTCGACGCTGAATTCATCGAAGACCGGCTCGCAGACTACGCCGAAGCCGCCGGGCTCGACGACGCGGAGCGAGCCCTTCTCTCGCTCGAGTTCGACCTCGTCACCATCCAGCGCAAGCTGAAGGACGCCGGCCGCTTCGTCTTCATCGACCAGGTGAAGGCGAACCCCGCGTTCCTCCCGTACATCAACCCGTCGCTCGGCAGCGTGCGCGCCGCGCTCGACCGCGTCGCCCCCCACGACCGCGATCTCGCCGACCTGCAGGCAATCCTCCACCGCGCGCTCCCGGAGGTGATGTAGCCCATGGCCAGGGTCCCGCCGGAGGCCGAGCCGCTCGAGCCTCCGCGCGTTCGCCTGGACTCGCGCGGGCTCGACCTGGGGGACGGGTCGGTCCTGCCGCTCTACGCGGGGGCGATGCACTACTGGCGACACCTCCCCTCGGAGTGGGGTCAGGGCCTCGACGCGATCCGCTCGCTCGGCCTCCGGCTCGTCGACGTCTACGTCCCGTGGGCGGTGCATGAAATCGAGCCGGGCCGGTTCGACTTCGGCGAGACGAACCCGAGCCTCGACGTGGCGAGGTTCCTCGAGATGGCAGCGGCGCGGGGGCTCAAGGTCGTCCTCCGCCCCGGGCCACACATCAACGCCGAGCTCACGCTGTTCGGCATCCCGGAGCGTATCGTCTGGGACAGGGCCTGCCAGGCGCTCACGCCGCGGGGTAACCCTGTGATGCTCCCCGTGCCGCCGCTCTCGTTCCCGGTGCCGAGCTACGCCAGCGACACGTTCCACGATGAGACGGCGCAGTGGTTCGCGGCGCTCGGCAAGGTGCTCTCGCGCTTTCGCCACCCCGACGGGCCCGTGGTCCTCCTTCAGGTCGACAACGAGGGGGCGCTCTACTTCCGGGACGGCCCGTACGACCAAGACTACCACCCGGACGCGCTGCGCCTCTGGCGCGACTTCCTTCGAGACAAGTACACGACCGCCGACGACCTCGCCTTCGCGTGGAACGAGCCGCGCGCCTCGTTCCCGCGCGCGGCGCCGCCGACCAGGTTCGACGCGAAGGACGCCGAGGGGCTGGCCCGGCACCTCGACTGGGTCGAGTTCCACGAGCACCTCCTCGCGCACGCGATGGGACGCTTCGCGCGGGCGCTCCGGCACGCGGGCTTCGGCGGCATCCCGACGATGCATAACTTCCCGATGGGGGAGGCCGCGACCCCGCTCAATGCCGCCCGCATGGCCGCCACGGTCGACCTCGTGGCGCTCGACTACTACCACCGCGCCACGCCGACCGAGCACCTCACGGTCTTCCGCAGGACCACCGAGCTCGTCTCGCGCTGCGAGGGGACGAAGACGCCGGCGTACGGGGCCGAGGTCGGGGCGGGCTTCCCCCCGTTCTTCGCGCCGCTCGACCCGGCCGACTCCCTCTACACGCTCCTCACGGCGCTCGCGTACGGCCTCCGCGGCTTCAACCTGTACATGGCCGTCGAGCGCGATCGGTGGATCGGCGCCCCCATCGACCCTCACGGCCGGCGCCGCCCGTTCGCCGCCGCGTACCAGGCCATCGTCCACGCGCTCGAGGCCTCGCGCTGGGGCGAGCTCCGGCGCCGCGCCCCGGTCCGCCTCGTGGTCCCTCGGTCGCTCCGTCGCCTGGCGCGCGCCACGCACGCGTTCGGGCCGCTGACGCCGGCCCTCTTCAACGTGCTCGGCGCCGGCTTCCGCGAGAGCTGCCTCGAGGACGACTTCCACCTCGGCATCTCCCCCACCGTCGAGGGGGAGGCTTACCTGCACGCGTTCGAGCGGGCACTCTTCGCGCGCGGCGTCCCGTTCGCCTACGCAGGGGGCGAGAGCCTCGAGGTGAGCCTCCGCGGCGCGGCGTGGGTCGTCGCGGTGCTGGCGGGGGGCGTGAAGGGGTCTGTCCTCACGCAGCTCCGCGCCGCCCACGACGCGGGGGCAAAGGTCACCGTCGGCCCGGCCATCCCGGGGCGTGACGGCGCGATGCGCGCCCTGACCACGCCCCACGACGCCCAGGGCCTGGAGCTCGAGCCTCTCCTGAACGCTTCGCGCGCCGACGCGCTCGTCGCCCGCCGCATCGAGGAGCTCGCCCTCCCCACCTTCCTCATCGACCGCAGCGAGGCCTACGTCACCGTCCACGAGGACGCCGCCGGCGTCCCACGAGTCGCCTTCGTGATGAACCCCACGCAGGGCGACCTCGTCGCCCGCGTCGCGATCGAGGGGGCGAGGGCGCTCGTCGATCTGCTCCCGAGGGGCGCCGGGAGGCACGCTATCCACGACTCTCACATCACCCGGACGACCGGCTCGTTCGAGCTCACGGTGCCTGGTCGCACGGTCAGGATGATGGCCGTCGAGGCCTGAGGGCCCGCGGTACGCGGCCTGCTCGCGGGACGCCGGAGCGCGGCGGGGCAATAGGCAAAGGACGGGACGACAGGAGGGTCGAATCGCCCGTAGGATGGATCACAGTGCGGGGATGGACCACGCAGGAGCCCGATGGCCGAACGCTCATTCTTGTATGCATTCGAGGCGCTGACCGACGACCTGCCGAGGCCGCCGATGGCGGCGCTCCGCGCGCTCCTCTCTGCCGGCGTGCTCGTCTCCGCGCGCGGATGGCAGGAGCTCCGCCCGGAGACTCGGCAGCAGATCGCGAGGGTCGGCGCGCAAGACTCGATGGACGAGCGGGGCCTGACCGAGCTGGTCAAGCAGGTGCCCGTCTCGCAGCTCAAGTTCATCGGCAAGAACACGGATCCTTCGGCCGAGGTTGTCCCGGCCGAGCTTGTGGCGGCGCTTGGACCGGTTCGCCCGCTCACGGACGCCGAGTGGCGCGGCCTGCGCGCGATCGATCGCTACGTGCTGGTCGCCCTCGTGAAGAACACGCGCCTGCTGGGCCGGGCTCTCGACGAGACGGTCCCGCACAAGGCCTCCGCCTCGGGCCAGGCGAACCCGTGGTCGGGCTCGGTCGCGCGCGCGGAGCTCCGCGTCCGGCATGACGTGCTCCAGCGCATCCTGACCGCCGAGTTCATGGACGGCCGGGCGTTCGTCCTCGCGAACGTCGCGGGCCGCCGCGCGGCGCGCAGGGCGGCGGAGATCTTCGACCAGCAGGCCGAGAGCACGGTCGGGCCGGTCGAGATCGAGTGGGGGCTTCGGGCGAACGACGACGTCGTCTTCTGGCAGGCGCATGTCAGCGCGTGGGACGGGGCGTTCTTCCCGGCCGCGGCGCTCCTGGCGGCGACGTCCGCCGCCGTCGCGCTCTACGACATGGTGAAGGGGCTCGATCCGACCGCGACGCTCACGGTCGGGGCGATCCGCGAGGAGCCCTGGCAGGCGGGCCGCGAGGTGGTCGACGAAGGGGCCACCGCGGTCTTCTCGAAGCCATCCCTGCAGCCGGGCGATCCGGTCCCGGCGGGGACAATCCGGGACACCCTGAAGGCGGGCCGCGCGGCGCCGCGCGAGGCGAACCCCATGCTCCCGTCCGGCGGCGGCTTCGCGCTCCAGACCAAGACGCTCCCGCTCATGCAGGGGTCCGTTCCGCCGAGCCCCGCCTCCACGCCCCGCCTCTACGGCGCCGCGGGTCCGAACGTCTCCTCGGTCCCGCCCGTCCCCTCGTCGATTGCAGGGACGCCGTCCTCCGCGCCCGGCCTGGTCATGCCGGCTTCGAGCGGGCGAGGCGCCCCCCCCTCCAGCGGGAGCGGCATGGCCTCCACCCGCCAGCAGCTCCCGAGCCGGTCGGTCGCGCTGATCGTGACGCTGGCCGTGGTCGCCAACCTCGTCGTCACCCTCGTCATCGCGGCCATCTTCCTCAGCCGTCGATGAGGCCGGTCGCGGCCGGCGCCGGCGCGGCGAGCCGCCCACGCGGCCGGGACCCGGGCGGCGTCGCCCCGCCGGGCTAGCGGCCCGCGAAGAAGAGGCCTATGTAGGGCGCCAGCTGGACCGCGAAGAGACGCGGGGGGGCGGCCTGGCGGGAGGACTCTCTCAATGCTTCGCACCCATCGCATCGCCCACTTCGCGCTCGGCGCTTTCGTCGCCGCGGCCACCACCCTCGCCGCCTGCGACGAGAGCAAGCCCGCCGCGCCGCCCGTCCCCGCGAGCGCGGCCGCCGCCCCTTCGGCCTCCGCTGCTCCCAAGGTTACCGAGATCCCCGCCGCCAGCCTCGCGATGTTCAAGGCGCTCCCGGAGGCGATGGAGTCGAAGACCAACCCGCTCACGGACGCCAAGATCGACCTTGGCCGCATGCTCTACTTCGACGCTCGCTTGTCGAAGAACCAGGACGTCTCCTGCAACAGCTGCCACGACCTCGACAGGTACGGCGTCGACGGCAAGGAGGTGTCGAACGGCCACAAAGGGGAGAAGGGGCGGCGCAACGCCCAGTCCGTGTACAACGCGGCCGGACACTTCGTGCAGTTCTGGGACGGACGCGCTGCGGACGTCGAGGCCCAGGCCAAGGGCCCCGTCCTGAACCCCCTCGAGATGGCGATGCCGGACGAGGCCCACGTCGTGGCCGTCCTCAAGTCCATGCCGGCGTACGAGGAGGCCTTCAAGAAGGCGTACCCGGAGGCCAAGGGGGCGATCACCTTCGACGGCATGGCGAACGCCATCGGCGCCTTCGAGCGCAAGCTCGTGACGCCGTCGCGCTGGGACAAGTTCATGAAGGGGGACAAGGCGGCGCTCACCACGGAGGAGAAGGCCGGGTTCAACGCCTTCTTCGACGCCGGCTGCATCGCCTGCCACATCGGCCCCTACTTCGGCGGGACGATGTACCAGAAGGCTGGCCTCGTGAAGCCGTGGCCCAACCAGAAGGACCAGGGGCGCTTCGAGATCACGAAGGACGAGGCGGACAAGATGGTGTTCAAGGTCCCGTCCCTCCGCAACGTCGAGAAGACGGCGCCTTACTTCCACGACGGGTCGGTCAAGACGCTCGAGGAGGCCGTCAAGATGATGGCCGTCTACCAGAGCGCGAAGGAGCTGAAGGACGAGGAGGTCAAGTCGATCGTCGCCTTCCTGAAGACGCTCACCGGCGAGCTCCCGAAGGCGTACATCGCCAAGCCCAAGCTCCCCGAGTCGACACCGAAGACGCCAAAACCCGATCCGAAGTAGCGCGCCCCGGAGGGGGGGCCTCGCGCGGTTCGTCTCGCCGTCGCCCGCGCCGCCGTGGTATCCGGCGGAGGTGAACGCATTCCATCAGCCTGCCGAGTGGGCGCCGCACGCGGCAACCTGGGTCGCGTGGCCCAGCGCCAGCGACCTCTGGCTCGAGAACCTCGCCCCCGCCAGGGCGGCCTTCACTGCGATGTGTGTGGCCCTCGCCGACGTCGACCCGACCACAGGGTCGCCGCGCGGCGAGCGGCTGCAGGTCCTCGTCCCCGACGAAGGAGCCCGCGCGCTGGCCGAGGCCGCGCTCGGGCGGCTTGGCGCGGTCTTCCACGTCGTCCCCTTCGGCGACATCTGGATGCGCGACGTCGCGCCGATCTTCCTCACGGGGGGCGGAGGCCGCGTCGCCGCCGCGCGCTTCGCCTTCAACGGCTGGGGGGGGAAATACGTCCTCGAGCATGACGACGCCGTCGCGGCCCGCGTCGCGGAGATCGCGCGGCACGAGACCTTCGTCCACCCCTTCGTGCTCGAAGGCGGCTCGGTCGAGGTCGACGGCGAAGGGACGATCCTGACCACCCGCCAGTGCCTGCAGAACCCGAACCGCAACCCCTCGCTCGACCAGGCGGCCATCGAGCGCGAGGTCCTCGCGGCGCTCGGCGGCGAGAAGCTCCTCTGGCTCGGCGAGGGGCTCGTCAACGATCACACCGACGGCCACATCGACACGATCGCCCGCTTCGTGCGCCCAGGCGTGGTCGTGTGCATGCAGGCAGCCAGCGACGAAGATCCGAACGCCGACGTGCTCGACGGGATCGTTCGCGATCTGCGCGCCATGACCGACGCGCGCGGCCGACGGCTCGAGGTCGTGCGGGTGCCGTCGCCGGGGCGCATCCTCTCGCGCGAGGGGGAGGTGGTCCCCGCGAGCTACGTCAACTTCTACATCGGCAACACGACCGTCGTCGTCCCGACGTACGGCTCGACCTCCGACGACGACGCCGTCCGGCGCATCGGCGCGCTCTTCCCCGACCGCCGGACGGTCGGAATCGACGCGCGCGCCATTCTCTCGGGGGGCGGAGCGTTCCACTGCATCACGCAGCAGGAGCCGCGCGGCGGCGAGGGGGGCTGACCCATGCCCGAGCTGACGTCCCCCACCTTCACCGTCGCCGCGATCCAGTGCCCGCTCGGCGGCTCGCTGGCGGACAACGTCCGGCGCGTCATGACCGCGGTCGAGAGCGCCGCGCGGATGGGGGCGCAGATCGTCCTGCCTCCGGAGCTCTTCGAGGGCCCGTACTTCTGCCGCGCCGAGCGCGACACGCTCTTCGACCTCGCGCGCCCGGCCCTGGGGCACCCGACGATCGCCGCCTTCCAGGAACTGGCGCGCCGGCTCGGCGTCGTCGTCCCGGTGTCGTTCTTCGAGCGCGCGGGGCAGTCGTTCTACAACAGCGTCGCCATCGTCGACGCGGACGGGGCCCTGCTCGGCATCTACCGCAAGAGCCACATCCCGGCCGGGCCAGGCTACGAAGAGAAGTTCTACTTCCGCCCCGGCGACACCGGCTTCCGCGCCTGGGACACGCGCTTCGGCCGCATCGGCGTCGGCATCTGCTGGGACCAGTGGTTCCCCGAGTGCGCGCGGGCGATGACGCTCCTCGGCGCCGAGGTCCTCCTCTACCCGACCGCCATCGGATCGGAGCCCCACGAGCCCGACCTCGACACGAAGGACCCGTGGCAGCGCGCCATGATCGGCCACGCCGTCTCGAACGTCATCCCGGTCGTCGCCGCCAACCGCATCGGCACCGAGGAGGGGCAGACCTTCTACGGCTCGTCATTCATCGCCAACCATCGCGGAGACAGGGTGGCGGAGCTCGGACGCACCGAGGAGGGGGTCATCGTCCACACCTTCGACCGGGCCCAGCTCCGCCGGACGCGTGCGGCCTGGGGCTTCTTCCGCGACCGGCGGCCGGAGCTCTACGCGGCGCTCGTCGCGGCAGACCCGAGCACCCGACCGGACTGACCTCGGGAGACCAGCCCGCTCCCGGAGCCGTTCGCCGGGAGGGTCGGCAGGTCACGTTCGCGTCGCGTGGCCGACGCTCTGCGCGAAGAGCGCGCGCTGCTCCTTGCGCAGCCCGAGCTTCTTCTTGAGGCCGGCCTTGTCGCAGTTGTGGAACCAGGCCGCCAGCCCCTGGGAGGCGGCGAAGAGGTAGACGTTGCCGGCGATGAGCCCGGTGTCGACGAAGTAGTACGACTTCTGCACCTCCGGGTCCTGCAGCCCCGGCTCCTGAAAGCCCTGGGTGTGCACGAGCCGGTCCGTGTCGACGACATAGAGGAGCTGCACCGGCGCCCGCATCGGCACCGGCTGGCCCGGGGTCTTCGCCAGCAGCCGCAGGTCGCCCGTCGCGACCGGCACCAGCTTGTGCTGGCGCGCGTCGAAGAGGTACGCGCCCGTCTCGAGCGCGACGTAGACGTCGATCTCCTGCGAGTTACTGGCCGATGCGGCCGTGATCCCGGAGACGCCGAACGGCCCTTTCTGGCGGTTCACGCCGCAGGCGGCCCAGAGGAGGTTCGACAGCAGCTGGCGCGACAGCCTGCGCTCGCCGATCTCGCGGGTGGTGCAGCGGAGGCGAAGCGATTCGGTGAGCGACTTGCCGCGCGCGAGCTTCGGCCTGGGGAGGACGATGGAGGGAGGCTTGGGAGGCATGCGGATCACTCCTTCTCATGTGGGTATCCGCCGCGGGACGAGGGGTGTCAACGCACGGAGGGGGCCGGGCATGCAAGGGAGCCGTCGGCGCTTCGGTCGGTCCGGGAGGACGACCACCTCGTCCGCGCCATGCAGGCGCAGTGGACGCGCCCCTGCGCCTCAGCCGCAGTGGAGCGGGGAGCCCGAGCAGGCGCCCGACGTGCAGTCGGAGTTCGTGAGGCAGAAGGTCCCCTTGGCCCCCTTCGCGCAGGCGTCATTCACGCAGCTCCCGCTGAGGCACTGTCCGTTGCCGGCCGGGCCGGGATCGCAGAACTTGCCGGCGGCGCACGGGGCGGCGGAGGTGCACGTGCTTGGTGCACACTTGTACGGCGTTGCGCCGGTCTCCGTGCAGACACCCGAGGCGCAGTCGTTGGCCGTGCAGCACGTCGCTCCGGGACCGGGAGCCGCCGGCGCACACGTGCCGCTCACGCAACTCCCCGAGCAACAATCTCCGTTTCCGGCGCAGACTGTGCCCACCGTGCAGTGTGCCCCCGCCGCGCAGGTGAGGGCGGTGCATTTGTTAGATGCGGACTGGCCGGAGCCGCAATCCGCGGCGGCGTTGCAGTTGATTCCGCAGGCGCTCCCGCCGACGCCGAGCAGGCATGTGTTATTAACGCAGTTGCCCGAAACGCACTCCGAGCTGCCGGTGGCGCCCGTGTCGCAGAACGACCCGATCGGGCACGTTCCGTTCACCACACAGGCGAGGCCTCCGCACGTCTTCGTAGGGGTGCCGCTGCAAATGTCCGAGCCGCAGCCGGCCGCTCCGCAGCAAGCGGCCCCCCCGCTCCCGGCGACGCAGACGTTGGCCGTGCAGGTCCCGGAGCAGCACTGGGCGTTCCCGAGGGGCGCGGCGCCGGTGTCGCAGAAGTTACCCACCGGGCACGTAGCCCCGGTCCCGCACGCAGGCGGGCCGCACTTGGGCCCGGCGCAGACTCCCGAGAGGCAGTCCGCCGGTGCGGCGCAGATGCCGCCGGTGCCGACCGCGACGCACACGTTGCCCACGCAGCTCCCGCTGCTGCAGTCGCCGTTGCCGTTGCAGTAGTTGCCGAAGGCGCACGTGTGGGACGACGCGCAGGTGGGCGGCCCGCACTTGTACGGGGTGGGACCCGTCTGCGTGCAGACGCCCGAGAGGCAGTCGCTCGGCCCGCAGCATGTCCCCGCGGCCCCCCCCGCCACGGCCGCGCAGGCGTGAGCCGCGCAGTCGCCGCTGCAGCAATCGGCGTTGGTGTCGCAGTAGTTGCCCTCAGCGCATGTATGCGACGACGCGCAGGAGGCTGCGGCGCAGTGTCCCGCCGTGCAGACCGCCGAGAGGCAGTCCCCCAAACCCGCGCACGTGTTCCCCGTGAACCCGGGTGCGCACGTGTTCACGAAGCAGTTGCCCGAGGAGCACTCGGTGTTCCCCGCAGTGTCGCAATAGGTGCCGACCGCGCAGCTGTGCGTCGCCGCGCAGAGCGGAGAGCCGCACGTGTTGCTGACCGTGCAGTTGTGCGACTCGACGCAGTCCGCGGCGACGCAACAGGCCGCGGTGCCCTTCGTCGCCTGGCACGTGCCATTGACGCAGCAGCCGCTGTTGCAGGGGGCGGTGTTCGGGTCGCATGCGGTGCCGCAGACGTCGCCGGTGCAGGCCTGTCCGGCCGGGCACGCCGACGCATCGCCGCACGCGATCGCGTGGTTGGCATCAACCCCGGTGTCGGGGGTCTCCACGGGAACGTCCGACCTCGCGTCGTGGACCGCGACGTCCGCGACCACGACGTCCGCGACCGTGGAGTCATGCGCCTGGGAGTCCGCCGCCGAGTCACCACCTTGTGCGGGGCCGTCGACCGAGGCGTCCTTCTTCGGAGTCGCCGTGTCCGCCCGGCCGTCACGAGCGACGGTCACGTCACGGGCGGCGTCCGAGGAGACGCCGGCGTCGACGCCGAGCGGGTGGTCCTCCACGCCGATGACGGCATCGCAGCCGACCAGAGCGAAGACCCCAAGGAAGGCGAGGAGACGACTGCGCATCAGAAGCTACCTTTCAGCTGGACGCTGCCAAGGCCGACGCCCAACTGAGCGCTCGCCCCCTGCCCACGGCTCGGGGCCGTGAACCAGAGCACGGCGGCCCCGGCCAGCGCGACACCGCCGACGATGAAGCCGACCGTCGAGACGTTGCCGGTGGAGGTGGCGTTGCTCCACTTCGTGACCCCCGCGGCCGTGGGGCAGCTCGCCCCGGGGCAGAGGCTCTGCGCGTCGCTCTTGTCGGAGAGCGCCATCGCGCCGAACGCGGTCCCGAGCCCGAGACCGACGACGCCGACCCCCCCCGCCACCAGGGCGAGCACGCGGGAGGTCCCGAGCCCTTCGCCCGGGGCGCTCGCGGCCGGAGAGCTCGCGGCCAGGGGTGGGGCGATGGCGGTCGTGGCCGGCGCAGCCGTGGTGCCGAACAGGATGAGCTCGCGCCGGTCCTTCTGCGCCTGGAGGATGGTGAAGCTCCTGGTGACAGGTGGCAGCCCGCGGGTCTCGAAGGTGAACGAGTGCTCGCCAGGATCGGTCGAGAGCGCGGTCCCTTCGAGCCGCTCGGTGAGGAGCGCCCCGTCCATTGTCACCCGGACGGCGCTTAGGTCGGCCCCGGACGCGTCCTTGGCCCAGAAGACGATGGTCGGGATGTGCGAGTTCACCTCCTCGACCCGCGAGAGGCACTCCCTGCGAATCTCGGCCGGACAGGTCGCGGCGGCGCAGACGAGCAACTGGGCGCGCTCGGCCAGGAGCTTGTGCTCATTGCCGAGCCGCAGCGAAGCGTCGCTCGACGCCAGGCAGTCGGCGGTCGTCGGGTCGGCGGCGAGGGCGTCCCGGCCTGTGACGAGCGAAACGACTGCGGCGATCGTCAGCAGCGTGATGCGGCGATTCATGGGGGTCACTTCTTGAGAAAGCACTCCGGCTTGAAGTGCTTGCGCCCCTCGGCGTCGAGGGAGAAAGGGGGATCACAGCTGGGGGGAGGCGGCGACGCCCGGTGGCTCACGGCCACTGCGGCGGTAGGGGGGACTGTAGCAGCCGTCGGGGGCGAGGGTGAATGAGAGATGGCCACACCTGGTGCCGCGGGGGCGGTCGGTCCGGTCCCAGGCAGTGCGGAGGGCGGCGGAGGCGGAGGCGGGGAAGCCGCCGACGCGGTCGACGGCGGGAGCGGGGCGGCGACCGAGGCCGTGGACGGCGGGAGCGGGGGGGCCGTGGTCTGAGCCGAAGGGGCTGGAAGCGAGGGGGTGACGCCGGCGGCGGCCGCAACCGCCGAGGGGGGTGACCCAGTGCCACCCGAGAGCCGCGTCAGAACCACGGCAATACCGCCCAGGACCACGACGCCGGCGACCGTTACGCCAATGAGGGCTGCCCGGCGGTGCGAGAGCGCTGTGCCGGACGTGGACGTCGTTTGACCGAAGAGCTCGCCCGTCGCGCGGGGGCGGAGCACGCCGACAGTCTCGGGGGGCACGACGGGAGGGGCGGCTCCGGACGCCTCCAGGTCGTGCTCCGTCGTGCTCCCCGGAATCGATCGGCGCGCGTCGACGGAGCTCGAGGAGATCCGCGAGGCGGCGATCGTCCCGGTGATTCGCTCGATCGACGCATACGATCTGGCGGGGGCGAAGTCCGCGAGCCCCAGCGCGAGCTCGGCCACGTTCAGGTGCCGCAGGGCGGGGTCCTTCTCGAGACACCGGAGAATGACCGCCTCCAGCCCCGGCGGGACGCCAGGCGCCACTTCTCGCAATGGTCGCGGAGGCTGCGAGGCAACCTTGACCGCCACGTCCGTGGCCGACTCGCCGTCGAACGGGAGCTGCGCGGAGAGGAGCTCGTACAGAATCACGCCCAGGGCCCAGACGTCGCTCTGGGCGTCGGCTCGCCTGGACGACTTCATCTGCTCCGGGGACATGTAGAGAGGCGAGCCCATGACGGCGAAGTTCTTCGTGACTGCCGGGCCTCGAGGCTCCACGGCTTCGGCCCCCTCGACGAGCTTCGAGATACCGAAGTCGAGGACCTTGATGGAGAGCTGGCCGTCGGGGCGCTGGATGCAGAAGAGATTCGCGGGCTTGAGGTCGCGGTGGACGATCCCGGCCTTGTGGGCCTCGGCGACGGCGACGCAGGCCTGGATGACGAACTCGACCGCCTGCTCGACCGGGAGCGCCCCCCTCTGCTGCAGCCAGGCGGCGAGGTCCCCCCCCTCGAGGTACTCCATGACCATGTACGGCGCGCCGCTCTCGAGAGTGCCGACGTCGAGGATGCGGGCGACGTGCTCCGTCGTGAGCTTCGCGACCGCCTTGGCCTCGCGGGCGAAGCGAGCGATGGCCTCGCGGTTGGACAGCAGCTCCGGCCGGAGCAGCTTGATGGCGACCTTGGTATCGAGGTGCAGGTGGTGTGCCGCCACGACGACGCCCATCCCCCCCTCCCCGAGGATGCGCTCGACGCGGTATTTCCCGGCGATCAGCTCTCCCGGCTGAATGTCGAGGTCGGACTGCGTCAGATCGGAGGCCAAGGCATCTGCAATCTTCGGGCTGAGCCCTCGTGCGGTCAAGCAACCGTTGCCGGGCACGGAGAGTAGTCGCGCGCCCTGGCGGCGTGGCATGGTGTCGGTCGTGTCGGAGCGGCTGTTCACGGTGAAGACGGCGTTTCCGGTGCGGGGCGGGGTCGAGCTCCTGCCGGCGGTCTCCTCCGACCGCCTCCCCCGATCTCCGTTCGACGTGACCGTGCGCCTGCCGGACGGCTCGCAGCACCGGCGCTCCGCCACGGCGACCGTCGCGCATATCCGCGGGGCGCTGCCGCCCCTCGCAATGCTGCGGGTCCTGGGCGAGAGCGCCGACGCCTTCCCGCCCGGCACCGAGGTCTGGCTGGGCGAGGTCCCGTCGAACGACGGCGGCGGGGCAGCAGTCTAGTCGTCGTAGAAGCGGCTTCCCGAGCTCGCCCGCTCGACCAGGACCGGCGCGGGGGTCCACCGCGCGCCGAAGCGGTCCTCGTAGCCGCGGACGCGCCGAAGCACCTCGGCGGGGCCCACCGCATCGACGTAGCGGAACGGACCGCCCCTGAACGGCGGGAAGCCGAGCCCGAAGATCGCGCCCACGTCGCCGTCTCGCGGGCTCCGCACCGTCCCCTCGCCGAAGCAGCGGAGCGCCTCGTTCACGAGCTGCAGCACGCAGCGCATCTGGATCTCCTCCATCGGAAGGCGAAGGCCGGGCGACACCCTCAGGGCCGCATAGACGCCCGCGTCCACCACAGGCCGTCCGCGCGCCCGCGCCCGCGCGTCGTAGAGGTAGAACCCACGGCCGTTCTTCCTCCCCATCCGACCATCCTTCGTGAGGGTCTCGAGGGAGACCGGCGGGGCGATCCGCTCGCCGAAGGTCTCGTGCACGATCTTGCCGACGCGAGCCGCCACGTCGATGCCGATCTCGTCGAGGAGTTGCAGCGCGCCGATGGGCCACCCCCACGCGACGATCGCGGCATCGACCGCGTCAACGGACGCCCCCTCGGATACCAGGAACAGCGCCTCGCGGAGGTAGGGGACGAGCACCCGACTCGTGTAGAAGCCAACGCCGTCGCGGACCACAATGACCGTCTTCCCTTGACGCTTTCCCAACGCGACGGCGGTCGCCAGGGCGGACGGGGCCGCACGGTCAGTCCGGATGACCTCGAGCAGAGGCATCTTGTGAACGGGCGTGAAATAGTGCATCCCGACGACGCGCGAAGGACACCGGCTCGCCTCGGCGATCATCCCGATCGGGATGCAGGACGTGCACGACGCGATGACGGTGGTCTCCGGTACGCGCGCTTCGACGTCGCGGAGGACGCGCTGCTTCAGCGCGAGGTCCTCGTACACGGCTTCGATCACGACGTCCGCCCGCGAGATGCCGCTGTAGTCTGTCGTGGCCGTCAGACGGGCGAGGATCTCGCCGCGATCCTCCCGCGTCATGCGCCTGCGGGCGACCCGCTCGTCGAGGATATCGCCCACGCAAGCGAGCGCCCGACCGAGGGCGATGTCGTCCACTTCCTTGACGCGTA
>Ga0316217_10004667_pt1 | contig 14637 bp, 20 predicted proteins | sample 1anoAmetaG_FD_203633 | JGI IMG/M metagenome (GOLD analysis project Ga0316217, IMG submission 203633) | Freshwater microbial communities from Trout Bog Lake, Wisconsin, USA - 1anoA | ecosystem: Environmental > Aquatic > Freshwater > Lake > Hypolimnion/Profundal zone | place: USA: Wisconsin... | reverse complement strand
AAGAAGTTTTTTCAGCTCAAAAAGGCAGAGTTTTAAGCTTTGAGGCTAAAAGAAAAAACCATGGGAGACATAATAGTCTAAAGGTAAAGCAGCGAAATGGGCCGAAAGACTATGAGCTAAGAGTAGCTGCTGCTCTTTGAAGAATAGATCCTAGATCACTAGCTAGCGAAGAAGCCCAAAACAAACGGATCCTATTTCAAAAAAGACAATTGATGAATGCAAAATTTTATTTAAAATCGTTATTCAATGGGTAGGTTTGAGGGTTGAGTTGGATCAGAGTATAAACAATCAACAGAATCTATCAAATTCCAAAAACTAGTCAGATTCTTCCTCATATTTGAAGTATTGCAGCGGAAGGAAGAGGGCTAAGGATACGCTTGTGAGTATCAGCAGCAAAATGTAAGTCAGTTTTTTAAAGTGATACTCCTCACTCAAATACACTATGAACTCTGAATAAGCTAGACATTACTTTTGACCAGAAAAGACCCAACGAAACTTATGGTAAGAAACAGAAGGACTTACCAAATTGACTCATACCTGCCCAGAAGTGCAGAGATGAAGAAAGAGACTGACGAAGAGAAAAAGATCAGAGGGGCTGTGCTATTTACTACGATTTATTTTGGGATGCCTGCTTTCAGCCATATCGGTATTAGCACAAATCCTCCTCCGATAGCCACAGTTGCACCTAATAATCCTGCAAAGAACCCATTGAACATACCTTATCTCATCTTCTGGTCACTCATCTTATCCTTCTGGCTTGCAAACACATACCCCAAACTTTCTTTCTCATTGTCCCGTTGAAATTGCTTCATTGCTGTACTTTTGCAGTACAAATATGACAGAATAATATGGAGGACGACCAAGATATAGGAGCCTATTCCACAGCTCTACAGCCCGATCAGCGAATCAGAAGTCTTTCCTCCTTTACAAAGAATGATAAGGATTGTATAGGCGTAGATTTGGCAAATGACCTTAAGCTTGTCCACAGGGATTAATGCGTGTTCTTCAGCCAGGATTTCCGAAAGTCTTTGCTTGAATTATCGGTTTTCTTTATTGTCCAATTAGACCTAATGAAGCTACAAAATCAGTTTTGATTGACTACCTTAGTTTGCCTCCATTTGCATCCTTTTGTAGGTAGTGCTGAAGACGTTCAAGATCAGAGCCGTGAAAAGGATGGTGATTACTAGTTCGGAAATCAGATGATTTATCATTACCTACTTATGACTGATCATACCCCTACTATAGCCCCTGACATCGTCATCGGAAGAGTTATCAGCACCAAATCGTAATCAATATAGCGCTTCCCTTCTGCTGTGAACTTTTTGGCTCCAGTCATGGTTGCAGCTAGTCCTCCCCCCATAAGAAAGATGTAGCAGATGAAGATGCTCTATTTCGCGGTGTAGCCCATGCCCAGAATCAAAAGGACATTGATAATGGTCCCACCTCCTATTCCAGCAGACTTGGTAAGTGCAAAGCTACATTGGAGATGCCGATGAAGACGGCAATGAAGCCTAGAATAAAAGCCTAAAATAACATCTTTTCTTATACTTACAAATTATTATACATTATAAAGTTAAGGCCGGAATCGACGAGGAAAGGGTGCATAGTTTAGGCCACTTTGGACTGTCAAAACAAAAAATTTGGTTCCTTTCTTGGTTTATTTTATTTCAACTACTAATATTACCCCATTTTATTACAGATACAGAAGGTTAAATTTACTGAGCTTAGTGGGAAGAGAGACTCGGTCATTCAAGAAAGATTTTCGCACTACCTTACTACACATTTTGTAGTAAGAAATTAGCCAACTCTCTACTCTCTTTCAAAACCATTTGCTTGTGAACGTTGTGTGTAATAGAGTGCAATTTGAAGCAGATGATTAAACGAAAGTAAACAAGATAATCTTTCTGATGAAACCACTAGAATTTGGTTTGGTTTTGTTTCTTAAACCCAAGCCTAAGATTACCTGTGCTTTTGATGACTTCGAACAATAAAAAGACTTTGCGAATAGGCTGTTTAATTATGAAAACTAGGTTAACTTGGTTCAAACATCACCTGTGGTTGTTGCGAGTTTGGATGCGCTAAAATTGAGGTTTAATCATAATCGGCTTAGTATCTTGCCAATTCCCGTATTATATGGCCTTGGTTTGCTATCTCGGTGCAGAGTGGATCTCTCTTTAGAGATACTGTTTGTAATAGCGGCGGTAGGCTCTGTAGCCAACTTCCTTCCCGTTTATTACCACTCCAATAACACCATACTTAATCCTTGCCAGCCTCTTTTCCTCAAGAGACTAAAGTGTTTCTTGGTTTAGTACGCTAAACTAGCTCTCTTCTCTGGAGCATTCTAAAATCTCAATCTTTTATTCCTCCTCCTCTTCTTATTCAGAAGAAGACTCACTTATTCTCCACAAGTAGTATTGTTCGTAAGAAGCGAAATTTTACAGATCCAGCTTTGCATGTCCCAGATCGCTCATGTGCTGCTTGGCACTTTGCTAGCAGCCGAACTGAGAGTTACAGAAGATGCACTTGCCTTGTTTGACCTCTAATTTGACCCTTTTGAGGAGTCCTTCAATATCCACGCATTCGTTTTTAAATGGGGGAAAGCAGTGCTATCTAGTCAAATGGGATTAGTTGAGTTTAGAAGGGCAAAAAGGGCAGATTTCTTGGTTTGGGCACTTCTAATCGATGAGTTAGAACTCAGAAAGCGAGGAGGATTCACTTTTGTTCTTGAGGAGGTTCTTGCGATTGGATTTATGCTTGTTTGAATTGATGTGCTGTTTGTAGGTCTGAGGGGACATAAACTTCTTAGAACACACTTAGCAGTAAATCTCAGAGTTGCTTTGGCTCTTGGAAGAGAGCTAGGTTTGGAATTCTAGATCCTTGTGGATGTACGAAGAGTGTATTAATGAAGGGAGATGGGAGGAAGGGCAATAAGTTTCCTTTTGACATTGTAGCGATGGTGCTCAGATTTGTAGTGGGCTTTGTACATGGCTTCCTCTGAGAAGTGGATCTGACAGTTGACGCAAACGAAGGTCCCTTAGTTCATGCCAAATTATTCAAATAAAGAGTTATAGCATTTATAGTAGTAGAATTGAGAATAAATATATTGTGTGATCTTTGAAGATTTGAAAGGATTTGATGATTAGATTGAAAGGAAAAACTAAGCATCCTATCACTGGAGAAAAAGCTGGAATAATTGAAAAGAGGAAGAAGTGAAAGATAGTTTATTGCTTTAGTATACAAATCATTTACTGATTAGAGTTCTGTAGGTCTTCTCTATCTTTTTGATGAAAATTTGCTTCACGTGCTCACATTGCATGTTCAGTTCCGAATTCTTATTATGGTACTCTTCCAGGTTGTATATACTTTTGCGAAGCTGAGGCTCCACTATCTTGGCATAGACCATAATAAGGTCAATCATCGCAAATATCTTGAAAATGGCTCGGTCTTGGAGACTGAGGTAGGTGACCGTTTTGAACACAAGCAGTCTTTCCTTCTTTTTGTTTTTGGAGGTCACCTTTTCTGCGAACTCGAGGGTGACACTGTGCCACTGGTAGCTCATGTAGTTGCAGTGGAACATAAGCAAGTCAGTGTTTTCGATGTTGAGTTCGATGTTGGTGACATACTTCACGCAGATCAGGTTTTTATTGGAGTAGTACTCCACAATGTACTAGCTCTTCAAACTCTTGTCCTGTTCCTTCAGCCCTTCACTCAGCTTCTTGTCCTTTTCCTCGCGTAGCTACTATAGATCCATGTTTTTGTTCTATAGGGTTGCTATGCGCTCGAGAATCGTCTACATTGTGCTGGCCGAAAACTTTTTATAAGGGCACTAACGAATGTAGACGCGCACTGTGTATTTGCGACTCTCCATCGTTTGGCCCTCGATTTCGCCCAAAGTATACTCCTTGCCTTTGTTGGTCTGTCCCGAACTCTCAGTCAGGGAGAGCTAGGATGCGATTATTTTGTGCTTTAGGATAAATTTAAAGCTCTACTCGATTGACATCTCCACTCTTTTCGCGTTTTCAGTGAAGTCGCGTTTCTGCTGAGCCGCAACGTTCAAAGTTTAGTCAATTCTCAGCAGTTCTCGAAAAATGGCAGAACACTGGGGAAACATCCTAAGTGAGGCGAAGAGACTGTTGTTGAAGCATTTGAGGAGTAGACTGTATTCTCTGAAGGCTTAGCTCTCCTCCAAGCAGAGGATGAAGATCTTGGGTGAAATGGTTTTGACCTGGGCAAGTAGGAAGTTTTAGACGATATAGACCAAGCCATCCATCTGCCGCACGTAGAAGACATCTGCTGTGTTGCGAGCTTTCTAGAGACTGCCTCTCAGTGAGTTTTTTATCCTCATGATGAAGTCGCACATGTAGTCGCCGAAACTGTGCTAGGATTTGGTCAGCTCAACAAAGACCAACCGCTGGCTCACCCCCTGCTGCTCCTCCACCGACATCCGGTCGAATTACTTCCCCAGGATGTACTCCATATATACTTACTGCATGGGGATGAGTTCGCCTTTTCTGGGAGGCCGGCCAAGGCACTCCTTTCCCAGCCACACATTCATTTTCCTGAGCTGGCAGGCATACAGCAGGTAGCAGGTTTGAGTGATGAGGCAGAAGAAGGAGCGCAGATCGAGGGGGAGTTTGCCCGAAACGAGGTTCCTTTTGGACTTGAAGCTGAACCTGACGAGTTGGGTCAGCGGTTAGGTGTTTTCCTCGACTTTGACGTACTAATCAGCGATTTCTCTGACCTTCAGCTGGTCAGTAGTCAGCTCTCTTTGATATGATTTCTACATTATAACGCAATCCAATCCTGTATAACTACTCACCAACCAGCCACTCCTTTCGCCTCAATGATCCATTGTTCCGGCTTGAAAGTTCTCTCCCTTGTTACTTCTCTTAACTCCCATAAAAACAAAGCTCAGCCATCCTCAGCATTTCAAAGGATATACAGCCTTTTGTTGATTTTGCGATGAATAATCAAATTCTTTACATAACCATAATAAAGGTAGTTATATCGATAAGACCATAAACAAATGGGATCCGAAAAACTTCAGATCAGTAGTGGCAAGTACTGCCATAGGCTTGGCCGTCTCCAACCTCTACAAGGGTTGGTCAGCTGTATAATGAAGGGATAAGGGAAGGAATGATAAGCGATATAATAATTAAACAGTGAGATAAATAATAAAAACTCTATTTTATTGCAGATGGAGGCGGAGAGCGACCGAGTGTCTCTGCAGGACTTCAATATGCTCAGCCTGGTAGGCTACGGCAACTACGCCAAAGTCATTCTGGCCAGACGCAAAGCCAGCCAAAAGGTCTACGCCATCAAGATCATCAAAAAGAAGAAAGAGGGGTAGCCCACAGGCATCAAGAAAGCCCATGCCTACATCTAACGCGAAATACTTGTACCACTGCCTGTACTAAGACTTAGTGCCAGCATCCCTTCATTGTTAAGCTGTATTCAACTTTCCAAAAGCAGAGAAGGCTCTATTACGTTTTGGAGTACTGTCCTGGAGGCGAGCTCTTTGGATTGGTCCGCAGGCTCAAAAGAATGAACGAGGAAATGTAAGAGCATTCTGATTTAGGGCCAAATTTTATGCAGCACAGATTCTGATTGCTATCTAGTTTCTGCACTCCAAGCACTACATCTACCGAGAGTAACAAACAATCTCACATAGTCTCAAACCCTAAAACGTTCTAATCGACAAGAATGGTTTTATTAAACTCGTGGACTTCGGGTTGAGCTGTAGAATCGAATAGGTGTAAAAGCACGACCTTATTGCAGGCACTCCCGAGTACCTACCTCCTTAGATTTTCCAGAAAAACAGTCATATCACTCCCGCAGTCGATTGGTGGGCTTTCGGGAGCCTCATTTTCGAGATGATGGCAGGGTTTCCTCCCTTTTTCGTCCAACATGAGAAGTTCGACGTGATTAAGAAAAAAATATGCAACTAAGAGCCCCCGTTATACTTCATAACAAATCCGTTATTGAAAGACCTCTTACAGAAGTTACTCTGCAAAGACCCTAAAAGCCGATTGGGGAGCTAGGGAGCCACCGAGATTCGGCTACATGGATGGTTCTTCGGGGTAAACTGGTAGGCCCTCCTCAAAGAGTAGGTGAAACCACCCTTCGTTCCCGAGGTCAAGGGGGATTCGGATATGCATTGGTTTGAGACCTAGTAGCAGGAGATGACCCCTCCTGACGACTCAAGTGTCAGTGAGAAATCGCAAGTGTAAAAGTACCAGTAGTTTTCGCTTTCCTGGAAAAGCAGCAACGAGTTAGAGCAAGGTTCCAACGAGGGCAAGTCTCCACCCGAGATGGTCATCAACATCCGAGAAATGAAGGACAAATGATCTTTTCAAATGCACTCGTATTTTCAACACAAACAAACTACCAATCAAGGCTTGGCTAACTTTGAAGCAAGCACCTGCCGAAGCCAGGGCAAGAAGTTTTTGGTCAGTGAGGGCAGTTTAAGTTTAGGGCCTTATGGTCTGGATGGATTTGGGTGGGTAGTTAGGTGGGGTGGAAACCAGTTTTTTATATATAATACTGACGATAGAAAATAGCTTATGGAAGAAGATTCGGATATGTCATTTCACCAAATCCACGATTAATGGCCCAACCCCAACCCTGAAAGCCAACAGCCTTAATCTCTCAACAAAAACAACTCTCGAACCCAGCAAAGCATTTTGGAGCTCAACCAACTCAACAAAGCCAAATAACGTTTCAAGACCTTTCTCGAAGAAATCGGCAAAATAAAGCATTCTCCCATCCGCGAGGACATCATCGCTTACTGCGGGGGCCAGAAAAAAGCAGAGAAAACGATAGAAAACTTTGCCCGGCCCTAGGTTCTGATCAAGAAGCTAGACACGCGGATTTAGAAGTAAGCATTATTTAACGAAAGGATGTTGAAGACCAAACGAATAAAGCGGAACTGGGGGGAGTAGGACCTCAAGATCCTCATCTGGATCATATCTAAATACAGCGACCTCAAAAACTACGACGACTTGGAGAAAGAACTGGTAACTGCCCCACTATTTAGACCCACTCCGACTGGACATTCATCGCCTCGCTTATTCCCGGGGTTACTCCTTAGGCCTGCATGTTCAAGTGGCTTAGCATCAAAAAAATCACACTCGCCACCCATAACTGGGCCAAGGCCGAATCAGACATACTCGCCAGCATCGTCTCCGAACGCATTGAGAGCAATCAGGCTTTCTAGGGTTAAATCAAGGATTGGAAGGAAATTTCGCAGGAGCTATATAACCTAAATTAAGATTAGAATAAAGTATATAGAAACGCCAAGCAATGCAGGGAGCATTGGACTTGCTATCTTAGCCCCAACTTGAAAAAGGGGCCATGGCAGGCCTACTAAGACACCAAACTGCTCAAGTTCATCAAGGACAACAAGGGACTCAAAAAGTGGTCTTAGATAGCTCGGCACTTTGAGGGTCGAACTGAAAATGCCCTCAAAAACAGATATACCTTGATCATCGACAAACTGAAGAAGCAAACAAAAAACAAGGGAAAGCCTGAGCTACAACTCATCAGCTAGTACCTGGAAAAGACCTATGTGGACCAACTCACCTCAAACGTCCAGACTATGCCCAATCCCGCAGAAGATGACATCTCCTCATTCAAAAACTAGGGCATGGAGTTGTCTCCACCCACGTCCAAAGCCAAGAAGGAGGAAAACACCTTCGACTCCAACTAGACCGCAGCTATCACACCTGTCAGGGTGCAGAAGTTCAACCTTAACGACCTGTAGAATATGAACATGCACTTCTTCAAGAATATCCAACCTGGTGTCATCGAATCCAACGGTCTGTTCAAGAAGATAGCAAGCAGCACGGCCATCAAGGAGCTCACTCCTGAGTGTTTCAATAAGAAGGAGTAGTCAGTTAGGAAGCAGATAGGCCCCTTTACGCTGACTCCACTTGCTCGTCCCTTCTCGTTCTCGCACTGACCCACTGATAATCATATTAAGTTAATGTATCATGAATGCTGCATTCCAAATAATAATAAATTCCAGATTCGATTGAGATGAAATATGTACAGAAGCCATCCAAGTTGGATTTTGAGATATGTAATAACTATCATTTCTTCTTGTTGATCTGCACCTTCCTTGCCCGGAGCGCAGACGAGCCCGACTTCACCGGCTATGGCTCGCTGCAAGTCACGTGCAGCTCGGTCGAAATGACTCCATGTTTGTCCGACCGGGCTATCTACTTCTTGCTGCGCCGCTAATGGCTCCCCCCGTTCTATAACTCGTCCGCCTCGTATTAGATGTTTTGATTGGGGTATATCCAATTCGACATGTTTGAGACCCGATGCTCGTTTTACTTGTCCGAGTCCCCTCGCTTCAGTTTGGCGGCCTTCAGGGCCTGCTAGTTTTTGAGGTGTTGTGCGGTCTACCTCAGCTCCCGCTGCAAGACGATAGATCTTGCGGCCTGGCTTTCTGAGACGCTGATTCCCATTGGTTATAATAGTATGTAATCAGTCTTCTATTTTTGAAATTACAGCAATTTGAAATAACATTAGGTTTGGCCACAAATTGGCTAGTTCCTTGGATTTCTTCGGCCTGGCAGGCCAGCGCCTCTCCCCTCACTGATTTTTGAGGGGCGGGTTCAGTTTGGCCACCCAGTCAACCAACTCCTAGACATTAGCGTTTACAAGTTGTTATAATATTCGAAATAGCAAATACAGCCCAGAAAACAGAAAGTGCTCATTTCAACCTCTTGCCCAACTCCCACCTGCCCTCCTTCCACACTCCGTCCCTTCCCTTGTACTTGCCCTCGCCGTGCTGGGTGCCGTTCTGCCACTCTCCCTCGTACTCCCTGCCGTCTGGCCAGGAGCAGCGTCCGAAGCCCTACTTCTTGTCCATCACATAGTCCCCCTCGTAGACACGGCCGTCGGGCCACTTGAAGATGCCTTTGCCGTGCATCTTGTTGTCCTTCCAATGCCCCTCATACTCCTTGCCGTCGGTCCAGACTATCTTGCCGAAGCCCTCCATGAGATTGTTCTCGAAGTTGCCCTCGTAGACCGAGCCGTCCGGCCAGGTGAACTTGCCCTTGCCCTGCTTGAGCCCTTCGAAGTGCATCCTGCATAGCAGACAGCTTACCCCTCGTAGCAGGACCCGTCAGTCCATTTCTAGATCCCGAATCCATGCTGGATATCCTCCACCCACTCGCCAGTGTAGCTGGAACCGTCGCTTTTGGTGTAGACACCTCTGCCATGTGCCTTGTCGTCCTTCCACTCGCCTTCGTAGACGTCCCCGTTGCTGTGGATCAGTCTGCCGCGGCCCCTGGCTTTGTCCTCGAGCCAGTAGCCTTCGTAGAGAGTGTAGTCTTCCCAGACCTGTTTGCCCCTGCCGTTCCTCAGGCCGTTGCTGAACTGGCCGATGTACTTGATGCCCTCGCCCATGTGGACTGGCTCCCTGCTGACGAAGACGGCGTGCTAGTCCTAGTCGTACTTGAAGGGTCCGAGGCGGGTGGCGATGGCCTTGGTTTGTTAGTTGTAGAAGGATTTGGGTTCTAGGTTGTAGTCGAGCTGGGGGTCCAGGGTGATGGTGGTCTTGGCTTCGTTTTCGGCGGTGGAGCAGGCCTCGCACTGGTTGCCCATGGATGTTAAAGTTTAAATTATAACCCTTTTCTCAGATATACACAACACTACCCAACTACACTGTCTGGCTGTACAATCAATAGTTAGCATAGTTAGTCGGCAGTTTGCGAAGAAGTTGGGCGGGTGTTGACCCAGTATTGGCGGGATGGAGTGGTTAGTGGACAACGATTCTTGATAGTATCTTGATATAGTGGTGTTTGTTGTGAACAACGTATCTTGATAGGTCGTGCTTGAGTGGATATTAATAGGAAGATTTCATCACTGTTTTCCATAGGTTCCCCACTGTTCAGAAACCTACATCATTTCCAGATGACCTCTCCCCTCGCAGGTGGGTCTTGCGCTCACGCCTTGGCCCGCAGTAGGTTCAGTATCTGCGGGTAGCTGCTCATGGTCCTAAACCTGTTCTCCTACCACACCGACTGCTTCACTCCGTTCTTGATCCAGGAGACCTGGACGATGCCTGTGAACTTGGGCGACTTGTGGACGTTGATGGTGACAGGGGCTCCGTAGTTGGTCAAGATATATTTCTTGAGTTCATTGGAGATGTGCTCGTAGTGGCCTCACGAGTTGCAGTACTAGATGTCGATGGTGTTGGCGGCATGCAGAGTGAGGCACTGACTCGAGAGGATGCACATAAACAATACTAGGCAGGTGAGGGCTGCTGTGTTCTTCTCGCCGAGGCTCAAAGACACCATGCAACAATGGATAATTATAAATCAAGGTACCAGCCAACAACAGTTAGGCCGAGGGTCACACCAAATACTCGAGCCAGACCCACACTCAAGCCAGCACCACTCATACATGCATACTATTAGCAGTTATCGCGATTGTTGCCCGCAGTTTGCTCCGGAAATATGGTCGGATGGTTGCAGTTTGTTTAAGTTATAAAGGGTTGGATTAATTTAACTGTTAAGCATGAATTAACGATCAGTGTCGGTGAACCGCAAGCTCAAAACCGATCTGCAGGACGACATCTCCTTCGATAAGAAGGTGGCCAGGGCCATGCAGGACAAGCGCCAGATCATATCCAAAATGTTCACGCCCAGGCACACTCACTGCCTGCCCACCTACCGCACCAATCACCCCAACCAACCCCACCCCCGAAACAACCACCACTCGACCATCAATCGCAACAAACCTACCAAATAAATCCGGCTCTCGCAGCAGGCTCTCAGCAGCTACGTCTAGTCCCACAACAAAACCCCTCTGAACTGCATGGTGCACCCGACCAAACGCGGCGCCTTCTAGGACAAGTAGAGGCGTTCGGACGTCTATTGCCACGAGTGCGCGATCAAGATGGTCAAGAACAACTACAGGATGGTGGGCATCAGCGAGGAGAGTGTGCTGCTGCGCTGCTTCCTCGAATCCCAGCTCCACCTGCTCAGGGACGAGCAGGCCAGGCTCCAACGCATGCTCGACGACTACTACGCCTCACTGACCACCACCCTCGAACTCTGCTACAGATCATTCCTCGATAATAAATCAACCCAACCACCCACTGTTACCTTTGCCTAGTTCCACCCCAACTGCTCCACCTTTGCCCGGATTACCTAGTCCTTGGGAAAGCTGGAGGAGGTGAAGTTCAGGTTCGCGAACGAGGGAGACAGGGAGAACAAGGAGAATGTGGGGAAGTAGGTAAACAAAGTGAGGAATTCGGTTGAGAGGAAGGACGACAAATCGAAGAAGGTACCCATAGAGGTCAGAGTTTAGATAAATCGGTCATTTGAAGGTAGCATCAACAATCTGTTCGGCTCGGAGCTCAACAGGTCACGCGAAAACTCGTTCTGCGACATCAGGTAGAAGGGGTAGGGCAAGAAAATCACGAACATGCGGTGAAGCAGGTAGAGTGGCCATGATTACTTAATAACTGATATTCTGAATTCTTGTTGAGTGTTGTGTGTGTTGTTGTGTGTGTTGTGTGTGAAGGCAGAGCAGTGCTCACTTTGGTAAGTACTTGCAACTATTGCTGAATATTGTGCCAATTTATAAAAATACTATGACTGGATAATTTCCACCCAGGCCACCCATTAAATAAAATGGACCAACGCCCATCAAGTAAAATGGACCAACCTATCGCCACTCATACATAGCCCCACAATCACACCTAGGGCCACAAACATAATCGTACTTAGGCAGACACCCACAATCATACCTAGGCCCCCTCCAACAATCATACCTAGGGTCATGCCCATAATCATATTGAGGGCCACAGCCAGAAGGACCTTGCCACCAAGCTAGAATCACAACATAGCAAAGCTCCGAGCAGGCAACCCTTTGATGTGAGGCAGGGCTTTTGGCTGACAGAGGCCCAGAAAATAATCATCCAGCATAAGCTCCCCAAACTCTACTCCCTAATCGCTGTTCCGCACAGCTCCAGGCTCTTCAGCAACTCGAAACTACTGTAGTAGGAGTCGATCCAGTTCAGCCGGAGCAGGAGAGGAAGGCCGGAAGGGTCTCAGAACAGAAAAGTCCACGAGAGCCCAGCCAACTCCAGGAGGTCCTTGAGGATAAGCAACTAGAAGAGAAGCAGCGAGTGCCAAAAGCAGGAGGGTCCAAGTTAGAGCAGTGAGGACAACTAGTAGCTCTACTCGGTATCTTGCGCCAAGTAGCTGGAGTTCTCGCGGTCAGTATCCAAATTGGAGCGCAAGGAGAGCAGTCTGGAAGTCGAGCAGAGCAAGACTGAAAGATAGATTGAAACGACAAGGAAACTGGAGGAGGCTAGTCAAAGGAGGCAGGAAAGGAGGTATAAACAGGAGGAGTCAGAACAGAGTAGGTAGAAAGGTAGCAAAACCAAGGTGGCGGTTAAAAAAGAAAAGACCAACCATAAGCAAAAGACCAAGCATAACAAATAGACATAACAACCCCTAGAAATACCCCAGGAGCAGCCCCTGCAGCAACCACTGCACCACCCCCTTTAAAAACCAATTGAACAACCACTGGTAAAAACAAGTGAAGGCCCCCTGGGAAAGTCAAAGAAACAAGCACTGGAAAAACCACTTTAACAACCACTGAAAAAACCAATTGAGCAACCCCTGGAATAAAAACCAGTTATTCCAGGCCAGCCTAAGTCGGTAGCCGATATTATCTCAAATAATGCTGAAGAGTGCATACCTCAACATGATTAAAAAGAATAGTCTTAGCTGCCTCCCCTTAAATAGCTGGACGAGGGCTGGCAGAAACCAGAAGTAGACGAGTGCTTCAATCTGCTATAACCCAACTAGCCCCACCGAAAGGAAGAGGGAGAGGAGCCCAGCTAAAAGGCAAACCTATCATCCTAGCTCTAGCTCTTAAAGAAGCTGCAAGCGCATGAAAGTGCGTTACCTTTCCTGGCGCCAGTGGACGAGGAGAGAGACGGGGCGCCCAACTACTACGCGATCATCAGCGAGCCCATCGACATGCAGACCATAAGCTTCAAGATCGTGAACAACATCTACCAAGAGCCCAGCGAGTTCCACGCAGACATGCAGAAGATGTGGAGAAACGCCCGAGTGTACAACAAGGCCAACCCGGTGATGCTGCGGATCACGGCGGCCCTGGAGAAGTACTACTGCAGACTGGCCAACATCCCCCTCCTCAGGGAGCCCAGGAAGAAGAAGGGCTCCAAGAAGGCACCCCTGGCCTGACCTGATCACCTGTAATGATATATTGATAGCATACATTGATGCTTAGTAGCATAGATTGATGCTTAGTAGCCAAGGCTGATAAGTAGAGTACATCCATATTATAGCATAACATGAGCATAATGATAAATGTTGCATAAGTGCTAAATAGCTGATTTGTGGATTGTCGTGGGATTGATTTAAGAAGAAGCACTGGAGGTTAGCCGGCTAACTGCAGCTACAGGTCAAGAAACCATATTCCATAATCTAGGTGGTAATTATTTATAAAGGGCAGCCTATTAATACTAACTGCTATTAATTTGAATGACCATGATTCAAAGGTACTCACTCGCCTCCTGTCCCCACCTCAAGCCCTTCTCCAACCTGCAGGATCACCCCCGCAAGCCAGAACTCATCGTGCAGCACCTTAAAAGCGAGAACACGGATGCCGACGATCGCCAGCCCTACGAGCAATCCAAATAGATACATCAATAGAATGGCAAGGACGGCATCCAGCAATCAGCCAGCTCTCAGGCTGTCCAGCACAACATCTCCATGACCATGCTGCTGGCAAACCAGAACGAAGAGCTCGCCCTAAAAGTAGACATCCTCAAGAGGCAAATCATGGACTAGTAGCTCAAGGCCAACATCTTTGCCGATAAGATACACAAGAACCACCAAGAAATCGCACGTCTCACCCACCACAAGCAGCAACTCATCGACTCCCAGACCAATTCCCTCCGGATGCAAACCCTTGATGAGAGCCACATACCCAATAAGTAGCCGGACACTAGCGCCACCCTCCACAACAACAGCAACAGCTGGATGAACGAGTTTCTCAATAAGTAAGAGCTGTAGAGTCTGTGGAACACCAAGAGGCTGGCGAAGTCATCCCAACCTCTCAAAGTATAGCCCAAACTCAAATGCTTCACCATCGACCTGAGCTCGCACATGAGATAGAAGAAGGAGAAGGAGAGGGCTCAGTGCAAGCTTTCCTGCAGCTCTGCCAACCCCAAAGACATCAAAATGAGAAGTGAGAAGGCAGACAAAAACGAGAAGGCCATCGACAAAACCAAGAAGACTATTGTTTCTCTTGTGCATAATGCCAAGAGTCTGAGTGGGAGGCTGGATCTAAGGCTCAACCTGCAGCACAAGAGCGTGGTTGCTCATGAAGCTGCAGACAAAACCAAAGCCCTCAACAAAGCCATCTGCACTCTTCGAAACGCAAAGAAGCTCAAGCCCAACCCCTAGCTTTGATATTTATTAGTTTTAGTAACATCCATCTTTCCCTGCTTTGCTTGCTTTTCTTAAGTAAGCAGGTTGCTTTATTCTTGCACTCAAGGCAAGCATAAACGAATTCCAAGTATGCCGTTCTTTGTTTGTGCTTTACCATCTCAAATATGTCCGCAGTTGACCTCTTGGA
>Ga0316217_10004666_pt1 | contig 14637 bp, 6 predicted proteins | sample 1anoAmetaG_FD_203633 | JGI IMG/M metagenome (GOLD analysis project Ga0316217, IMG submission 203633) | Freshwater microbial communities from Trout Bog Lake, Wisconsin, USA - 1anoA | ecosystem: Environmental > Aquatic > Freshwater > Lake > Hypolimnion/Profundal zone | place: USA: Wisconsin... | reverse complement strand
AGAATATGATTCTCGCAGAGATTTCAAAGGATAACGTTGGCAGTTTTTCCCAGATAACCACTGAAACAAGTAGAAATGATACCTATGCATTAATCGAAGTCAAAGCTTAATTATAATTTGTTGATTATTTCTACTGGAATCATATAGCACAATTGAATATAGATAATCATTTTCAAGCCTTATTGATGGCCTAAAGAATTTATGTGAATTTCTTGAACTAAATATTTAGCTGTTCTTTGGTCTTATTCCTTAAGACTACAGTAGATTAATTTCCCACACTTTATGGATTACTTTTTTGCGGGCTGATTTTACTTTAGGATATTCTTTTGCCTAAATAGTCCTTTCGGCTTGCAACTGCCTTTATTTTTTGTCTGAAGAAAGGATTCTTTTTGTATTATTCAACTATCTTGTCAATTGGCCACTATAGAAAGTCATGGTCTTGATGTCTTTAGTTGGCACTCAGTGTTTTCCTTGGGAATAGCTGAAGCTAAGCCAAGCTACCTCTTTTAAGCTCACTAATATTATCACTAGTGCTTAGTTGTTTGAACACTTTTGCTTAGAACTCAGGAATATCTGCTAGGCAGAACTTATGGCCTTACATCAATAATTATATTAGCTTGGCTTGAAACGCTTTTAATAGAGTATAAACTCAAATCATAATAAACTCTTTGATTCAAAGGCATCTCTGAGAAAAAAGGGTTTATGATTTATTTCTTCATATTATTGTTTAAGATTAGTTTTAAAGTTTATTCTTAATTCTGTAGATAGATATGAGAAGATTCGCAAAGCTGTTTGTACCAGCTTTAAAAATAGGAGTAATTTCAGTTGCAACTGTTTCCACTCTAGGTTTTGCTTACCTACAATACATAAACTCAATAATCGGGCCTATAAACTGGAACAAAGATGAGATAGTTGCTGCTTACAAAGATAGATTTGTCTGCAGTGAATCAAAAGCTACAACTATGTATTACTAGGATCTGTTTAATTTTTCAAAGCTGAGAATTCTGTACTATCTGAGTTATAAGTCAAGCTGTGAAAATTTCAACAAAAAGATTGCAGATTACTCAATCAACAGCTATGAACAGTAAGATATTTTTAACACAATATCTAAAGCAGGTCCCATTAAAGCAAACAAAGCAGTGCACTCAACTATCTTTGAGAAAATCAAAAAGATACGAGCCAAAAACAAGGAGAACAATGAACTAAGAACTTATTTAGTGAAACAGATTTAAGAAATGCAGTCATTATTGAGAACTACTATAAATCCCGTACTGAAAGAAGAGTCTAAAACAAAGATAGATCAAATCTACAAATATCTGACCTAAGTTGGACTCTTTTTCAGAGATCCTGAGTTTATTAAGTATTCTCAAAACCTATCCAAAATAGAAAAAAGGTATCCTAATGACTATTTTTATAAAATATTAATAATTTGATGTAATAGTCATTGGCTTTTTACATAGATAGCTATTATTAATTTGAAAGCATAACAGCTATTCAAAAACTTGAGTGTAATCTAAATTTTATTGGTAAATTTGTAAATAAAGGGATTTGCTTTCAGTTGTTTTCATTCTTAGATTTAATAACTCTTCGCTTATAATATTTATTTGTTATCTCACTATTTTATGATTAGAACGATGGCTAAATAAAAAAAGAAAAGCAAAAGTTTTCAAATAAGTGCAAATGTTATTGCATAAAACTCTTTCTAAAGCTATTTAGTGGAAAAAGTAAATGTCTCTAATTGGAATCCTTAGGCAAGTGCTGAGAAAAAGTTATCTCAAATCACAAATGTCCCTGAGAAATCTTCAGAAGCTAAAAAACGAGGGAGGGTTGAGGAAAAAAAGTGGACTTCATCCTAAACTATGAAATTGTATGAACTCCACGATTATTTGGGAAACAAATGGAAAGAGATTGCTAATTTCTTTCCAGACAGGTAAATACAAAAACATTTAGGAACGACAACAATGTTAAGAATCACTTTTTCTCAAGACTTAGGCTAAGTCTTCGCCAGCTAAACAGGATGATTTCGAAGTTATTAGGACCTAAAAAACAGATAAAGAATCATGCTTTATACAAAATAACTTCAATTTGTTCGCTAAAGTTCAAGAAAGAAGCTCATGAAAGTCAGAATCTCATCGAGGAAGCAATAAGTAAAGTTCTGAATAATTTAGGTTTAAAGAAAAATATTTTGAATTTTACTTAAAATTCACCTACAGACTAAAATGCTTTGGAGCTTTGGGAAATTATTAATACTTTCTCAAACAAAATAAACAATAACAAATTGAAATTTGAACACTAAGATGTAATGTAGAGCTAAGAAAATAAAGTGGACTTTTTGCCAACTGAAGTAATTTCAAAGACCCAAACCAAATAGCCACTCCAGATGAAAAACGAGGACACAAACACTTTAAAATGCATCTATTAAGATGATTTTGTGTTTGTGAGAAACCTAACACCAAATGAAAGATTTCTTCTAACCATTCCTCCGTAATTCGATATATAAAAAACTTAAGAATATGTCGAAAAGCCTGCTATCACACTGCCTGAAAACCTCTTTCTATCTCCGACACATTCTATTGATGATTCTGTGTTTAATTTGAATGTTTCTGATTAAAGCTACTTCAGCCAAAATCAAAACATCTCTTTCTACACAGATTTCCTCAATTAACAAAGAACTTAAAAGGCTAAGTTATGATTCCTATCTCATTTCTCAATATTTAATAAGACTACAAGCGATTACTGTGATGAAAAATATGTTTGAGTAACATTGGCATCAAAAATAAAATTTAGATCAGGCTTAATAAATATTTTATTCTAAATTACTAACTTTCGGTAATCATTATATTTTTTCTAAAGTATGATTTTTCCATTGATATAAATTCTATAGAAAAGTAAAAGATGAAGATAACGTGCGTTATGGTGCTGCTGATATTTTTTGCCACTGTTGCAGCAGAAGAGTGGTACTAACAAGGAAATCCAAAGTTTTTGGATTGGAATAACTTTGACCAAGCTGTCTCAGAACCCAATACATATAAATTCGTCAAATATTTCACACATTCCTGTCGCTATTGTCGCATGCTTAAGCAAGTTGAAGAGCAACTACAAGCAGAAAAGCAATGGCTCTTCACCTTCTATTAAGTTGACTGCACCCTTCATTATGATTTATGTTCAGCTAAAGCTAGTCCTTCTGCATTTCCTTTTGTAGGAGTATATAACCACAAAGGAGAATTGTAAGCTCAGATTGGAGGCTATTACCCACTGGATACAATGCGCGAAGCATTTAAGAATATTGAAGGCAGACAAATTGAAGCCATGAAAGCTAAAGGAATGAATGTTGACAGCATTAAGCCAGTTCAAAAGGAAGAAATCCATGAAAAAGCTCCAAGTAAACTAAGTTAGCCAGAGGAAAAGGTAAAAATTGATGAGAGTAATCAAAATGCAAAGAATCCTTCACCAAAAACCACAGTTGAACATGGGCAAGAAGATTAAAGTAAATCAGTAAGCAGGGGAATCAAATTACTGTTAGCTTTGGTAGGATTTTGGTTGTTTTCGAAGCAAATCAAGCCTTATTTGGAATAGGAGAGTCAATCAACTTCAAGAAAAATTTAGATTCCAGTTCCTCAAAAAGGCTAAAGTGCAAAAATCAAAAAAGATTAGGTATAGTAATCCAGTCGACTGCTTTAGGATAATCTCTGATCTTAGGATGTTTTTAAAGCTCAAAGTCAATTTATATTCAAATTGCCCATTTTCCTTAAAAATTGTCTGAGATTCACAATTTATATCATTCTTCCCCTTACTATCCTTCCATAAGATTTCTTATTTTCGCAGCTAATTGTCCTGTCTGTCCAAATGCTCCTAGTTTTGTTGGTGACATCTTTTTAGAAGCTATTGTATCCCAGTTCAAGTGCTGGCCTACTTTTCCTTGATATTTTTCTAGCCCTTTGTCACAACTTATACAACTCCATTGTTTCTTTACAAACGTAGCATCATCTTCTTGGGAAGTTGTTTGTAAAAACGCAACTATTGATTGGATTTTGCTCTAAAGAACAAAGTAATTTTTCCGGAGCTCATTTATTTCAGACTAAATAACCTAACACTTACACTTGAGTCTCGACTTAGCCTTAGAACTTCCAACTTTTCTTAAAAGTCTTTTACGAATCCCATGAAAATATCATGGCTTACCTTACTTTCTATTCTAAGTTCAATTTATCTTAAAACTCCATTGAGATCTCTCAAATCATCTACTCTTAATCTTTTGTCAAGTTTATCGAGTTTTCTTATTGAATGTGATCTTTTAAATCCTTCAGGTTATTTGTTGTCCTTCATAGAATTATCTTTTAGAGAGCTAATATAATGATCTTTATCCTTACCTACGTCCTTTAAATCTTTGTTATCTCTGTAATCTTTGGAATCTTTGTATTCCTTCATTTATCTGCTTTAACCAAGTTTGCCTTATTTCGATAAATTGTTAAAGATTGTCTTTCTATGCATTAATTCATGTTTTGCAAGCTATTACTTGTTGAGTTACATTCTTTGTACCTCATTCAGTAATCCATTTTTTAAAATTTCTCCTTTGACATTTTCCACCTTTATTCCTTCTAATTGGAAAGGTTTTTCCTTGATTTTTCTTGTAGTTTGTCTTGACTTTTCTTAGAATTGCTAAAATTTTTCCAATTTTTCGGCCTCTCTCTACAAATAGCTTGCATATCCCCTTCCTAGCCTGAGTTATTCAACAACCTTTGACAGTTACTCATATTTTTGATTGAGCTCAATTAAAGCTACATTTTATGCTGCTTTTTACTCGTTTTTGTCATAAATATCAGCGACTATTTTCATTTCTTTTTCATCTAGAACTTCTTTCAAAGTTTAAACAGGTAAATTTTATCTTGGAGATCGATTTTTTTATCGTTAACTATCTCTTAGGACTTGTCCAGCAGTAAAGCTTGCTTTATTTCCTTATTTTCGGCCAGGATTACCTTGATCTTTAGGTGCATTGGGACTAGAAGTGTTCAGTAATCCTTTGATTTTCTGAATCTACTCAATAAAATCATGGTGATATTTAGTCTTAGCTAACCTTTCATCATTTGAATTCAATACTTCAAAAAAGATGTCTTTGGCAATCGCTCTGACGTCATTTTTTGAAATAGAGCCTGAATCTTTCGGCAGTTTCTCAAACATTGTATCTACTTTCATAGCCAGAAATTTAAATTACTTCTCTAATGCTTTTTGCTTTTGCTAATATTCTAAAAGTCCTTCAAGCCTTCGTAATTTATTACTGATTAGCAAAAAGTTTTTCATCATTTTTTCTTCGAAAAGTGTTATATTTAGTAAACTACCTGTCACTGTAATTTCTTCCTCAATCGTTTAGCTCATTAAAATAAGATTAATAACAAATATAAAACTTGCAATCAGCATAAATTGTACTTAAATAAATTTATTTTTTGTATTCTGAAGATTAGCTATAATCAGCATAAAAGAGTAGTCTGATTCGCAAATCTTAAAGGATATAATAACTTGTATAATTCTGGCTTAATTCTGAAACAATGTAGAATCAAAAAGGATTACTAGACATCAAAGTCTTTGTTTGTAAAAACTGCAAAATCGTCACATACTAAACAGTTGTTACTGAGTGCTGCGAGCTCATAATTTGTAGAACTTGTATAACAAACAATATCAAATGTCCTAAATGCCAAACCTTAGCCAAATACAAAAAGTCTCTATTGCTATAATAAATACAACGAAATCTCTTAGTACAATGTCCTTATGATTGCAATACGCAACTAAGCTTTTTTTAGGTTCAAAAGCATATGACAATCTGCCCTGAAGCTACAACTTCATGTCCTTTTTGTAAGTTATCTCCAAAAGTAAGGCTGATTCCAGAACATTTAGGAGAGTCTCACTTAGAATAATGCAACAGATTGCTTAATTAGTTCCAAAAGCTCAAAGAAGGAGGCAAAGTGTAAGTTGAACCAAAATAAGAGCCAATAATTCCCAAGATAAAGCCTTTCAAGTATGGGACAACTGGCTAATATAATATTGATCCGAGATTATCTAAAGTTGGACGCTTAATTTGTGGAAGGCCTTTACCTCCAGTTCAGCTTCCTGGACAACATAGCTTAAGCTCTAGTGGCCTCTTTAGCAAAAACAAATAATTTTGTAGTGTAGATTTTGGAAGTTGCGATAGATGTATGGAGTAGGATGCGGACAGACTAAGCCTTCCTAAATTTCATTTGCTCAACTTGTAAGGGAGGATTTGTTGCTATTTAGTTCACAAAAGAAAAGTAACTTGTGGTTGTTCAAATGGAGAGAGAGTTTGTAATGAGGGAGTTCAGTGTGCCCCTTGTAGGCGAACTTTGGACCTTGTATAAAGAGGATTTTACAAAAAACGCTTTTGAGTCTTATGATTATGCTTTTAATGGTCTTATGATAAATACAAATACACAATCAGATGATAAGCTTGAGGCCCATTTTTTTAAGTTGCTACAATTTACCTTGGTTATGATGCTGAGAAATGTCGTTCTAAGATAAATTTATTTCATAGAGCCTTTTAACCGCTTTGATTTTTAATAAGACGTCTAGGCAACTTTCGTCTAATTAAGTTTTAGAGAGATTTACACTTACAACTTTAGAGAAAAATGGTAAAAGTTTAGCTAAGCCACTTATACTTAGTTTATTTCTCTAAAGATTCAAGTCAATAGGGATGTGGCTATGGAATGCTTTCTCTACAAAATACAAAATTTAATCGCTGCTTAGTCCACAGCCGGAGAAATTCAAGCTTGTTTGATTTTTATTTCTTTCAAAGCTTGAGAGAATCTCTAAAGGGTTTTTGTTTGTTTTGTTTGTTTTGTAATGAGAGGGAGATTTATAGATAGAGGCTCTTGATTTGGGAGATTTTATTGTTTGTTATAGCCTTGAATTAGAAGTTTGTCTTTGTAAAACAGTTGAGTAACTACAATTACTGGCACAGAAGGAGTCATTTCTCATTTTTTTACCCCCACTATTAAATGAGCTCCTAGTTGCTCTTAAAACTTTGCTTATTTATTACTAAATTGGCTGCAAAGTTGTTTACGTAAATTAAGAATGTCTTATCTTTATTCTTTATTTGCTATCCAAAACTTCATTTTTGGGTGAATTATCAAGAAGCTAATACTTATAGTTAAAGCTTAGTTGTTTTTGAAGCTCTTGTAAGGAGGTAGGAGGTGTTTATAGTTGAAATTAGATAGTTTTTTGACTATCGAATTGAAGCGTATTCAAGAGTACGCTCTTTAATGCGTAGCTGTTATTAAACTTGATGTCGTCTAAGCTTTCTTGGCTTCTTTTAGTAAAATTGAGAAGGATTTAGTTGTATTGGTCTATAATACTTGCTCCTTTTTCCCACTGAAACTTTTCGTACTATTTGTAAGGCCCCATAAAGTCATAGCCTTCCAAATTTTCGTTAATGTTTCTCAGAATCGCTAATCCAGACTATCTCCAAAGATCATATTCTTTTATTCTTTTACTACTTTTTGCAGTATTTAGCCAATTCTATCTTATTCTTTTCATCAATTAGTCATATTTACTCAAAGTTTTCACTTTTATTTCTTCTTTGGTCTTTTGGATTTTTTCAATCAGCCCATTTACTTACTATTCAAGCTATATACCCAACTCCTATCTCTTTCTCACACAATAGTCTTAAACAATCTTTAGACAACTTTAACCTTTGAATTGAGCTTAAAGGACTTTATACTTTTTATCAGTTTCCCTCATTTTTGATTCAAGGTTTTCTATTTATTGGATAAGTTGAGGCTATGATTTGAAAGTGTGGTCTTTGTGCTGACCGAAAAGAGCGCAATAAGAGCAAATTTTAGTTTTTTAGACTAAACAAATTATATCTTAAACTTTGCCGTGTGCTGGGCATATTGTCTGATTACCATTAATAAGATCTTATGTCTTTATTGTGCTCGAACTTAGTAATAGATCATCTCTATCAACATCATCTATCTCTGCTATAACATCCGAAATAATGGAGTTTTTGTATAGATGTCTGTACTTTTCACTAGACTAAGATTCACTGAAGCTAACTGTGGTATTCTAGCTGAAATTTTTCAAAATATGACCACTGTCGATGCAGTTATCTTGCTACTTACCAAAGGGCGTAGCTATTCTTCTGACATTCAAGCTTTGCTATTGGAGAATGGGGTTTAGACACATTTACTGAAATGAAACACTTTAGGAAGTATTTTGATTGGAGTTAAAGCTTTCCATCTAAATCTTCTTCTTTAAACTTCTAAATAATATGTATTGCTAATTTAGGCTAACCAATAAATGAGAGTTACATGAGAGCTTTGAATAAATAGAAAGCTTAGAATTCCAGCTCACAAATCTTTGGCATAAAAACTGTCTTGTTTAATTCAGATAATTTTTAATTGTAATCATTTAAAATCATTAAAGCTTAAAATTGGGGTTCAAGGGTCATATTACTCGGATTATTAGTCGTCCTTTTACTGCTTCGGATTTATGAGCTTTTTAACAGGGATCTTTTCTTTTAGTAACTTTAAGTCAATATAATTTGCTTCTTTTCTTTTTTCCTATCTTTTCATGCTTTCATTCTTTTTTTTTCTATATTCGATAGATTGATTTTACTATTTTTTAAAATTCATTTTTTGAACAAGGTCCTGGTTTATTTTCGGCAGAGTTTTTTTCTGGGACTAAAGTTTTATCTTCACGGAGCCACTATTTTTAATGATTTGCTTCAACTAATTTCTTATTCTGGGTGATTAGGGCTCCTGTTTTACTTATCTTAGGTCCAGGATTGTTTGCTTTTTGTGGCTATTTTCGATGTAAGAACCGACTCTTTGACTTTTTTTAATGGAAGATGGACTTTAACTCCATTTTTCATCTTAGCTGGGTCCCTTTTAAGCAGCTGAAACAAATTTTTTGAGCTTCAAAGGACTTAAGCTCGAAATTATTTCTTAATAGATTGTTTTTTTGGACTCTTCTTCTTTTTCTTTTTAACGATATTTTTCTCTACCACTAGTTTACTCAGAAGCCTTTTCTTTTTACATCTGAGAACGAAGCACGTTATTTTCAGAAAAATAGGATTTCTAAGCAATATCAAGGAGTTCTTAGTAAATTTACATTTTATGTTCATCTTTGCTCGGATATATTCTAGTAAACCTCCCTATATTCTAGCTCTAATAACGATTACGCTACTATTGAGCAAGCTTAACCTTCTCCTGTTTGTCCAAATTTTCGTATAGCTGCCGTTTTTTGCGAACCAAGTTTTTTTCTTTTTGTAGCTTGTTTATTTTGTCTATAGCTTGCATTCGTGATTATGGAGTGATATTCATGAGTAACAAAGTGTCTTTAATCAGTTGAAACTTAATGTTACGATCCAAAGGAGTATCAGTAACAAATGAAGGTGTATGATTTACTTAAAGGACATAAGGCTTACAGTCAGCATCAAGCATTATATCGATTCCCAAAATATGGAAGCACATGTTTCGTTGCTAATCATTAGGTTGGCAAAACCTGTACTGATGGGCGGCTAAAGGATGACCTAAAATGATTGTCTTAACTATTGTATCATTGATTTATTATTTTATCGCCTCAACGTCATGGCCCTTTTTTTGAATATTTTTCAAAACAGATGTTAAAGACCTTTTATGGCCTACGTCCATTCTTTGACTGCTTGAGTTATAAATAAACTTTGGGTTTTTCTTATTGATTGCGTAATTCGTCAGATGGATATACTGCTTCTTTAGGTTTTGCTTATTCGGAGCTATGTAAGGCTAAGTTGCGAATCTGGCTAATCCTTCTTCGTAAATGTACAATCTTAGCGGACTCACCCCACACAATAAAACATAAACTCTAAAGTCGAACTTTAGCCCATCCACTAAATAGGGTCTTGCAATATACTATTGTACTACATAGTGTTGCCCATTTTACACTTAGTCAATTTTTTGAGTTAAAAAGATTCCTCTTCCTTGGCAATCTGCTTCTGGTTTCACAATAAAAGTCTTGTCTTCAGTGATAATTTCTTTTCTGAGCTCACTGTATTGAGAAGGGAGCAACCATGTTTTAGGGAAAAAGTTATAATGCTCTGGAGTTCGTTTGTACATATCCATGAAACTGAGACCAAGTAGATTTTTTCTTGAAAGGACATGGATTCCAGGGAAATGACTTACTTTTTGATATAGTTGAAGTCTGATTAGAGTATTTGGCTGTATATGATGGTCTGTCCACAAAATATCCCATGAACTACTAGCTTTCAATGTACGCTAAATTCTCCATCCCAGATCTTCAGCTACTTCTTCAATTACGTCGTAGTGTGTTACTAAGTTTAGCTCAATGTACGGGCAATATTAATTGTTATAGGCGCATTAGCGGAAGGAACCTGAGAAACACAAACAATCTTCGGTCTTTTTTTACGCTTTTCAGGGGTTTGTGAAATCTCTTCCTCACTAGCTTCTTCAGAAGACGATTAGTTTTCATAATCTGACATGATTATAAGAACTTTTAATAAGACGATAAGGTTGAATTTGCGAATAGGGTGCAAAAATCTATTTTTAATCACTAGAAAACATTTTTTGCTTCCTAAGTAGAGAGTTGCTCTGATAAGCTTTAGATCGAATGTAAATTTTGTATCAATTTACATTTGGAAGAAATACAATTTCCAACTTAAGAGAGATTACTACTTAAAAACTCAAAAAAACTTTAAAATGAAAATCAGTATGCCTTAATTATGTTTGATTATTTGGTATGGCCTAAGATATTGAGCAAGAGAACAGATGCTTACTGAATAAAGTGACTGAAATAGTCACTGATCAAATTTAAGGCAAAAGATACCAAAAATGGCTAATAGTTTTCTTGCTTGTCCTTTCGTTCTCCCTCAACTTCAAGAAACAGTCTATTGAATACTTCTTTATGAATCCATTCTTCCAGTGCAACTACACAGATAGGTTAGTTCGCTAAAAAGAAGCATGTAAACACTTGTAAATGTGCCAAATTAGTAAAAAGTTGGTTATTCAGAAAATGAGGGAACTCTAACTGCAAAAATGCAGTTGTATTGCGGGGGTAATAAACTTCGGAGAAATTTAATACAATCATTCAGAGGTATTGGAGGATGGATTGGCACTTTTTCTGTAGGTATCATTGCAGATATTTATGGCCGCAAGGTCTGCATGATTATCAGCCTCTTGACCTTAAATTTATCTTTTACATGTATGTATTTGGCTAAAGTAGTTCTCATATTAGGAGCCATTTTCAACTTTCAACAATCTTTCATGATTTCAGAGATTTTGTAAGGAATTGGGAATAAATTTATCTTTTCGATCTCCATGATTTATATGACGAGATTGCTTAAAAAAAAAAGTGCTGATACAATGGCAAGTGCGTGGTATTTAGTTGGGTATCTCTGTTTTAAGCTAGTGGAGGATTCACGCACATTTGTTTAGCAGGAGCTAACTAAGTAATAAAAGATTGGTTTGCTACTACCATGATATCCTCGATTCCTCTCATTGTTTTACTGATTCTTTCTTTTTCTTTCATTAAAGAAGATCCTTTGTTCCTTTTTTAAAAAGGAGATTAATAAGGTGTCAAGGATGTTCTTTTACAAATCTAGGCATTTAATGACACTCCTCAGGAGTAGGTTTAGTAATCTTTAAAGAAGCTGAGCTAAGTACAAAAAGAACACAATGAAATAGAGAGGAAGACGAAGAAGGCTACAACTTTGAGGTAGTTTTGTTAAGTAATGTTGCTAAATAAAGGTTTATTCATCCATACTATAACTCTTGGGATTATTCATCTTGCATGTGATATGACTCTTACTGGTATCAAGTATTCTTTACAGGAGCTTGGTTTCAGCTACAATATCAACATAATAGCAATGGGGTTAGCTGAAATGATTGGAGCAGCTACTATGAGTACTTTTTATCTAACTCAGTACAAATTCTAGGAATAGAGTAAAACAGAAAACGGGGATTTTTAGCAGCAACCACCATAGCTTTCCTAATCTCTCTTTTGCTTCTCTTTACTTTTGTTTATCAAAATAAAGCAATACAGTCAACAATCGTCTTTTTGCTGACTTATTTGATGAGTAATGCATTAATTACCTAGATGTTACATTTACCTTCTTGCTCAGAGTTGAAGTTGATTCACTACCTGAGAAATATCAAGTGTCTTTGTTCAGCTTGATATAAGTCTTCTCAGTTTCTCATGGAATAGTTGGGCCTTTCGTAATTCAGTTTGGAGTTGATCACAAATTCAACAACATTGTCTTTACTCACGCCATAAGATTTGTTTTCGGTACTCTGATAATGCTGTTTATCAGTCAGGAAAGAAAGGAAGTTGTTCATTTACATCAAAGCTAAGTTAATCCAATCTAGGATAATGATTTGACGAAGGAGAAGTAAGTTGATAAAATTATTAAAGTAGAGTGATTTGTAAGTTATTGTGCATTATTCGATTTTTATCACAGTTTTAAAATAAGGTATAAAAGATTGATCTGCATCTATTAATTCCATAAATTTTGAATTTATAATTTTCAACTGAAAAATCCAAGATGGGTAAACATTTGAACCAGCAAAACCGCTAACTTTTGACGAAAGTCTCTCAAATTTTAACAAATGAGTAATCAAACACTAGATATCAAAAGTGGCTTATTGTATTCATGCTTGTGTTGTCCTTTTCTCTGTCTTTCAAAAAACAATCTATCGAATACTTCTTCATAAATCCTTTCTTTACTTGCGAATATACTGATAAAATTGTGAGATAGAACTAAGCATGCAATCATCTTGATTTGTGCACTATTAGTACCTTTACTGTAAGTAGAAAACGCCAATACCTTAACTTCTAAGCTGCAATTGTACTGTGGAAGCAAAAAGGCTCAGAGAAATCTGATTCAATCATTAAGAGGAATAGGGGGATGGGTTGGAACCTTATCAGTCGGGTTAATTGCTGACATCTATGGCCGTAAAATGTGCATACTTATAAGTTTAATATGCTTAAATACTTCCCTTTTTCGTAAAAATGAAATAAAAAAGTGCTTATCGCAGGGGCTTTGACGAATCAAACTGTTTTTTTCATTATTTCTTAAATTCTGTAGGGAATAGGAAACAAATTCATTTTTTCAATAGCTTTAATCTTTATGACTCGGTTCCTGAAAAAATAAACTTATTAAACAATCACAAATGCATGGTACATAGTGGGGTAAATATCTTTTTATTCAGAGGTGGAGTCTCTCACATCCTTTTGGCTATAGCGAACCATTTGATCCAAGATTGGTTTTACATTACGCTAATATCTGCAATCCCTTTGCTAGTCTTGTTGATAGCCACTCCCAGTTTTATCAAGGAAGACCCTATTTTTCTTTTTTAAAAAGGAAGGTCAGAAGAATTGAAAAATGTTATCAAAGAAATTTCAGAATTCGATGGGAAAACAAATGCATAAATAGAAGAGTCTTTTAGAAAACTGGATTAATTGGAGGCAGTGAGAACCTAATTAGAGAAAAAAACGAAAAAAGCCAAATCCTTCGCGTAGCTTTGTCGTGCCATTGGATTGAACAAATACTTACTGTTTCATACGATAATCCTAGGAATCGTTCATTTAGTGTGCGACCTTACAACAACTGGGATAAAGTTTTCTTTGCAGTAAGTCGGATTTGGTTACAACGTCAATATCATAGTGCTAGGTGTATCTGAAGTTTTAGGATCGTTTACAATGAGTAATTCTTAATTAACTTAGTTTACTTGCTTAAGATGGAGTCTAAAAGAAAACGAGGATTCATGATAACAACAATTTCCTCTTTGGTCATTTCTTTGCTTCTTCTGTTCCCTTTCATTCATTCAAGCAAAATAGCGCAAGAGCTGATCATCTTCATTCTAAAGTACTTTCTCGGTATTTGTATTGTTATAAAGCATTCATATTTTCATTCCTGATTAGACTAGAGGTTGATTCTCTCCCAGAGTCTTATCAAGTGTCTCTGTTTAGCATAATCTAGATATTTTCGATAAGTCATTCAGTTTTCGGCCCATACATCATTCAGTTCGGTGTGGATCACAAATTTGACAACATTGTCTTTACCCATATCCTGAGATTTATATTCGGAACTTTACTTATGATCTTCATATCATAGGAAAGAATTTAGATCCATCGGGAACACTAAAATGATTAGGAAATTGAGCCAAAACCACTGTAGAATAGTCAAAAGTAGTAATTACTTAAAGTTAAAGATAACTGATAGGAATAGAAATTCTCATCCATAAATAAATATCTTAGGTTTAGAGACATTTTTCATCTTTTTTGTGCCCTAAATTACAAAATTTGACTTTTTGTCAATACTCTTATAAATAATGCTTTGAAAAAGTCTTTGTAAACGTAAAAAGCCTAACTTAGAAGAGTAATATTGAAAATTAAGTAAGTAATTCAAATGTTCTCACATCAAAGTATTATTCCTGGCTTTTATTTCTTCTTCCATCTGTACTCTGATTTGACGATAATGTTCAATCATCCTTTGCTTATGTTTTTTGCCGTCGAAGTGTTAACGCCTGGTTTGTGGTGAACTATTTTTAAGGAAAATTCCGCAATACTCGCAATAGAACTTCTTACTCATGAAGGAAAGTACGGATATATTATAAATATATGTAGAGTGTGGAATTACTC
>Ga0316217_10004665_pt1 | contig 14637 bp, 12 predicted proteins | sample 1anoAmetaG_FD_203633 | JGI IMG/M metagenome (GOLD analysis project Ga0316217, IMG submission 203633) | Freshwater microbial communities from Trout Bog Lake, Wisconsin, USA - 1anoA | ecosystem: Environmental > Aquatic > Freshwater > Lake > Hypolimnion/Profundal zone | place: USA: Wisconsin... | reverse complement strand
TCCCAGGCGCGGTTCCAGACGACGCGCTGGGGCATCGGGCGGGAGAAGCCTTCCTTGAGGAAGCGGAGGATGATCCGCTTGCGGAGCTCGCGGGCCACCGCCCACTGCTGGCCGGGGGCGGTCTTGGTGAGGGTGCGCACGATGCAGCTGACCGGGGTCATGCTCTCGATGCCCAGCACCTCGGTGGGCTCCAGCACCGTCTCCAGGGTCGCCGCCAGCTCCACCCCCAGGTCCCGCAACACCTCCATCACCCGCTCGATGTCCTCGTCGTGGCTCACCTCGACGTCGACCATGGCCTTGGCGAACTCCTTGCTCATCACCACCACCTCGGAGAAGGAGCCGTTGGGGATGTAGTGCGCCCGCCCCTCCAGGTCCCGCAGCATGGTGACCCGCAGGGTCATGCGCTCCACCACCCCGGTGTGCTTGTCGCCGACCGAGATGATGTCGCCCACCCCGAACTGGTTCTCCACCAGCAGGAAGAAGCCGCCGATCACGTCCTTGACGATGCTCTGGGAGCCGAAGCCGAGGGCGGCGCCGACGATGCCCACCCCGGCGATCAGCGGCCCCACGCTCACGTTGAACTCCTGCAGGGTCTCCAGGATGAAGAAGGACACCACCAGCACCCGGGCGAAATTCTCCAGCACCGAGCCCAGGGTCTTGGCCCGGCGCATGGCTTCCGGATTGCCCTCCCGGAGCGCCGCCCCCAGGGAGCGGTTCACCGCCTTGCCCACCAGGCGCATGGCCCAGAGGATGATGACGCAGGTGACCACCACCAGGCCCAGCTTCTGCAGCTTCTGCCAGCCCATCACCTCGAACCACGCGGCGAAGGACTCCAGCCGGTCTGTGAAGAGAAGGATCATCGGCTACTCCAGGACCCGCCAGGCGCGGAAGGAAAAGTGGCGCCAGGCCGCGGGCATGTGCGACCCGACCGAGGCCACGAGGGTGGCGGCCAGGTACCACTGCAGCCGGGCCGCGGGAAACAGGTTGCCCAGGCCCAGGAGCGCCAGCTTGAGCAGCAGCGCCGCCCCGCTGCCCTGCACCAGGTAGCCGGGGCCCTTGGCCAGGTCCACCGCGGCCAGCAGTCCGCCGCTGAGGAGCGTCACCAGGATGGCGATCCGCAGCTGGGCGAACCCGCCGCCCAGGTGGATCCCGCCCAGGACCAGCCCCATGGCGGCGATATGGACGGAGCGCAGGCCCACCTGGGCGAGCCTGGACCCGCTCGGCCTGCCGGACCCCTGGCTCAATGGTCCTCCTCGGCGTCCAGCAGGTGCAGCAGGACTTCGCCGCCGGCGGGCAGTTCCAGGGTGTCGGCCGGGACCAGGGCCAGGGCGTTGGCGCGGGTCATGGAGGAGAGCAGGCCGGAGCCCTGGGGCCCGGTGAGGGTCACCTCCAGGCCGGCCCCCTGCGGCCGGGCCACCACCCGGAGGAAATTCAGGCGGCCGTCCGGGCGCTTGCGCCAGGGGGCGGCGAGGACCCCGATCCGCTCCGGCCGGTGCAGGCGGCTGAACCCCATCATCCGGCGCAAGGCCGGGCGCACGTATTCCTCGAACACCAGCATGGCGGCCACCGGGTTGCCGGGAATGCCGAACACCAGCCGGCCCCCCAGCAGCCAGAGGCCCACCGGCCCCCCGGGTTTCTGGTCCACCCGCCAGAACACCTGCTCGGCCCCGAGGCCCTCCAGGACCCCTTTGATGTAGTCGAAATCCCCCACCGAGATCCCGCCGTTGGTGAGCACCACGTCGGCGCCTTCCAGGGCCCGGCCGATGGCCTCGGCCACCGCCTCGGGCCGGTCGGCCACCCGCGGGAACGGCAGCGCCCGGGCCCCCGCGGCCCGCACCTGGGCGCAGAGCGAGTGGATGTTGGCGTCCCGGATCTGGCCCGGCCCGGGCCGGACGCCGGCGTCCACCAGCTCGTTGCCGGTGGTGAGCACGGCCACCGCCACCTGGGGATGCACCGGCACCTGGGCGCAGCCGATCGCCGCCAGCACGCCGATTTCCGCCGGCCGCAGGACCCGGCCCCGGGGGACCACTTCGCCGCCGGCCGGGATGTCCTCCCCCGCCAGCCGGATGTGCGCGCCCTGCCGCGGGGGGGCGGCGATCGCCACCCAGCCGTCCGCCGCGCGCGCCTCCTCCACCGGAACGATGGTGTCGGCCCCTTCCGGCAGGGCGGCCCCGGTCATGATGCGGTAGGCGGCGCCGGGCGGCAGGGGCCCGGCGGCGGGCTGCCCGGCGGCGAGCGTGCCGGAGACCGGGAGGCGGACCGGGTGGGCCTCCGTGGCCGCCTGGCAATCGGCCGCCCGGAGGGCAAAGCCGTCCATGGCCGAATTGGTGAAGGGCGGCACCGGCTCGGCGGCCCGGATCGATTCCGCGGCCACCCGCCCCAGCGCCTCCGGCAGCGGCACCCGCCGGCAGGGCAGCGGGGCCGCCCGGTCCAGCACCAGTTCCAGGGCTTCTCGATAGGTGGGCATCGGCACCGTCCGTGGCCATCATTATACGGGCTGGCCCGGACCTAATTAATGAATGAAATTGTACTTCCCCGGGCGCGGGGGCGGCCCCGGCGATGGGGTATCCTGGATCCACCTTTTGCGCGAGAAACCATGGAACCACTGGTCAGGAAGGTCGTTCGCATCGGCATCCCCCTGGGGGACTGCTACGCCATGGGCCCGGGCAAGGCCGACCTGCTGGAGGCGATCCAGGCCGCCGGCTCCATTTCGGCCGCCGGCCGCAACCTGGGCATGAGCTACCGGCGCGCCTGGCTGCTGGTGGACGAGATGAACCGCTGCTTCACCTCCCCCCTGGTGGAGGCGCGCCTGGGCGGGTCCGGGGGCGGCGGCGCCCGGGTGACCGAACTGGGCCACGACGTGCTGAAGCGCTACCGCGCCCTGCAGATCCAGGCCTGGGACACCATCCGCCGGCCGGTCCAGGAATTCCAGCAGCTGCTGAAGCCCGGGGGGCCCGATCCTGCCTGAGCCGGAGGCCCGTATGCCGGAGGCCCGTATGCCGGAGGCCCGTATTCCGGCCGTTCTGCCGGCGGCTTGCCTCCCGCTGTATTGACATGCAACCATCGAGCGAGCATCCCCGGAGGGTCCCATGCATAAGCCCCTGCGATCATTGTTTGCCTGGGCCGCCCTGGCCCTGGGCGCCGCCGGCACCTGGTCCGTGGCTGCGCCCCGGAGCCTGATCCTGGCCACCACCACCAGCACCCAGGACTCCGGCCTCCTGGACGTGCTCCTGCCCATGTTCCAGGCCAAGACCGGGATCCCGGTGAAGACCATCGCCGTGGGCTCGGGCCAGGCCCTGGCCATGGGCGCCAAGGGCGAGGCCGACGTGCTGCTCTCCCACTCCCCGGACGCCGAGAAGAAATTCATGGCCGACGGCCACGGGCTCAAGCGCCGGCTGGTCATGCACAACGACTTCGTCGTGCTCGGCCCGCCCGCGGACCCGGCCGGCATCAAGGCCGCCAGGACCGCCCCGGAGGCCCTCGGCCGGATCGCCGCCCAGGGCCTCACCTGGCTCTCCCGGGCCGACAACTCCGGCACCAACGCCCAGGAGAAGAAGCTCTGGAAGAGCGCCGGGGTCAACCCCCAGGGCCAGCCCTGGTACGTCGAGACCGGCCTGGGCATGGGCCAGACCCTCAACGTGGCCGCGGAGAAGAAGGGCTACACCATGGCCGACCGCGGCACCTTCCTGGCCATGAAGAAGACCCTGGGAATGGCCATCCTCTGCGAGGGCGACCCGACCCTGCTCAACGTCTACCACGTGATCGAGGTGGACCCGGCGAAATTCCCCCTGGTCAACGGGCCCGCCGCCACGGCCTTCGCCGACTTCATGGTCGCCCCGGAAACCCAGGGCGTGATCCGCGGCTTCGGGGTCGAGAAGTACGGATCGCCGCTCTTTTTCCCCGATGCCGGCAAGCAGGACGAATAGGTTCTAAGCTGGGACTCCACTACCCCGGAGGGCAGCCATGACCAACGCGATCTTCAACCTCCCGGAATCCTACAACGAGCCGTCCGTGTCCTATGCCCCGGGGACGCCGGAGCGGGCCCGGCTCAAGGCGGAACTGGACCGCCAGTACCAGCAGGTCCTGGACATCCCGCTCATCATCGGCGGCCGGGAGGTCCGCACCGGCCGGCTGCGCGACGTGGTCTGCCCGCACGAGCACGGGCACCTGCTGGCCCGCTGCCATGAGGCCGGCGAAGCCGAGATCCGGATGGCCATCGACGCCGCGCTCGCGGCCAAGCACGCCTGGAAGTACACCCCGTGGGAGGAGCGGGCCGCCATCTTCAACCGCATGGCCAGCCTGATCTCCACCCGCTACCGCTACATCCTGAACGCCGCCACCATGCTCAACCAGTCCAAGAGCGCCCACCAGGCGGAGATCGACGCCACCTGCGAGACCGCCGACTTCTTCCGCTACAACGCCAAGTTCATGGAGCAGATCTACCGCAACCAGCCGCTGTCCAACCACCACACCTGGAACCGGGTGGTCTACCGGGCCCTGGAGGGCTTCGTCCTGGCCATCTCGCCGTTCAACTTCACCGCCATCGCCGCCAACCTGGCCACCGCCCCGGCGATCATGGGCAACACCGTGGTCTGGAAGCCGGCGTCCGGCTCGATCCTCTCCAACTACTACCTGATGCAGCTCTACCAGGAGGCCGGGCTGCCCGCCGGGGTGATCAACTTCCTGCCCTCCCGCGGCTCCCAGCTGGGCAAGGTCGTGCTCGACCACCCCAGCTTCGCCGGGCTGCACTTCACCGGCTCCACCGCCGTGTTCAATTCCATGTGGCAGACCGTGGCCGAGAACCTGCCCAAATACAAGATCTATCCCCGGCTGGTGGGGGAGACCGGGGGCAAGGACTACATCTTCGTGCACCCCTCCGCCGACCTGGTGGAGGCGGCCACCGCGATCCTCCGGGGCTCCTTCGAGTACCAGGGGCAGAAGTGCTCGGCCTGCTCCCGGGTCTACGCCCCGGCTGCCAGCTGGCCCGAGCTCAGGCGGCTCCTGCTGGAGATGATGGGCCGGATCCGGATGGGCGACCCCCGGGACTTCCGCAACTTCATGAACGCGGTCATCGACGAGGCCAGCTTCGACAACGCCATGCGCTACCTCGAACTGGCCCGGAACTCGGCCGAGGCCGAGATCATCTTCGGCGGCCACGGCGACAAGTCGGTGGGCTATTTCATCGAACCCACCATCATCCTCACCGGCAACCCCAAGTTCGTCACCATGGAGGAGGAGATCTTCGCCCCGGTGCTGACCATCTACGTCTACCCGGACGCGGCGCAGGAGGAGACCTTGAAGATCCTGGACGACACCTCGCCCTACGCGCTCACCGGCGCCATCTTCGCCAAGGACCGGCAGGCGATCAACCACCTGACCGAGGTGCTGGCCAACACCGCCGGCAACTTCTACATCAACGACAAGTGCACCGGCGCCATGGTCGGGCACCAGCCGTTCGGCGGCGCCCGGGCTTCCGGCACCAACGACAAGGCCGGCAGCTTCCTGAACCTGATCCGCTGGACCTCGCCCCGCACGCTCAAGGAGTGCTTCTCGCCGCACCGGGATTTCCACTACCCTTTCATGGAGGAGGCGTGAGCGTTGGGCCTGGTCTGGGAGGGCATCAAGAAAGCGGTTGAGCTCCTCTGGACCCTGGATCCGGAGGTGCTGGGCATCACCGGCTTCTCCCTGAAGGTCTCCATCCTGGCCACCCTGGTCAGCCTGGTCATCGGCGTCGCGGTCGGCATGGCCCTGGCCCTCAACCACTTCCCCGGCCGCCGGGTGCTGATCAGCCTGATCAACACCGGGATGGGGCTGCCGCCCGTGGTGGTGGGCCTGTTCGTGACCATCCTGCTCTGGCGCAACGGTCCCCTGGGCTTCCTGGAGATCCTCTACACCCCGGCGGCCCTCATCCTGGCCCAGACCGTCATCGCCACCCCGATCATCGCCGGCATCAGCCTGGCCGCCATCCAGCAGCTGCCCCCGGACCTGCGGCTGCAGATCCTCTCCCTGGGCGCCAGCCGCTGGCAGATGGTGCGGATGCTGGCCATCGAGGCCCGGCTGCCGCTCATGGCCGCGGTCATGGCCGGCTTCGGCGGGGTGATCTCCGAGGTGGGCGCGTCCATCATGGTCGGCGGCAACATCAAGGGCAGCACCCGGGTGCTCACCACCGCCACGGTGATGGAGGCCGGCAAGGGCAACTTCGACACCGCCATCGCCCTGAGCCTGATCCTGCTGGTCCTGACCTTCGCGGTGAACGCCGCGCTCACCCACATCCAGCAGCGGGACCGGCCCCGATGATCCTCGAGGCGAGCGGTCTCACGGTCCGCCGGGGCGGGGTCCAGGTGCTGGACATCCCATCCCTGGCCCTCCCGGCCGGCCAGGTGCTCGCCCTGATCGGCCCCAACGGCTCCGGCAAGACCACCCTGCTCCAGACCCTGGCCAGCCTCCAGGCGCCCGCCTCCGGCGAGCTGCGCTTCCAGGGCCGGCCGCTGGATTCCCGGGCCGGGACCAACGCCTACCGGCTGCGGGTGACCATGGTCTTCCAGGAGCCCCTGCTGTTCGACACCACCGTGGCCCGGAACCTGGAGGCCGGGCTCCGGCTCCGGGGCGTCCCGGGGCCCGAGCGGACCCCCCGGGTCCGGGAGGTGGCCAGCCAGTTCGGCATCGAGCACCTGCTGGAGCGCCAGGCCCGGAAGCTCTCCGGCGGCGAGGCCCAGCGCGCCAGCCTGGCCCGGGCCTTCGCCTTCCGGCCGGAGATCCTGTTCCTGGACGAGCCCTTCTCGGCCCTGGACCCGCCTACCCGGGAGGCGCTGATCGACGACCTGGCCGCGGCCCTCCGGCAGACCCGAACCACCGCCGTGCTGGCCACCCACGACCAGATGGAGGCACTGCGCCTGGCCGACCTCCTGGCGGTGATGCAGGCGGGCCGGATCGTCCAGACCGGCACCGGCGCCGAGGTGCTGAACCAGCCGGTGAACGCCTTCGTGGCCGGCTTCGTCGGCATGGAGACCCTGCTCTCCGGGGTGGTCACGGCCAGCGGCCAGGGCCTGTTCCGGCTGGCCGTCGGCGGCCGGGAGGTGGAGTCGGTGGGCGGCCCCGCCGTCGGCGACGCGGTCCTGGTCGGGGTGCGGCCGGAGCACGTCACCCTCGCCCTCGGCCCGGAGGCCGGCGCCCGGGTCGCCAGCAGCGCCCGCAACCGCTTCCAGGGGACCGTCCGGCGGATCGTGCCCCGGGGGCCCTTCTTCAAGGTGGAGCTGGATGTCGGCTTCTTCCTGGCCGCCTACGTCACCCCGCAGTCGCTGGAGGCCCTCGCCCTGGCCCCGGGCCGCGAGGTGGTGGCGAGCTTCAAGGCCACCGCGGTCCACTGCATCCGAACTTGAGCCGCCGGCCCGGGAACGAGGGTCCGGGCCCTCCCCGCGAAAATGCGTTAACATTCGATGCGATTCCTTGACGATTTTGTGATCATGGGTTTATGGTCATGAGGTCAGCCATGCGCACAAGGTCGGTGGTTCTCAATTCAGGTGCGTGGCGCCAAGGTCAAGAACGGGGAGATGGGGACATGCTGCTTGAATTCACGGTGAACGGGATCGCCCGGCGGCTCGATGTCGACCCCGCCCTGCGCTTGATCGACGTCCTGCGCGACCGGCTCGACCTGACCGGGACCAAGGAAGGCTGCGGCGAAGGCGAGTGCGGCGCCTGCACGGTGATCCTGGCCGGCAAGGCGGTGAACGCCTGCCTGGTGCTCGGACTCCAGGCCCAGGGCCAGGAGGTGGTCACCATCGAAGGCCTGGCCCGGGACGGCCAGCTCGACCCCCTGCAGCAGGCCTTCATCGACGAGGGCGCCATCCAGTGCGGCTTCTGCTCCCCGGGGATGCTGATGTCCTCCAAGGCCCTGCTGCTGCAGCACCCCCACCCCAGCGAGGCCCAGATCCGCTCCGCCATCGCCGGCAACCTCTGCCGCTGCACCGGCTACCAGAAGATCGTGAAGGCGGTCCAGACCGTCGCCGAGCGCGGAGCCTGCCATGAGTAACCTGACCTACCAGGCCCCCGCCAGCGTGGCCGAACTCGCCGCCTGCCTGGCCCAGGCCCAGCCCGGCACCCGGCTCCTGGGCGGCGGCACCGACCTGGTCATCCAGCTGCGCGACCGCGGGATCCAGGACGGCACCCTGATCGACCTCACCCGGGTGGCCGGCCTCGACACCATCAGCCTCGAGGGCGACCGGATCAGCATCGGCGCCAACGTTACCTACTCCGAGCTGAGCGAGCATCCGCTGATCAGGAGCCTGGTGCCCTGCCTGGGCGAGATGGCCAGCCAGGTCGGCTCCCTGCAGATCCGCAACAGCGCCCGGCTGCCGGGCAACATCGCCAACGCCTCGCCGGCCGGGGACTCCATCGCCACCCTCATGGCCCTGGACGCCAGCGTGGAGATCCTCGACGGCCGCGGCGAACGGAGCCTGCGCAAGGTCGCCGCGGTGGTGACCGGCATCGGCAAGACCACCCTGGAGCGGGACGAGGCGATCCTGGCGGTGCACCTGCCCCGGCCCCGGCCCGGCCAGCGCAGCCGCTACGGCAAGGCCGGCATGGGCGCCCGCGCCCAGGTGGTGATCGCCAACATCAGCCTGACCCTGGTGGTCGACTACGATTCCGCCCAGGGCCTGATCACCGGCGCCCAGGCGGTGCTCGGTTCCGCCGCGCCGCTGGCCTACCATGCCCGCACGGCCGAGGCGCTGCTCTGCGGGCGCCGGCCGTCCCCCGAACTGGGCCGGGAGCTGGCGGAGGCGCTCCGGCGCGAGGTCGAGGTCTCCATCAAGGGCGTCGAAATGTTCATGCACAAACTGAACGACATCCAGGGCCTGGCCCTGGACCTGTTCTCCCATCTCTTTCGCGATCTGCTCTAGCCGCCGCCGGGCCGCTGGCGGCCCGACGGCAACTCGACTTCACGGTACTAGGAGTACGCAGTGGCCACCCAGGAACTCCAGGTTGTAGGCAGCTCGGTTCCCATTCACGACGTCCAGGAGAAGGCCACCGGGGCCTTGCGCTACGTCAACGACATGAAGCTGCATGGCATGCTGCACGCCAAGCTGCTGCTGAGCGGCGTCGCCCACGGCCGGGTCAGCCGGCTGGACCTGGCCCGGGCCGAGGCGCTGCCCGGGGTGGTGGCGATCTTCACCGCGGCCAACTCGCCCGGCCACCGCTACAACTCGCACAAGTGGATCGAGGGCATGGAGGTGGTCAAGGACGAGACCCTGTTCACCGACCAGGTCCGCTTCTGCGGCGACCGGATCGCCGCGGTGGTGGCCGAAAGCCGCGAGATCGCCGAAGCCGCGGCCCGCCTGATCACGGTGGAATACGAGGAGCTGCCGGCGGTGGTCGATCCCGAGGCCGCGCTCCGGCCCGATTCCCGGCCCATCCACGGCGAGAGCAACGTGCTCTACCACAAGGAGATGCACGCCGGCGACGCCGCCTCGAAATGGGCCGGCGCCTGGCGCGTGGTCGAGGACCGGATCGAGACACCGAAGATCCATCACGCCGCCATGGAGACCCACTGCTGCGTGGCCGAGACCGACACCCAGGGGGTGGTCACGGTGCACACCCCCTGCCAGGTGATCTTCCAGGTCCAGCTGATCGTCGCCGAGGCGCTGGGGATCCCGCTGAACCGGGTCCGGGTGATCAAGACCACCACCGGCGGCTCCTTCGGCGGCAAGGGCCAGCCCGTCATCGAGCAGGTCACCGCCTTCCTCAGCCTGGCGCTCCAGCGCCCGGTGAAGCTGCTGCTGGACCGGTCCGAGACCATCGTCGCCACCCGCACCCGGCACAAGACCATCAGCCTGCTCAGGACCGCGGTGGCCCAGGACGGCACCCTGCTGGCCCGCGACATCTACACCCTGGTCGACACCGGCGCCTACTGCAGCAACGGCGAGGCCATCGCCATGGCCATGGGCAAGAAGACCTTCAAGCTCTACCGCCTGGCGGACCAGAGCTACCGCGCGGACGTGGTCTACACCAACACCCCGATCGGCGGAGCCTGCCGCGGCTACGGCAGCCCGCAGATCTGCGCCGCCACCGAGATCGCCATGGACCACGCCGCCAGCGTCCTGGGCATGGACCCGGTGGCGTTCCGCCTGAAGAACCTGGTCCACCCGTACGACCGGGACACCCTGAACGGCACCAGCCTGGGCAACGCCCGGATCCTCGACTGCGTGCGCAAGGGCGCCGAGCTGATCGGCTGGGAGGAGAAGTTCAACCGGCCCAAGACCGGCGGCCGGTTCGAGCGCGGGGTCGGCATCGCCTGCTGCGCCCACGGCAACGGCTACCAGGGCGCCTACCCCGACTTCATCACCGTGGACCTCCAGCTGGATTCGGAGGGGTTCGCGATCCTGAAGGGGGCCTTCCACGACCTGGGCTGCGGCACCGTCACCACCATGCAGCAGATCGCCGCCGAGGTCCTGGCCATGGAGGTCGGCAGGATCACCGTGCCCGCCGCCGACACCCTGGTCTCCCCGTTCGATTCCGCCGGGACCCAGGCCAGCCGCGTCACCTTCGTCTGCGGCGGCGCGGTCAAACAGGCGGCCGAGCTGCTGCGGGAGCAGCTGCTGGACTGCGGCGCCGCCCGGCTCGGGCGGGACCGTTCGGACCTGGTCTGCGCCGCCGGCGCGGTGCAGTCCCGCACCGAGCCCACGCTCCGGGCCAGCTATGGCGAGCTGGTGATCTTCGCCCAGAAGAACCAGCACCACAGCCTCAGTGTCAACACCACCTACGAGTCCCCCGGCAATCCCACCAGCTATGCCGCCCATTTCGCGGAAGTGGAAGTGGACCAGCTGACCGGCCGGGTGCGGGTGCTGGACTACGCGGCGGTCCACGACATCGGCAAGGCCATCAACACCGGCTTCGTCCACGGCCAGATCCACGGCTCGGTCCAGATGGGCATCGGCATGGCCCTGAGCGAAGAGGTGACGGTCGACCCCCGGGGCCGGATCACCGCCGGCCGGCTGAGCCGCTACACCGTACCCAACGCGCCGGAGATGCCGCACATCCAGGTGGCGCTGATCGAGGAGGGCGAGGAACTGGGGCCCTTCGGCGCCAAAAGCATCGGCGAGATCGCCACGGTGCCGGTGGCGCCGGCCATCATCAACGCCATCAACCACGCCCTGGGCACCCGCATCAGCCGGCTGCCGGCCCTGCCCGAGCGGATCGTCGCCGCCATCAAGGGGAAGTAGCTACGCTTCCGTCGAGTACATGTCCTGCAGCGTCGCCATGAACTCCTGGGCCAGCCGGGAGGGCGGCGCGAAGGCGCCGTGGATGATGCTGATGGGCGCCGCGGTGGACGGTTCCACCGGCCGGGTCACCAGATTCGGCCAGACCGGGCTCATGGCCGAGAGCTCGTCGATGATGGAGATCCCCAGGCCGTCGTGGACGAAGGCGCAGGCCACGTGGACCTGCTGCACCTCCACCTTGGCCCGCAGGGTCATCCCGTGGTCCAGGAACAGCTTCCGGATCAGCCGGCCGATCGGGCTGTCGGCTCCGTAGCCGATGAAGGGCTGGTCCTGGAAGTCCTCCAGCCGGAGGCTGGCCTTGGCCGCCAGCGGGTGCTCCCGGTGCAGCGCCGCCACCAACCGGTTCTCGTAGAGCGGCTGGATCGTCAGGTTGGGATGGGTCTCCTGGATGAAGGCCACCCCCAGGTCCACCTGCTGGGTCAGGACCGCCTGCAGCAGCACGCTGGGCAGCAGGGTGTGGAGGACGATCCGGACCTCCGGCAGGCGCTCGTAGAAGCGCTTGACCGCGTGGGGCAGCATGAGCTGGCCGAGGCTCGGGCTGCAGGCGATGCGCAGGTGGCCCACCCGGTTGCCGACCAGGTCCTCGGCCACCTCGTTGACCCGCTCCACGCCCTGGTAGACCGCGTCCACCTCCAGGAACAGCCGCCGGGCCTCCGGGGTGGGATACAGGCGCCCCTTGATCCGCTTGAAGAAGGTCAGGCCCAGGCGCTGCTCGGTGCTGGAGATGAGCCGGGACACCGCCGGCGAGGAGACCTGCAGCAGCTTGGCGGCGCCGCTGATGGAACCGGTGAGCATGGTGGCCCGGAACACCTCGATCTGGCGCAGGTTCATGGTCAAGACGTTAACTCCAGGTTATGGGGAGGGGGCTCCCAGGGGATGTTTACTACTTTAATCATATTTTTAGGCGCCGAGCCGGGTCTTTTCGCCCACAATCAGGTCCCGGCCCGGTGAGGCCCGGCAGCCATGCCGCACCGGCGTTCCCTTGAGAAAATTACGTCAATATCAAGGTCGAGCAATTTCCATCGTTAACATGTTATGCTTTTTATTGGTCCTTTCGTAATTTTAGATTTACGGTTACCTCCCTGGAGGAAACTCTAGATATCCGCCCACCCGGCGTACCCGGTCGAAGCCCGCTTCGCCGGAGGCCGCGGTTGCGGGCGGTCTGGCGCAGGTCCCCACCCTGGCCGCCGGACCCCGCCGGAGCCGCCGATCGTCCCTCCAATCGATCAAGGAAGCGAAGATGCAACCAGACCAGGCAGTCCCCCTCCCGAACCCGGCCCCGGCGGCCAAGATCATCGCGGGACGCCGGGCGGTGGTGGCGACCTCCATCGGCAACGCGCTCGAATGGTACGACTTCTCGGTCTATGCGTTCTTCGCCATCTACATCGGCCAGAGCGCCTTCGCCCACACCAACGACGCCGCCCAGACCATCAAGGCGTTCATGGCCTTCGGCATCGGCTTCATCGCCCGGCCCCTGGGCGCCCTGCTGATCGGCGCCTACGGCGACTATGCGGGGCGCAAGGCGGCCCTGACCGCGACCATCCTGCTGATGGCGGTCGGCACCGGGATCATGGGCTGCGCTCCCGGCTATGCCGCCATCGGCATCGGCGCCCCGCTGCTGATCGTCTGCGGCCGCATGCTGCAGGGCTTCTCCGCCGGCGGCGAGATCGGCGGCGCCACCGCCTTCCTGATCGAGCACGCCCCGGAGGGCAAGAAGGGGGTCTATTCCTCCTGGCTGCAGGCCAGCATGGCCATCTCCAACGTGCTCGCCGCGCTGGTGGCCACCTGCGTCACCCTGTTCCTGACCCCGGCCCAGGTGGGCAGCTGGGGCTGGCGGATCCCCTTCATCCTCGGCCTGGCCATCGCCCCGGTGGGCTTCTGGCTGCGCGCCACCCTCGACGAGACCCCGGAATTCCAGGTGGAGATGGAGCGGGCCCACCGCGAGCGGCAGTCCCTGAAGACGCCGCTGATGCGGGTCATCCGCGAGTATCCCTCGACCCTGCTGGTGGGCACCGCGTTCTCGGTGCTCTGGGCCGTCTGCGTCTACACCCTGATCATCTTCATGCCGACCTACGTCCAGAAGACCCTCCATTACGAGGGCCGCCAGGCGTTCCTGGCCTCGCTCATCGGCAACTGCTTCATGGTGGTGTCCTGCGTCTTCGCCGGGTCCCTGTCCGACCGGATCGGCAAGCGCCGGGTACTGGCCGCCGCCGCCGGCATCATGCTCGTGGGGATCTACCCCATGCTCACCCTGCTGACGGTGTCCCACACCACCCTGACCCTGATCTTCGTGCAGACCGTGTTCTGCATCATGGTCGCCCTGTTCGTCGGCGTCGCCCCGGCCACCCTGGCCGGGATCTTCCCGACCCGGGTGCGCTCCAGCGGGATGTCGCTGTCCTACAACTTCGCGGTCACGGTGTTCGGCGGCTTCGCCCCGGCCATCCTCACCTGGCTGACCCTGGGCGCCGGCGGGGCCTATGCCCCGGCCTGGTACGTCATGGCCGCCGCGGTGGTCACCCTGGTCGCCATCTGCTACCTGCCGTCCGACCGGCCCAAGCTCGATCTCTGCCCCCAGCCCCGCACGGTGGCTGGGTTCTCCCCCAGGACCTAAACCAACCCTTTATCCACAAGCCGTGGATAACCCCCCGAGGAGGCTCTGCATGTCGAAATTCATCCCCTACATGATCGTGGCAGCCGCTTGCGTTCCCGCCACCTTCCTCCAGGCCGAGGTCACCCTTGACGGCCACACCGCCACGCCCGAGATCATCGCCGCCATCGCCGGCGGCGAGGCCGTGAAGGTCGCTCCGGCCGCCATGAAGCACGCCGAGGACGCCTTCAAGGTCCTCTGCAAGGCCGCCGGCGAGGGCCAGATGATCTACGGCCTGACCGTAGGCGTGGGCCTGAACAAGGACCGCAAGTTCGTGGACGCCAAGGGCGACCTCACCCCCGAGGTGATCGAGGCCTCCAGCAAGTTCCAGACCGGCCTGATCCGCGCCCACTCCGGCAGCGTCGGCGCCGACATGGACATCCGCACCGCCCGGGCCACCATGGCCGCCCGCCTGAACATGATGCTGGTCGGCGGCGCCGCCGTGCAGATCCCCGTCATCGAAGCCTACGTGACCTTCCTGAACAAGGGCATCACCCCCTGCATGCCCAACGACGGCTCCATGGGCGAGGCCGACATCACCATCTGCAGCCACGTCGGCCAGGCGATGATCGGCGAGGGCGAAGTCTACTTCAAGGGCGCCAAGGTCCCCGCCGCCCAGGCCCTCAAGGCGGTCGGCATGAAGCCGGTCCACCTGTTCGGCAAGGACGCCCTGGCGATCCTCAGCTCCAACGCCTACTCCGCCGGCATGGCCGCCCT
>Ga0316217_10004664_pt1 | contig 14638 bp, 13 predicted proteins | sample 1anoAmetaG_FD_203633 | JGI IMG/M metagenome (GOLD analysis project Ga0316217, IMG submission 203633) | Freshwater microbial communities from Trout Bog Lake, Wisconsin, USA - 1anoA | ecosystem: Environmental > Aquatic > Freshwater > Lake > Hypolimnion/Profundal zone | place: USA: Wisconsin... | reverse complement strand
CCTGGTACCAGCCTTCGGTAATTTTAACGGCGTTAATCAATATCTCAATCAGTTCGCGCGGAGGACCTTCCGAATCGGCTCCATAAATAACCCGGAACGAAAAATCAATTTCGTTTGCACCCTGAAATATAATGGTAAGGCTGCAATCTACGCCCACTCTGTCGGGCTTGCGGATAACACCGCAATAGTTAAATATTGATTCATCTATGGTCATCATAAATGCATCAAAATGCCGCTGTGTCGAAATGCCCCTGTGCAAAGGTAAATCGTGTTGAGGGCTTCCATCCCCTTTTCGGTTCAGAGTGCCATCACGGGCCATTATTATAAATAGCGCCGTCTTTTCGCCCACTTCAAGTGTAATCAGTACTTTGTCAATCAGGTGCTTCTGGAACATACAGTCAATTGTAATATGAAACTAAAATTTTATTGAGACTGGCAAAAAAAGCGGTGCAGATTTTTCTTGCCTTGTGCCATTTCTCTTAGTTAAAACCCCGAAAAACGAAAAGCCAACCTCAACAACCCTGAATAATAAAAATAAGGGGGGGTATACTTTTTTCAAAAACACCCATTGGTTATCAGTTGATTACGAGGCAATTCCACCAAAAAGGTATACCCCCCTTTGCTTTTAAATATGTAACTAATTCATTGTCAACAAACAAATTTATTACAAAATAATATTACATATTCGGGGAGGGCCCGGTGCTAATCCAGGTACTATACGCACCGGAAATTATCCTCCACTTAAAGTATAACATTGCATAAAAATGCAGAGCAATGTATAGAAATGTATAGGTGTTTGAATTTCGCATGCTTCCCGGCAGGTTGAATCAATGCCTTTCTCGCGTTTTGCTTCAGTTTCAATCCGCGGGTCAGGCACATCAGGTTCAAAAAACCTGCTTTACCATATTATATAGAACACACCTGGCAACTATACATATTTAATAAGCCCGACCGATGGTTTCGTCGAGGTTACAGCATAGCTCCGCGTTTTAACGCGGAGAACAATGCCCCGGTATTAAATGGCTTTAGCCAAATTGTATTTATTAACCATCAAGCGCCTGAGGCATTTTGAGGCTAAAGCCAATACCCTAAAAATCCTCTTCTCCGCGTTAAAACGCGGAGCTATATATAGCCTGAGGTCCTGTGTCATAGATAAGCCAGTCAGAGTCGTCTAAGCACTAAACCAACTTATCAGTTCTAAATCTTGTTTTACCCCGCCGCTGCGGGGTGCCTGCATGTCAAAGAACGCCAAACCGGGTTAAAGACAAAAGCATTTACCCTTGATAGCGCTAAGTTAATCAAATTTAATTTTAAAAAAGTTATTAGTTTGTTAAAGTCCAAAAAACGATAAAAAAAATTCCACTTGCTGGTTCAGTTATAAGCTTGTTGCATCATCAAAGTCTGAATTTTTTTATGCGCCTGTAATATTTTCTTGTTGCAAAAACATAGGCCGAAGAGCCGCTTTTACGGATTTAAAAAAAATTTTGCAGTTTGATTTTATTTTCTATTCTTGCATCGTTACAATTTAAAATCATCTTGTGATCAGAATCACCCAATAATGGCACGCAAAAAGTTTACCGCAGAATATATCGTTCGTTCATCTCCCTCGATATTATTTGAATTTTTGACCCAAACCAGCAGTCTTGCTCAATGGTTTTCAGACTATTGCGACTCGCAAGGCGACATATTTATTTTTGGATGGGGGGGCTCTTTTCAGCGCGCCCGCCAGGTAGAGGTGATAGAAGATGAGTTTGTAAAATATCACTGGGAAGGGGGCAATAAAGACGAGTTTTTTTCCTTCAAAGTATATAAGTCAGAAATATCCAACGATACCATTCTCGAAATAACCGATTTTGCCGAAGCCAAGGAGATTAAGGAACAAACTTTTCTGTGGGATAAGCAGGTGGAAGACCTGAAACACGCCATCGGCGCCATTTAATGTGATAATTAGCCAATTTGACAATTAAAACAGCAATACATTATTACGGTTTACGTTACGGCTTCATCTAAATTGTCACATTAACCTGCCATGAAGAAGCTCGACCAGTTAGTGGTTAAAAGTTTTATAGGCCCGCTCATTCTTACCTTTTGCATTGCGCAATTTGTGCTGGTTATGCAGTTTTTGTGGAAGTATATTGATGACCTGGTAGGTAAAGGGCTTAACACCTGGGTTTTAATTCAGTTGCTGGCTTATGCCTCGGCCCGGCTCGTTCCCCTGGCCCTGCCGCTGGCGGTATTGTTAGCCTCAATCATGACCTACGGCTCGTTTGGCGAGCATTTTGAGCTTACGGCGGTCAAATCAGCCGGTGTGTCGTTGTTACGCTTTATGCAGCCCCTGGTAATTACGGTAACCGGTATCAGCATTTTTGCTTTTTACTTCAGCAACAATCTGCTGCCCATGGCTAATTTAAAATTCAGCGCTTTGTTGTATGATATCAGACATCAAAAACCAACCATGGCGCTCAAACCGGGTATTTTTTACAGTGGTATTGATGGCTTTTTCATTAAAACTGCAGAAAAAGACGACAAAACAAATACCCTGTTCAATATTACCGTTTACGACCATACCAGCGGCCATGGCGACGACCACGTAATTACTGCCGCCAAAGGCAAAATGACCCAGGATGATGATGCCATGGCTCTGACGTTATTACTGGAAGATGGAAAACAGTACCGCGAGATTGACCCCAAAGACCCCAAAGTCAATAACTACGAAATGATCAGTACTTCCTTCGCTTCGTGGGAAAAGCGTTTCGACCTTTCGCAATTTAAACTGAGCAGAACTGATGAATCGTTTTTTAAGGACCTGAAACAAATGCTAAACCTGCACCAGTTGTATGGCGAAATTGATACCATCAATATAGAAGCCAACAACCTAAAAACAGGGCTTATTGGGTATATGAAACCATATTTAAACATGAAAAAATATGGCATCGATACGCTCAAAAAAGATGCATCCATTACCCCCATTAAATTTGATTCCGTAGGCGAATTACTGAAACCGTACGAGCGTGTTAAGAAAATTCAGATTATGGAGCTGGCCATGAATAATGCGCGCAACATTAAAAACTATGCCGATGTTACTACCAAGCAACTGGATTTTAAAGACCACGATTTGGTTACACATATGGTAGAGGTATACCGGAAATTTACCCTCTCCATTGCCTGCCTGGTTTTGTTTTTTATCGGTGCACCGCTGGGTTCAATTATACGGCGCGGAGGTTTGGGATGGCCGCTTTTTTATAGTGTTATATTTTTTATTATTTACCACATTACTTCGCTTACGGGCGAGAAACTTGCTGAAAATGATGTGCTGACTGCCTTTAGCGGCATGTGGCTTTCTACATTTGTGTTAACACCGGTAGGTTTATTTTTAACCCTGAAAGCTACCGACGACTCGAAAATTTACAACGCCGAATATTACCGTAATCTTTTTCACCGCATCTTCCGCTCAAAAGCAAAAACCGCTTGAAAAATTTTCTTCTTGAAAATAAAATGTTTTTGATTTTATACCTGCTCTTCCTGGCAGCGGGTTTAGTGCTTATTGAAACTTATGAAGCCGGACACGAGATTCTTTTTTTCAATGCACTGCACACTCCTTTTTTCGACCAGTTTTTCAGGTATGCCACCCAAATGGCTGAAGCGCCCATGCTATTCCTTATCATCATAGTAGCTATACGGTTTAGTTATGGAAAGGGAATGCTTTTAGGCTTAAATACTTTGCTGGTTTTTGGAATTACCGCGCTGTTAAAAAACCTGGCCTTTGCCGACCATGTGCGGCCCTCGGTTTTTTTTGAAGGGAAGGCTCAGCTAAACTTTGTGCAGGGCGTTGAAATATACCGGTATCACAGTTTTCCCAGCGGCCACACTTCATCGGCATTCGCTTTGTTTTTTATGCTGAGCATATTATTTAATAACAAAAAGTGGGCACCGGTGTTTTTCTTTTGTGCGTTGCTGGTAGGTGTATCGCGTGTTTACTTACTCGAACACTTTTTTCGCGATGTGTATGCGGGCACCCTGGTGGGTGTTGTCACTACCACCGTATTTTATTTAACTTTCGCTCAATCCGCGTTCTATAAAAACATACCGTGGAAAGATAAAGCCCTATGGCCATGATAGAAAGGATTCAAAAGCAAATCATTCAGTTTCCAACCCAGTTTTTTTTGCTGTTTATAGGCATGCTTCTCTTTTTACCTTTTTTGGGTCATGTCCATTTGTTCGATTGGGATGAAATAAACTTTGCCGAAAGCGCCCGCGAAATGTTGCTTACCCACAATTACCATATTGTGCAAATCAACTTTCAGCCATTTTACGAAAAGCCGCCATTCTTTATCTGGCTACAGGCCATATCCATGCACTATTTTGGGGTAACAGAGTATGCAGCGCGTTTTCCAAACGCCATTTGCGGCATTATAACCCTGCTGGTTGTTTTTAATGTGGGCCGCTCCGTTTTCAAATCTCAATTCGGGGTATTATGGGCCCTTATGTTTGCCTGTTCTATTTTGCCCCAGATATATTTTAAGTCGGGAATTATAGACCCGGTTTTCAATCTGTTTATTTTCCTGGGTATTTACTTCCTGTATAAAGTGTCCTTGCATAACGATTTTGAGCACCCGCGCGAACGGGCAAGCAACCGGCGCTGGCACTTACTATTATCGGCCCTGTTTATTGGTCTTGCAACGCTTACCAAGGGGCCGGTGGCCATTTTACTGGTGGTGCTTACTGCAACCACCTATTTTGTGGTTAACCGCGGCAAATTACGCCTGGGTATTATGGATATGTTTGTTTGGTGGTTTATCATTTTTGTGGTGGTACTTGCCTGGTTAAGTATGGAATCGCGCCAGTTGGGCTTTACATTCATTTCCGAATTCGTTAAATATCAAATCAGGTTATTCACCACCGAAGATGCCGGTCACGGCGGGCCGTTCTTTTATCACTTCGTTATATTATTGTTTGGCCTATTCCCGGCCTCAGCGCTCATTTTCGATGCCTTCAGAAAAAATGAACTCGACGAAACCGACCAGCGTTTTTTTAAACGCTGGATGATATACCTGTTATTAATCGTGCTCATTGTTTTTTCAATCGTTCAAACAAAAATAGTTCACTACTCCTCGCTCTGCTATTTCCCGCTTACTTTTTTAGCAGCCTATTACCTCAACTATTTTATAGATGGCAAAATGCGGTGGACCTGGAGACAAACCCTGCCGGTGTTCTCTATTTGCCTCATTATTGTAGCTGCTTTAACGGGTGGTATTTTTGTAATGCAACACCCCGACATGATTATTTATTATGTAAAAGATGATTTTGCCAAAGAATGTTTGCAGGCAAAAGTTTACTGGAGTAACAACGACATCCGGTTCGGTATTGCCTACCTGGTATTAATTATTATCAGTATTATTTTAATAGAAATGAAAAACCGGCGTTGGGGAGTTTACCTGATCATCATAAGCAGTGCCTTGTTCATTAATACAGTAATGACCTTTATTGTGCCCCGCATTGAACGGTATTCGCAATACGCATTGATTGAGTTTCTCGAATCCAAAAAGAATGAAAACTGCATTGTTGAAACCGTAGCGTTTAAAAGCTATGCACATTTATTTTACGCGGGGCGGGCCTATCCTTCCGCTGAAGATTCAACCAAGGTGCATTACCTGGTTACCAAAGCAAATAAGGTAGGCGAAGTGCTTAAATACTTCCCCAATTCAACCGAGCTGTACCGTAAAAACGGTTGGGTGTTTTACCGGCAAAACAAATAAGCAAACATCAGGTACATAAAAATACCCTGCTTTGAAAGGCCGAAAACTTTTCAAAACAGGGTATCCCAAAATTTATTTGCTCACAACTATCTTGCGGTAAGCACTGGCATCGTTTTGGCTTAACTGCAACAGGTAAATGCCGCTTTGTATACTGCTCAAATCAATCGTAATCTTTTCGCCTGAAACCGGCACGCTGCTGTTTTCCAGCAGTATTCTTCCGTTCATATCCAGCAAGCGGGTTACTATTTTGCTATCACCGGTTTGACCGTTAAAGTCAACAAACAGGGTGTTGTCAGCGGGGTTAGGGTAAACCGAAACAGCAGTCAGTGAACTTAACTCAGCTACACCCGCCGTAGTAACATCAAATGGATTTGAAATGCTTTGACATCCATGAACATCGGTTACTTCAACCGTATAATTTCCATTGTTGTTAGGCACTAACCTTTGGTTGTTACCATTAGCAACCGAGATATTATTCAGGAACCACTGGTAACTGCTGGCTGTTGAGGCTACCAAAATACCGGCGCTATCAGTAACCTGGGCCACCGGTGCAGGATATACATTCATGGTCAGGCTGTTCGAAACTGCGGTGCTTGGCGAGGCGCATGATAAACTGCTGGAAACCGAACAAGCGATAACGTCTCCGCTGGCCAAAGCGTTATCTATATAAATGGCAGAATTACTACCCACATTGGTTCCGTTTTTTGTCCATTGGTAACCTGGAGTTGAGCCGCCGTTAACAGCAGTGGCGCTAAATGTAACGCTGGTGCCCTGGCATATATTCAAACCTACATTAGAAGTAACACTCAATTGAGCAGGACCGCCTGCAACAACGCTAAAGGTAAGCGGACTTGAAGTAACATTTGGCTGACTAACACATGATGAGTTAGACGTTAACTGAACAGCAAAAACATCGCCATTGGCGATGGATGAAGGGGTATAGCTGGCATTTGTAGCCCCGCTGATGTTGCTGCCATTCAGTAGCCACTGATAAACAGGGGCCGAACCACCATTGGTAGGACTGGCGGTAAGCGTTGCGCTTTGCGCAGAACAGATTGAAGTTCCAACCGAAGAGCTGATTGAAACCGATGCAGTGCCGCCACTACCCACATTCATAGTAATGACGTTTGAGGTGGCAGTTGAAGGCGAGGCGCACAAAGAACTTGAAGTAAGCACTACCGTAATGGCTGAATTATTGGCCAGGCTTGATGAACTATAAGTGGAAGCCATAGCACCACTAATTACGCTGCCATTGTTATACCACTGATATGTAGGCGAACTTCCGCCATTAACCGGTGAAGCGGTAAATACTACCGTTTGGCCCGTACAAATGGAAGTTCCCGAGTTGGAAGAGATGCTGACAGCCGGTGTGATATTTCCCGAAATAGTAATTGTTATTGCGTTAGAAGTTGCGTTAGCATTATTTACACACTGAGAATTAGAAACCATTTTACATGTAACCACTTCGCCATTAGTAAGGCCGGTGGTTGAATAGGTTGCTGAAGTAGCGCCGCTAATAGCCGTGCTACCATTATACCACTGATAAGTTGGAGCAGAACCTCCGTTAGTAGGCGTAGCGGTAAAAGTTACATTCTGCCCCGTGCATATGCTGCTACCTACGTTAGAAGCAATTGCAACACCGGCAGTTCCATTAGCCGTAATTGTAAAAGTAATGGCGTTTGAGGTAGCCGTGGTTGTGGCTAAGCAAGCAGCGTTTGAGGTAAGCACGCAAGTAATGGCGTCACCATTTGCAAGCGTTGTGCTACTATAAGTTGCACCGGTTGCTCCGCTGATAATTACGTTATTTTTATACCACTGGTAAGTCGGCGCACTACCCCCGTTGGTTGGGGTAGCAGTTAAAGTTACATTTTGGCCAGCGCATATTGAACTACCCACATTAGAGGCAATATTTACTGAAGGTGTAATGGAGCTGCTGATAGTAATAGTAATAGCGTTAGAAGTGGCCGTTGGTGTAGTAACACAACTTGCATCAGATGTAAGCACACAGGTTATAACATCGTTGTTGGTGAGCGTTGTACTAGAATACGTTGAAGCAGTGGCTCCGCTGATAGCTGTTCCATTACTCTTCCATTGATAGGCAGGAGCACTGCCTCCGTTAGTTGGGTTAGCTGTAAAGGTTACGTTTTGTCCTGAGCAGGTGGTAGTTGCTGTAGACGTAATGTTAACAGATGGCGTTACCGAAGCGTTTACCGTAATAGTTAAAGTATTTGAAGTTGCCGGACTACCTGTAACTCCGCTCAAATTTGAAGTCATAACACAGGTAATTGCATCCGAGCCGGCAGCTAATGTTGTTGTGGTATAAGTTGATGCAGTTGCCCCGCTAACAGCAGTTCCGTTCACCTTCCACTGGTAAGTGGGGGCAGTGCCACCATTGGTTGGCGTAGCGGTAAAAGTTACGCTGCCACCTGAACAGATAGTTGATGTGCCGGCAGTTTGAGAAATACTTACGCTTGCAATAGTAGGGGCTATGGCCGCCTCAGTAATAGTAATTTGCGTAGCAACCTGGTATTTTGACTGACTCTGGCTGCTTGCTTCATTCAATACGCCATAAATAACCACTGAACCAGTCCCGGCTACCGGGGCTGTCCATGGAATTACTTCAACATATGTAGAACCATTACCACCGGTACCTGTAGTGGCGGTTATTGCCGAGCTTTGTTCAATAATCGTCTCCGGTAGGGCTGAGGTAGCCGGAGATGTTAATCTCACGCTGGCAGGAAGCGTTCCAAACGTCCCGGCATCAACAGCGCTGCCGCTTCCGGCTCCGCTTAATTTTACAGCCGCTATTTGAAAACCAAAATGGGTTAAAGAAGTCGTACTTCCGTTACTTCCTGAAATCTTAATGGTATAACTTCCACCCCCATGGTAAGAGGTAACCGAAACTCCGGCTGAGTCTAATTCAACCTTGGTCCCGTCGGTAGTACCTGAGTTATGACAGCTTCCACAACCACCGCTTCCGCCAGAGGCCTTGGTGCCGTCAATACCATTGGTAGCTGCACCATTAGGATAGGAATAAAGAATAATGGCAGATACCACAATAAAAAAACCAAAAAGTAAAGTTTTTCTCATAAATTAAAATATTATATAATTAATACCCAGATAATGTCCGCAAATTTAGTGTTTCTAAAAAGCTATAAAATACCTGGCTCCTGTTAATTGCATACGCATTTATTTGGCATAATAAGATACATGTTATAACAGCTACTCCGTTTCACAATTGTTTTCCTAACACCGCTTTGGCTTTTAAAACACTGGCCACCGAAAGTCCGTCTCTTATTTCGCCCCGCATTACCATTTGGTACACCTCTTCAAAAGGTAGTTTTTTTATCACCAGTTGCTCATCTTCTTCCGGTTTCTCGCCAACAAAAGTAAGTTGTCGCGCTATGTAAGTGTATGATGTCTCGTCGGTTGTCGAATTTGATAACTGCATCTCTAAAATCATTTCAAAGCTTTCTGCCTTCAGTCCGGCCTCCTCAATAAGCTCGCGCTGCGCTGTTTCTAACAGCGAGGTTCCTTCCGGGCATCCGCCTTCTATCACTTCCCACTCATAACTATTTAAAGGATACCGGTATTGCCCCACTATCCAGGTATTATTCTCCTCATCCAGCGGAATAATAGCAACCGCTTGGGTTTTAAAATGCACCACCCCATAAATACCGGGATTACCTGCGGGATTCAAAACCTTGTCTTCAATAATTTTAATCCACGGGTTTTCATATTTAACCTCACTGCTCAACTTCTTCCACGGATTTGGTGCGGGGTTCATCTTCATCATAAACTGTAATTTATTGCACCTCTTTTACTTTGGCGGTAATAAAAATAGAGGTACTTAGAAATGGCACCGGGGTAGTGTTGTTTCCAAAAACATTAGTCACTAAAAAACGCTTTAACGCCCCTTCCTTTAAAACATCCATAGGGGCAGTAACGTATTGTATGTTTAAAATTTCAAAACCATTTTCTTCCAGCAATCTTTTAATTCTGCTGCGGGTATAAATGCGCGCATTAGCAAACCGCTCGTGAATAGGCTTTGGCAACCAGCTAAAAAACGGCACCCTGTTCCAGGGCAACCAGGGCAACCGGGCACCGTGGGTTTCAAATATCCACCACTTGTTAGGTACTGAAATGGCGCATAGCGCCCCCGGTTTTAACCAATTTGTAAATCGCTTTACGTTCCGGTCGTCATTAAAGTGTTCAATCACTTCAAAACAAATCAACCGGTCAAACTTCTCATTTGCGGCTCCATCAAACAAATCCTGTTCTTCAATATTTTTAATAACCATCTCGCAATTGGTTATTCCTTTTTTCTTCTTTATTTCTTCAAAAACCTTTTTGTGTCCTTCGTAAATATCAACGCCCAGGCATTCCTTCATTTCGCCACTCATTAACAAAAGCGTAGCCCCGTTACCTGAACCAATTTCAAGCAGTCGTAAATTTTTATCACAAAAGCCTGGTATATCTTTAACAATATCCACCCGCCGCGAAATAATTTTATCGGTATGGTCGGCCGGCCGGCCCAGGTAATGCTCTCCTTCAAAAAGCGTTTCGTCAACTCTTGTCATTTGCTCAGTTTATCCTGTCTTAATTGGTTTGATAACTATGTTTTTTGTTTTGCCTTACCATCAAATCACTCCACTCAACTTTCTGTTTAAAAGGATATTGCCTTACATTACAGTTTTCAATTAAACATATATTGCACGACTTCGGCACACAAGGGTCGCCATGAATAAAAAACTCAACTTTCTGCCCATGCTGCTCAGTTACAATGGCGGCAAGTTGTTCCATTTCCTCATGGGCGGCTTCTAAAGTGTAATACCACGGCAAGGTAACGTGGCAATCCACATGCAACGTACTACCAAACTGAATAATACGCAGGTTATGTATATCAATCCACTCAGGTTTGCGCTTTGCATTTATATTTTCAACAATGCCGTCAATCACAGTTTCGTCGGCTTCATCCATAATACCCGCTATTGATTTGCGGGCCAGTTTAACCCCCATGTAAATAATAAGCACGCCAAAAATGATGGCAACTACGTTATCTAATACATAGTAATGGGTAAGCTGTATGAGCGCCAGGCCCACAATAATTCCAAACGAAGAATATGCATCTGATTTTAAATGCTCGCCATCTGCTCTTAAAGTCATCGAGTTATTGGTTTTTCCCACGCTCACCAGCCACATACCCAGCGCAAAATTGGCTAAACCTGATATAACGATGATAATGATTCCAAGATTTAAATGTTCCAGTTCAGCCGGTTTAAAGAAGGAAGTGGTGGCTTTTCCAATAATTACAATGCCGGCAACAATAATGAGTATCCCTTCAAAACCCGCCGAAATAAACTCTACTTTACCGTGCCCGTAGGGATGGTCAAAATCTTTTGGTTTTGATGAAAGATGCAAACTGTAAAGAGCAAAACAACCGGCCAAAACATTGATGATAGATTCTAACGCATCGGTTAAAACGGTATTGGAGTGCGTATAAATAAACGCGCCAAATTTTGCCACCAGCAACAACACTCCTATCACCACAGCGAAAAGCTGAATGCGGAAAACACGTTTGTCTGAATGGATTGCCTTCACTGTTTCTAAATTTTGCTGCAAATGGGGCATTGTTCAACAACATGGCCTCTTGCAGGGCAATATTCCCGGCCGAAATAAATAATTTGAAGATGAAGCTTGTTCCATAATTTTTCAGGAAACAACCGCCTGGCATCTTTCTCTGTCTGCTCAACGCTTTTGCCATTGCTTAAATGCCAACGGTGCATCAACCGGTGAATATGCGTATCAACCGGAAAAGCCGGTTTATCGAACACCTGCGTCATAATTACCGAGGCCGTTTTATGGCCAACCCCGGGCAAATGTTCAAGTTCCTCAAAACTATCAGGCACCTGCCCCCCGTGCTTTTCCAGTAATATTTCCGACAGGCGATGAATGGCCTTTGATTTAGCCGGTGAAAGTCCGCAGGGCCTTATAATATCCCGTATTTCCTCAATCGAAAGCTTTACCATGGTGCGGGGATTATTGGCTCGTTCAAAAAGCAAGGGGGTAATCTGGTTCACCCGTTTATCAGTACACTGAGCCGAAAGCAAAACGGCGATTAACATGGTGTAAGCATCGGTATGGTCGAGAGGAATGGCCGGATTGGGGTATAATTCTTCCAGTTTATGAATAATAAAATCAACCCTTTCCTTTTTAGTCATCGCGCCAAAAATAAAAAGTCCCCCGATGCTTCGGAGGACTTTCTTTTGTCAATTACTTATCGTTCTATCGCATCTGTACCATTTGGCTACTATAAACATCGCCATTTACAGTCATTTTTACAATGTAGATACCACTGTTAGAAGCAAATCTCTTTCCATCAAAATTAAGGTTATAACTGCCTGATGCCTGGTTACCTTCAAACAAGGCTGTAATAAGTTTACCCTGCATATCAAAAACCTGCAAGGTAACTTTCGCATCAGTGGTTAAAGTATAGCTGATGTTGGCATTGTCGACAAAAGGATTGGGGTAAGTAGCAATATTAATTTTGTTGTCAGCCAGGGCAGCTACACCCGCACTTACATCGCTCAAAACAGAAACATTGGCACTGTTATCAACTTTGGTAAGATTTGTTTCGCCTCCGGTGCATGGATAATTGTATATTTCCATGTAACTGGCTGTGGCCCCGGTAAGTTTCAGGTTATCTCCGTCGGTAGTAAAGTTCAATTCACCGCTTTTAAAGCACCATATTTTCCCTTCTGGCCGAATGGCATTTTTCACCTGGTACTCCCTGAAATGTAATTTATTGCCTACCAGCACGCCTTCAAGCATCATATCGGCAAAATTTCCGTTTGCATCAATGATGGTGGAGGTGCCGGTAATTATATCACCGTTCTGCACCAAATCAAATTCGTATTGAAAAATTTCAGAAAAACTCTTTTTGTCGGCGCTGTATTGCATACGCTTTCCGCTCCATTTTCCATTCAGGTCGAGTTTTGAAACCTGGTTAGCCGTTAACACTTGCACCTTCGGGTCGGCATCCGAGCCGGCAAAAGTGTAACCAATAAACAGGAACAAGGCAAATAAGGTAGTAGTGAAACGTGTCATAAGCATTGGGTTTTGATTATTGAATCATTACTATGATAGATATAGAACGAAATTCCACACTGAAAGTAACACAATTTTTTAAGACTTTATTAAAATAATGTGAAAAAGCTTTTGGGTGTTAAACAACACCTGGCTCCATTCCAAGATGATTGCACCGTAAGCTTTATTTAGCAGCTAAAGCCAAATCCGGCCTTTATAATAATCTACTTATTTGGTAGAGAATCAGTGTCTTTTTGTTACAGCGAAAAATTTATGGCAAAACACCAATGAGCGGCTTTAAAATTGCCTATGAAAACACATACAGGTATGTGGAAAAAAAATTGCCCGACTGTAAACAGGCAGGCAATTTTTTAAGCAATGAAACAAATTTCATTGCTAAAGAACGGTGATTAAGAAAGGTGTTTGTTGATGTGTTTAGCCATTTCAAACATGCTTACTGTCTTCTTTCCGCCGAACACTTTTGAAAGAGCTGCGTCTCCATTGATGTTGCGTTTTTCTTTAGCATCCTGAAGTTTGTTTTTCTTAATGTACTCCCAAACTTTTTTAGTCACTTCAGTGCGTGGAAGTGGCTTTGAGCCTACGATTGCGGCCAGGTCAGCGCTGATTGTCATCGGCTTCATGAAGGCTGCATTTGGTTTTCTTTTTGCTTTGGCTTTTGCTGGTTTAGCTGCCTTAGCTGCTTTCTTTGCCGGAGCTTTTTTTACTGCGGCTTTCTTTGCTGGTGCTTTTTTGGTTGCCATACTTTTGGTTTTAGTGAATAAAATATTATTCCAAATGTATCTAATTACAATATCCAACCAATTAGGTTATGCACATATGTAGCAATTTTGCCCAATGGAGCGCCTTAAAACCTGTTGCTGTTACGAAGCAAAAACAGTAGTCGTTCCAATCAAAATTCGCGCTTGCTTAACCACTGATTTTCTTGTTTTTTTACCGAATCGTGGTTTAGAAATACGCCGAAAACGCGAAGGCAATTTTTTTCGCTTTTTTAATACTTTATACCCAATACTCAATACTATCTATCCGAAAAAACTATATTTGCACCACCTAACAACGATGCAGCCCAGAGTAATTCTAGATAGCAAAAAACTCAACTTTACAATCACCCGCCTCTGCCATCAGTTAATTGAACAACACAAAGACTTTAGTAAATCGGCCATTATAGGCATTCAACAGGGTGGAGTTACGCTTGCCGACCGGGTGCACAAAAGGCTATGCGAAATTTTGAATAAAAAGGATATTCTGCAGGGCAAACTGGACATAACCTTTTACCGCGATGACTTCAGGATTAAAGGTAAACCAATGATTGCCGATAAAACGGAAATTGAATTTTCGCTCGAAGGCAAGAACATTATTTTGGTAGACGATGTGTTGTATACCGGCCGCACAATCCGCTCAGCCCTTGACGCCATGCTCGATTACGGCCGGCCAGATGATGTGGAGTTGCTGGTGCTGATTGACCGACGGCTTCACCGTCACTTACCTATTCAGGCCAAGTATGTAGGCAAAGTGGTTGATTCAATTACCGCAGAGAAAGTGAAGGTTGAATGGAAAGAGTTGGACGGAGCCGATAAGGTTTGGATTATTGAAGACAAAGATTAAATCAAGATAAAGTAACCAGGTCAATGAGCGCACTAAGCCAGAAACACTTAATCGGACTTAAATACCTCCAGAAATCAGACATTGACCTTATTTTTCAGACCGCAGATAGTTTTAAAGACGTATTACAACGGCCCATTAAGAAAGTTCCTTCTCTGCGAGATATTACCATTGCC
>Ga0316217_10004663_pt1 | contig 14638 bp, 17 predicted proteins | sample 1anoAmetaG_FD_203633 | JGI IMG/M metagenome (GOLD analysis project Ga0316217, IMG submission 203633) | Freshwater microbial communities from Trout Bog Lake, Wisconsin, USA - 1anoA | ecosystem: Environmental > Aquatic > Freshwater > Lake > Hypolimnion/Profundal zone | place: USA: Wisconsin... | reverse complement strand
CGAACATTGGAGCGGGCGAAGGGATTTGAACCCTCGACCCCAACCTTGGCAAGGTTGTGCTCTACCCCTGAGCTACACCCGCATCCTGATGTCGTGACAACGGCCAGCGCCGTCGATCCCGGCTATATGACTCATCTCGGCGCGAGATGCAACTGTCTTTCCACAGTGGTTCGAACAGGTTTGGCCTTGCCCCTCCCGCTTGCGCGCCGTATTCAGACAAACATTCATTGTACTTAAGTTGAACCGCCATGCTGAATGACCCAAACCGCCTGTTTGACTACCTCAAAACCCTTCATATCCACTCGAAAACAGTCCAACATCCGGCGGTTTTCACGGTCGAGGAGTCAAAAGCCCTGCGCGGCACCATTGACGGCGCGCATGTCAAAAATCTCTTTTTGAAGGACAAAAAGAGCAATTTATTCCTCATTTCCGCGCTGGAAGACACCAAAATCGACCTGAAAACCATCCACGACACCATCGGCGGCCAAGGCCGCGTCAGTTTCTGCTCCGCCGACCAGCTCCGGGAGCATCTGGGCGTCGAACCGGGGTCGGTTACCCCCTTTTCCGTCCTAAATGACACCCAAAACCGCGTCAAAGCCATTTTGGACGAGCGGTTAATGGGTTATGACATCATCAATGTTCATCCTCTGGTCAACACCATGACCACCCGTATTGCCCGGGATGATTTGATCCGTTTTATGTCTGAAACAGGCCATAAGCCCTTGATAATTAAGGTAGGAGAGGCCACCCCACCCGAAGCCTAGACGCGACGAAAAGTAGCGGCAAGGATTGTTCTTTTGTCCCCGCCTTCCTATCTAAGTAAGAATATGAAATGATTACAGAAATCGTCTACATTTAATCGGGAAAAAGGGACCGCGCTGATGACGCTGATGGATGCCACCAAAACTTCGGCAACCCCAATTAAAGACGTAACAACCGCGAGTTTTCGACAAGATGTTGTGTCGGATTCGATGGCTCAGCCCGTATTAGTTGATTTCTGGGCTCCCTGGTGCGGCCCCTGCAAACAGCTCGGCCCCGTCATCGAAAAGGCCGTCGCTGCTGCCAAAGGCAAGGTCAAGCTCGTCAAAATGAACATCGACGACCACCCCCAAATCGCCGGCCAGCTTGGGATTCAGTCGATTCCGGCAGTCATTGCCTTCAGCAAAGGCCAGCCAATCGACGGTTTTGTAGGCGCTTTGCCCGAGTCGCAGATTTCAGGCTTTATTGAACGCCTGATTGGTCCCATCGATGACGGATTGGTCGGATTGCTTGAAACGGCAACAGAATTGGCCAAATCGGGCGATTTTTCCGGTGCTATTGAAGCTTTCGGGGCGGTTTTGGTCGAAGATAGCGAAAATCTTGAGGCTTTAGCCGGGATCATCAAACTCTATGTCGAAAGCGGCGACCTCGAATCCGCCCGCGGATATCTCGAAGCGGTCCCAGAGGGTAAAGAAACCGACGCCACTATCGCCGCCGCCCGCGCTGCCTTGGAACTGGCCGAGCAGGCCTTAACTTTGGGCGATACCGCCGAGTTTGAGGCTGCCCTTGCCACCAACCCTAATGACCATCAGGCGCGATTCGATCTCGCTTTAGCCCTTGCCGCTGCCGGAAAGCGCGAAGAAGCGGTGGATACCTTGATCGAAATCATCAAACGCGACCGGACATGGAAGGAAGATGGCGCGCGATTGCAACTTCTTCAATTTTTTGAAGCTTGGGGCCCCTTGGATGAAATGACAAAAGCGGGACGCAGGAAACTTTCCGCTCTTCTGTTTCGTTGATCACGATAATGTCTAATTTTCCGGGAGATATGCGATGAATGTGAGCTATTCCGGGCCGAATGACCTGCCAGAACTTATTCCGATATTTCCCCTTCCCGGTGCGCTTTTGTTGCCACGCGGTCAAATGCCACTGAATATTTTCGAACCCCGTTATATGGAGATGATCGACGATGCTATTCGTTCCTTTCGCTTAATTGGGCTGGTTCAGCCGGAAATGAGCGATCGTTTGGGCGGTAAGCAGGCAGGTTTGTTCGACGTTGGATGCGTTGGTCGCATTACACAATTCGCTGAAACGGGCGATAATCGCTATGTTATTTCGCTAACTGGCGTAGCGCGGTTCAAAATTCACGAAGAACGGACCGTCACGACCCCCTATCGTCAATGTTTGGTGTCGTTTGATCCCTTTTTGTCGGATTTTATCGCCCGAGCAGGCGAGGAAGAGGTTGATCGTCCTGCGGTGCTCACGTCTTTGAAGAATTTTGTGGAAGCCAATCAACTTCAAATCGATTGGAAGGGCATATCGGCTGCTTCAAACGAAGCCTTGGTCAATGCGCTGTGTATGATGGCTCCTTTTGGGCCGCGAGAAAAACAGGCCCTCCTCGAAGCGCCAGACCTCAAAACGCGCGCCGAATTGCTGGTTGCGATTACCGAAATCGAATTGGCCCGTCGAGATGATGGGTCTGAATCCTCCATACAATAGGGCTTATTATGGAACAAATGACGGGCTCCCTTCCCTTATCCTCCCATTCAATTGACGTAAAACTGCTTGAGCTGCTGGTGTGTCCGCTAACGAAATCGGTCCTTCGATACGATGCGGTCCGGCAAGAACTCATCAGTTCAGCAGCGCGGTTGGCCTATCCGATACGGGATGGCATTCCGATTATGTTGCCGGATGAAGCCCGGCAGATTGATGATATAGAACGGTAAATTCATTGGAATTATAATAGGTTAGGCATTAAATGATGAACACGACCAGCACCGAGAATTCCCTGATTGACCCCGTTAAACTCGATCGTTTGGCAGAAACGGCCATAAAGGTGGGGCTTCAGCTTCAATCAGGTCAGGATTTGCTGATTACCTCGCCTTCTGAAGCGCTTCCTCTGGTGCGGCGGATTGCGGAACATGCCTATAAAGCAGGTGCTGGGCTGGTGATGCCGTTTTTCACCGATGAGCAGTTGACCTTGGCGCGGTATCAATTTGCACCGGATGCGAGTTTTGATAAAGCGGCCAACTGGCTTTATGAGGGTATGGCAAAAGCGTTCTCGGCGAATACGGCGCGTCTGGCTGTTGTGGGGGATGATCCGATGCTGCTTGCGGCGCAGGATCCGGCCAAGGTTTCGCGGGCGAATAAAGCAAATTCAATGGCTTATCAGCCGGCTTTGGAGAAAATCGCGGGTTTTGACATCAATTGGAACATCATCGCTTGGCCGGGTTCACGTTGGGCGAAGCAGGTGTTTCCTCATGAAACAGCGGACAATGCGGTTCGGAAATTGGCGGATGCGATTTTCTCGGCCTCCAGGGTGGACCTTAAGGACCCGATTGCGGCTTGGGCCGAACATAATGCCAAATTGCACGAAAAAAGCGCTTGGTTGAACCAAAATCGCTTCTCCGCGCTGCATTTTAAGGGTCCGGGGACCGATTTAACGGTCGGATTGGCAGATGGGCATGAGTGGCATGGCGGGTCATCGACGGCCAAAAATGGCGTGACCTGTAACCCGAATATCCCGACCGAGGAGGTGTTTACAACCCCTCATGCGTATCGGGTTGAGGGCCATGTTTCGAGCACTAAGCCCTTGTCTTATAACGGTATTTTGATTGACAACATCAAGGTCAAATTTGCGGCGGGGCGCATTGTGGAGGCCAAAGCCTCACGTGGGGAGGATGTGCTGCAAAAGGTGCTCGAAACAGACGAAGGCGCCGCCCGGTTAGGCGAGGTGGCGTTGGTGCCGCATTCTTCGCCGATTTCGAAGAGCGGATTGTTATTTTTCAATACCTTATTCGACGAAAACGCCGCCTGCCATATCGCGCTGGGGCAGTGCTATGCGAAGTGCTTCATCAATGGCGCAACCCTGACGCCCGACCAGATCGCGGCACAGGGCGGCAATAAGAGCCTCATCCATATCGACTGGATGATTGGCTCACATGAGGTAGATATCGACGGCATTGGAGTAGATAACAAGCGCGTTCCGGTATTCAGGAAGGGGGAATGGGTAGAGTGAATCGGCATGAGGTAAATAAGAGGCGGTTTGAGGTGGATAAGGGCGGATGTTCCAAGACCCACAACCGTCGTTGACCATATTCTTTCTGGCGACTTCCGTGACAAAAGCTAGAATGGTATGTCGGCATCGGTATCGAAAGCCGCAGGGCGGTTAGCTTGGGGAGTGGGAGGTCGCGGATTTTCCTTCCGTTGTTTCCAATAGGCTTGAAACCCGGGACCCTTGGAATCCGGTGGAGAAGTCGGGCGGTTGATAATGATTGGAACAGGCGCGGGCAAGTCAGGGCCAATCAATATTGCCTCTCCCGGAGCGAGCATTGGTATGAATTGCGCAGCGCCCCGATCCAAGTCGCCGCAGGCGCGTTCGACCGTTTCCCGATCTTGATCGTTGGTCAGTCGGTGTACGATTAAGGTGCCAAGCTGACTCAACACGTCTTGTGGGATGTCGCGTGGGCGCTGTGTGGCGAGCACACATGTCAGGCCGTATTTGCGGCCTTCCTTGGCGATCAAACCGAAGGCGTCGAGGCGTGTACTGCTATAGTCGTCACCGACAACCCGACCCAAAAACTGGTGCGCTTCGTCAAGAAAGACGACAAGCGGTCGGTCTTTAAAGCGGCCTTGCCGAGCCAGATTTAGCAAGTGGCGTCCTATGATATTCAGCAGCACCTCGCGGGTATTGTGCTCGAACCGGACGTCCTTAAACGAAATGAGAGCGATGGCCTTGGAATCGTCCTCGATGAAGCGGTCGATCTCGGCCGCCAGCGAGAGGCCATTCGTTCGGAAGAGGCACTCCAACTCTCGGGAATTAATCAGCCCATTGATCCGGCTGATAAGTGACTCGCAGTAGGCGAGTGCGTTCTTGTCTTCCCCACCGTATCGGTCAGCGGCGTTCTGTCCGGTAGCCCAGATACATTCTTGGACAATTTGACCTGTCAGGTGGTCGATCTCGAAATCGCAGACTGGAGCGTGGACGCGCGCGGCATGGGCAGCCAGAGCGGTGTTGAAGGGTGCACGGAGCTGGTTCTGCTTTTCGACCAGTCCGCTATTGACCTGAAGCCCTTGATGCTCTGCTCCGTTCAGCGCAGCCACCAGCTTTAGGCTCTTGATCGCCTCGCGCAATTTCGGCCCTTGGCTTTGGCCGGACGGACGCAACAGCGTGAAAAGATCGTCCTCAGTGATCTGGCGGTATGGAAAGTGGACCTGCTGATGGTTCGGTGGTCCCTGCTCAAATCCAAATACTTGATCGACCCCTGATATTTCAGCGAACTCGCCTGTCGGGTCAAAAACGATAGCCTTACCACCTGCCGATTTGAGCTGCTGAATAAGGGTCGCGAGGGTCCAGCTCTTGCCCCCGCCTGTTGCACCAAAGACGCCACAGTGCCGCCCGAAGAGCTTTTCCGGCGGAAGACTAACTGCGACTCCGTCGCCAGCGTCGAGGCGTCCGATGTCTAGTGTACGTTCATCGGGATCATCGACCGAGTTGTGCAGTAGTTGCCCTAGCAGCGAGGGGTTAGCCAGATAGACACCGTCGCCGATGCGGGGGAACACCGACAAACCCCGCTGGAGTTTGGTGGAGCCTTGCTCGATCCCGGCCAATAACTGCACCCGCCCGACGGGGTTCGGGTCGAGTTGCGCACCAAGATGCGGCTCAAGTGTCAATCGCTCGCTGTCAGCGACGCGAGTCTCAATGATCCGCCCCAGGACCTTCAGACGTTCGCAGTCGATAAACACAAAGTCACCCACCGCGCCTTTGGCCTGGCTTCGCCGTTCTGGTCTTGCCGTCGCCTGTGGCAGATTGACGAACACCTGCGTCGCAGTCGCCTGCGTGACCGTGCCCAAATACCAGTCTGGATCGACGGGGCTCGGAAGGGTCATGTGCCAGCTCGCGGCGGCTCACTTAGCGCCCGAATGCGGTTGCTGTGGCGCTCGCGGTCGGTCTCGCCGACAAGATCAGGAAGCGCCACCGCCATGTCATCAAAGCGGCCATTCATCATGTGGAGGCGAGGATCGCCTGCCTCCGCCAACCGAAGAAAAGACCCTAGAAACTTGTTGGTTGGCAGGACGCCTTTGATGCCGTGCTGGGTCTCGATAAGCTCGGCATCCGTCAGAAAGCACGGGTCGCAGATGATTAGGCGCAACGACATATTCGCCTCAACCGCCGACAGGATTGGGCGACTGATATGGTCGTCGTTGAAGCCGAAGCCAGACACAATCAGGGCGGTATCCGGTTCTCGGAGCGCCGCTTGCAGCGCGCCCATCATGTCGAGGTACGGAGCCTCGAACGCTTCCTGATATTTGCTAGACCGGGGATAGATTAGCACCGGCTTGCCGAGGGCTTGGTCACCGGAACGGCGGATTTCAGCCCCCACCCGGCGCCAATCCACGGACCCGTGCAGCTTGTAGAGATGGAAGACATTCTCGATGTAATCGGTCGTTTCGTCGCCGCCACGGCGACGGACCACGTCGTAGTCAAAATGGGACCGGTCATAGGTCTGATCGAGGGAGTGGGAAAATCCGTCGATGGTCACGAACTTTTGGCGGCGGGCGGCCTCCTCGTAGCAAAGGTCGTAGTTGGTGGTGAAGACCTTGGTTCGCGATTTGCGGATGCCACGTCGCCCGATCTTTTGAACGAGCGCGGAGTGCGCCTTCAACTCAGTGTCGCTATCGACGAAATTCACGCTTTTCAAAATCGCCGTCTCGGCGTCGGCGATAAATTGGGTCATCGCCTTGGTAGCGTCGTCTTCAGCGTTGGCATGTAGTTCGAGGTAGATCTTGCATAGCGTCAGAAGCTTTTCGATGTTTGCATCGATAGAAGCGTCGGGAAATTTGGCACAAGCTGCATCAAACCGGGCCAAGGTGACCTTATCCCGCACGGCTGCCCATAGGTCGGCCATGCTCGGAGCAGACTTATTCAGCGCAACATTTTTAGCGCTGAATGATGAACCTGCGCCCGTCAAAACAATGAGGTTGGTGGCGTTAAGTGCGTTGAGGAAGGCGCTATCGATGAGCGACTTGCTGCCACGGTTCTTGACATCTTGGCCGTCCATTTCATCGGCATAGGCTTTCCAACCCTCGCTTGGAATGTACAGGCGAATATTCGATGGTGCTGGTTTAATATTGCTCCAATATATCACGTTGGAATTGATCCCTGTTTTTTTATTGGCCGCTAATGTTTCAATATGGATTAAACATAATATAAATCCGCATCTAATACCAAGCCTAAAACAACCGCTTCTTCCCAAAAGCCCTGCCGGAATGAGACTTCAGATAGGTTTCAAATTCAAGGGCTTTGAATTTATCGGCGAAGGCGCAATACCAGATCAAGGTCCACGGTTTGTATTTTGAAGTATGGGGCGATTTTCCGGCGTTATGGTCGGAAAAGCGTTGTTTTAGGTTGGCGGTGGCGCCTGTGTATTCTTGGTCGGGGGAGTTGATGCTTCTGAGGACATAGACGTACCACATCGACGTCTCCGGGGGTGGGGTTGGTAGGGGTGATGGTGTTTGATTTTTGGGAAATTCGCAACGCTTACCTGAACCAGCCCGTGCTTCGCTCTTTGAGCTACGCAGGGTGGTTGCGCGTCGTGTGTCGGAACCAGCCGGTGCTTCGCTCTTCGAGCTACGCAGGGCACCCCGCTACGCACTCCGTGCTTCGCTGGGCACTGCGCTTCGCCCTAACGGGCTTCACGTGGCTGCGCCACGCGTAGCCCGTTAGGGCGAAGCGTGGTGCCCCTGGCCGGAATCGAACCAGCACTCCTTGCGGAATCCGATTTTGAGTCGGACGCGTCTACCAGTTCCGCCACAGGGGCAACGCGGAAGTCTCTATAGCGGGGGTTCCTACGGATTTCCAGCCCCTGTTTTGGATTATCTGTAGGTTTAGTATGGGCGTGGATTTAGTTTTAGGTCTATAATACCCTTTATCGGGGTGAGGTGTGGGTTCTAACATGGATAATCTGGTTGATTTTGCGGCTCCTGTCGCGGTTGCGGCGGTGGCGGTGGTTCTCGTTTTGGGGCTGTTTAATATGCTGAAGGGCGGGAGCGCGGTGCTGTCGCAAAAATTGATGCGGTGGCGGGTGATTTTGCAGCTTATGGCCATTGTCATCATTATGGGGGTTATATGGCTTAAAAGCCGTTCAGGATGATTTTAAAAAGAGCGGGATGGGACCTATCATATTTCGGAAATACCGCTATTTTGGGTTAAAGCGCCCCGGTGTGAGGGCAGAGATTTGGGATTTTTTAAGATGATGGCGTCGATGTTTTGCCGGGCTTGCGGTTTGGCCGTGTTGCTTGCGGGTTCCCTCTTGATGGCAACGGAGGGCGCGCGTGCGGGCTCAGGGGAGGCATCTGGCACGGAGGTTCGGGTTGGGGCGTTTTATCATGGCTATCAGGGCCGTGAGGCGGGGACCGTGGACATCGCGATTGATGCGCTTTTGCCTGCGTTTGATCTCGGCAAATCGCCGCTGACCGAGCGTTTTTCGCTGCATCCGCAAATTGGTGCCGATTTGAATACGCAAGGCAAAACCAGCGCGGTGTTTGCGGGGTTTGCGGGGGTTGTTGAGCTTCCCGGCAATTTTCTGATCGAGGGTGATCTGGGCGGCTCGATCAATAATGGCAAGACGACATCGCCGGATGATACAGGTCGGGCGGAGCTTGGTTGTACGATGTTGTTTCGCGAGGCTTTGGGCCTTGGGTTTCGCTTTTCAAAACAGGCGTCTCTTATGGCGGTGGCCGAGCATATGTCGAACGCCAATCTCTGCACACCGAACAATGGCCTTACGAATTTCGGCTTGCGGTTTGGCTATCAATTTTGATCCTTTCAGCCTGCGGCAGCGTAGGTTGCCCTGTCATTGGTGATCAGACCCGGCCCGTTAGTGCCGGGGAAAAGAGCGGGTTGAAATGGTCGTTTTAAATCGAATTTATACCCGCACGGGGGATGATGGAACAACCGCGCTTGGCACCGGCGCGCGTCGCCCGAAATATGATTTACGCGTGGCGGCCTATGGTACGGTGGACGAGACCAATTCGACCATTGGGATGGCGCGTTTGCATACAAGCGTCAACGAGCCGTTGGTTGATGCGATGCTGGGGCGCATCCAGAATGATTTGTTTGATCTTGGCGCCGATCTTTGCACGCCTGAAACGGGCGAGAAACTGGCGTGGGAGCCGTTGCGGATCATTGCCTCGCAGGTCGAGCGGATTGAGGCGGAAATTGACGCGCTGAATAAGGAGCTCAAGCCGCTTCGCTCTTTTGTGTTGCCGGGTGGCGCGCCAGCGGCGGCGGCTTTGCATGTGTCGCGCACGGTTTCGCGTCGCGCGGAACGGTTGATGGTGGAATTGGCGAGCCTGCCGGATGAGACGGTGAGCGAGCCTGCTTTACAGTATATCAATCGCCTCTCGGATTTTCTGTTCGTGGCCTCGCGTTATGTCAATCGGCGGGGCGAGGGCGATGTGCTGTGGGTACCCGGTCAGAACCGATAGGTTTTGATATCCCATTTCCGACAAACACCGTCGCGCTTGGTCTATTGTTCAAGCCGCAAAACGTTGACAATAGGTATTATCGGTTATTAGGTCGCGGCGATGGGCGTGGGAGTCGTCAAGCTTGAGCGGGTGCCTCGGCTTGGATCTCGAGACTATGCCTCGCCCGACTCGTTAGGATGATGATGATGAAGATAATTGTGCCGGTTAAACGGGTTGTCGATTACAATGTGAAAATCCGCGTCAAGCCGGATGGCTCGGGCGTTGATTTGGCCAATGTGAAAATGTCGATGAACCCGTTCGATGAAATCGCCGTCGAAGAGGCGCTGCGCATCAAGGAAGCGGGTAAGGCGGATGAGGTGATCGTGGTGTCGATTGGCCCTGCGGGGGCTGCTGAAACGCTCCGCACCGGGTTGGCCATGGGGGCGGATCGCGGTATTCTGGTGAAGGTCGACGAGGTGGCTGAGCCGCTCGCGGTTGCCAAGATTTTAAAGGGCGTAGCGGAGGCCGAAGGCCCCGGCTTGATGATCCTCGGCAAGCAGGCGATTGATGATGATGCGAATGCCACAGGCCAAATGCTGGCGGCGTTGTTAGGTTGGCCGCAGGGGACGTTTGCCTCGAAGATCGAGATCGGGGATGGTATGATTACGGTGACGCGCGAAGTGGATGGCGGGTTGCAAACGGTGGCGTTGAAATCGCCTGCGATTGTCACCACCGATCTTCGGTTGAACGAGCCGCGCTATGCGTCCTTGCCGAATATTATGAAGGCAAAGAAGAAACCGATTGATGAAAAGACGCCTGCCGATTACGGCATCGATGTCACGCCGCGCTTGAAAGTGGTGATCACCGCCGAGCCTCCGGCCCGCCAAGCGGGGGTGAAAGTAGGCTCCGTCGCCGAACTCGTTTCCAAGCTCAAGACCGAAGCAGGAGTATTTTGATGGCTACGCTTCTTCTCGCTGATCACGATCATCAATCGATCAAGGATACAACCGCCAAGGCGCTGACGGCCGCGCTGGCGCTGGGCGCGCCGGTGCATGTGTTGGTGGCAGGGCATCATGCAAAGGCTGCGGCTGAGGCGGCTTCCAAGCTCAACGGGGTTGCCAAGGTTTTGCTGGCGGATGATGCGGCTTACGCGCATCAATTGGCAGAGCCTGTTGCGGCGTTGCTTGTGTCTCTGGCATCTGGTTATTCGGCGATTGTTTCGGCTTCCACCAGCTCGGGTAAAAACATTATGCCACGCGCGGCGGCTTTGCTGGATGTGATGCAGATTTCTGACGTCATCCGCGTGATTTCAGCGGACACGTTCGAGCGTCCGATTTATGCGGGTAATGCGTTGCAGACGGTGCAATCCTCTGATCCGATTAAAGTGCTGACGATCCGCACGGCTTCTTTTGCTTCGGCTGAAGAGGGTGGATCGGCTCCGGTGGAAGTTGTGTCAGCGGCTTCTAACCCGGGTATTTCGACGTTCAAGGGTGAGAGCCTCGCCAAGCTTGATCGGCCGGAATTGACGTCGGCCAAGATCATTGTGTCGGGTGGCCGGGCGATGGCCAATGCGGAGAATTTCAAGACCTATATCGAGCCGGTGGCCAATCGGCTGAATGCGGCAATGGGAGCCTCGCGCGCCGCGGTGGATGCGGGTTATGCGCCGAATGACTGGCAGGTGGGGCAGACGGGTAAGGTTGTCGCCCCTGAACTCTATATCGCCGTCGGCATTTCGGGCGCGATCCAGCATCTGGCTGGGATGAAGGACTCAAAAGTGATCGTGGCGATTAACAAGGACGAGGAAGCACCGATTTTCCAAGTCGCGGATTATGGCTTGGTGGCGGACCTCTTTACGGCTTTACCAGAACTTGACAAGGAGCTCGCAAAGGCGAGTTAATGGCTGAAATTTGGCCACGAGCTTTGCCGGGTCGAAACGAAGGTAGGGGCTGATTTTTATGGCGAATACGATCCAGTCGGTTGGTATTATTGGCGCGGGACAAATGGGAACCGGCATCGCGCAAGTCTGCGCGCAGGCGGGCTTGTCGGTGGTGCTCTATGATGTCAGTGCCGACCGGATGGCGGCGGGGCTTGCCACCGTTAACGGCAACCTTGCCAAGCTCGTGGCCAAAGCCACGATTACGGAGGGTGAGCGCCAAGCGGCACTCGCTCTAATTAAGACGGGTGCTGACTATTCTGACTTGAGCGGGTGCGATCTGGTTATCGAGGCCGCGACCGAGAGCGAAGAGGTCAAGCGTAAGATTTTTGTGGCGCTGTGCAAGGCGTTGCCTGCGCATACGATGGTGGCGTCGAATACGTCCTCGATTTCGATTACACGGCTGGCGGCGGCAACGGATCGACCGGATCGGTTTATTGGTATTCATTTCATGAACCCGGTGCCAAAAATGCAGCTTGTCGAATTGATCCGCGGCATTGCCACGGAAGACGAGACATTTGAGGCGGCGAAGGCGTTTATCGCGCATTTGGGTAAGACGGTGACGGTTTCGGAGGATTTCCCGGCCTTTATCGTCAATCGCATTTTATTGCCCATGATCAATGAGGCGATTTATACGCTTTATGAGGGGGTTGGCTCGGTTGAGGCGATTGATACGGCGATGCGGTTAGGCGCCAATCACCCGATGGGGCCGCTGCAATTGGCGGATTTTATCGGGCTTGATACCTGTCTCTCGGTCATGCAGGTGCTGCATGAAGGCTTGGCCGATTCCAAATATCGGCCTTGTCCGCTGCTGGTGAAATATGTCGAAGCCGGGTGGCTGGGCCGAAAAACGGGCCGTGGTTTCTATGATTATCGGGGTGAAGTACCGGTTCCGACGCGATAATTTTGCAAAAAAACGATTTTTTGCGCTTATTACATTCCGGGCTTCACAATTCCGACACACCACCTGTAGATTATACCCATCGACAGATTCGTTTGCTGTCACAGGAGAGGAGCCGGCACGTTGACGATCCACGTCACCCCGCCCGTTTCGCCGGAAGCGTGTCCGGCGCTGGTTCTTAACGCCGATTATCGGCCGTTGAGTTACTATCCCTTGTCCCTATGGTGCTGGCAGGACACGATTAAGGCGGTGTTTCTGGACCGCGTGAATATCGTTTCCTTCTACGATAAAACGATCCGCAGCCCGAGTTCCGAAATTCGGCTTCCTTCGGTCGTGTCGCTGAAATCCTATATCACGCCGTCGCGGCACCCGGCTTTTACGCGGTTTAACGTGTTTTTGCGGGATAAATTCTCGTGCCAATATTGCGGCCACCGCGACGAGCTGACCTTTGACCATGTGATCCCGCGCTCAAAGGGCGGGCAGACGACGTGGGAAAATGTCGTCGCCGCCTGCTCGCCATGCAATTTGGCGAAGGGTGATAAACTGCCGCGTCAGGTCAATATGTTCCCGCAGCAAAAGCCTTACGCGCCTTCGGTGCATGATCTGCATCAGAATGGTCGGCTGTTCCCGCCCAATTACCTGCATGAGAGCTGGCTGGATTATCTTTACTGGGATACGGAGTTGGAGCCTTGATAGGGGCGAATGGTGAGTAGCGAGTAGCGAATAGGGCCTTGACGGTTAAAGTCAGGATACTCAAAATTCGCCATTCGCCATTCGCCATTCGCCATTCGCCATTCGCCATTCGCCATTCGCCATTCGCCATTCGCCATTCGCCATTCGCCATTCGCCATTCGCCATTCGCTATTCGCTATTCGCTATTCGCTATTCGCTATTCGCTATTCGCTTTTTACTACCCCAACCCCCGCCAACCCCGCCAACCCCGCACATATAACTGCATTCCAACTCGCAAGCGACAGGCCCAAAATGCGCATGGCGACTTCATCGCAGCGGATCACTTTAACCGTTTGCAATTGCTTTAAGAAATCCTGAATGGCGACGGGTTTTTCAATCGTGCCGGTGCAATCGCTTGGGCCTTGGAAGACGCCAAATTCAACGCCGGAATGGTAAACTGCGAACGCCGTTCCGGCGAGGAAAATGAGCGCGAGCAGAGCGAGTAAAAATCGGCCTATTAAGGGGCTTGGCGATGGCTTGTTGATGATCAAGATGGCGAGCAACGCGACCGCTATTCCTGCATAATGCGGCATACGCCCGATCAGACAGAGATGGCATGGCTTTATGCCCAGCACAAGCTCGATAAACCATGCGCCTAGGATGGTGGCGAGCGAGCCGATCAGGACCAAGAGAGCCATCAAGCGGGGGGATATAAAGCGATGCAGCAACACGGGTTATAATCCTCAAGCCAATTTGACGGCGACAAACAGCCCCAACACGAATAAAGCAACCATGCCTGAGACGACGAGGCCCAAGCGGTTTTCGATAAAGGTCCGCATCGGCCCGCCGAAGCGGTTCAACAATCCGGCTAACAGGAAGAAACGTGCGCCGCGGGTGATGAAGGATAAAATCACAAAAAGCGGAAAATTATAATCGAGCGCTCCCGAGACAATGGTGACGAGCTTGAAGGGGATTGGCGTTAGCCCTTTGAGCAAAATGAGCATCGCGCCCCATTTGGCATAGGCCTCTTTGACGATTTCAACCTTGGCTCCGTAGCCATAAAGGTTCAAAATCCACATTCCAACGGAATCAAACAGCAGATGGCCGATGGCGTAACCCAATATGCCGCCTGCGACCGATCCGAGCGTGCAAATCAACGCATACCGAAAAGCCCGCTCCGGCCTTGCAAGGGCCATGGGAGCTAACATCACATCGGGCGGAACAATGAAAAACGAGCTCTCCGCAAACGCCACCGCCGCCAAGGCCCAAGGCGCACTTGGACGGGCGGAGAGGGCGACGATCCAATCATAGAGTTTTCTGAGCATCTGTTTCTTATCAATCGAGTTTTTATCCTTCTCCTGTTAAGGAGAAGCTGTCGCGGGACGCGACAGATGAGGGATGAATGCTAGCATATTCTCTACGTTTTCTCAGCGATAATTCGACAGGTGTATGATCTTTACCAGTTAGTGCATTACGTCGGTTAAGAGTGTGCGCTCACGGACCGCGCGCCTCCCGGCGCGCTAGCAATGCGAGCCGGGAGGCTCGCGGTCCGCGAGATTCCCTTCTCCTTGAAGGAGGCTCGCGATCCGGGAGATTCCCTTCTCCTTGAAGGCTAACAGATTCACACATTTTGGATTGTACCTTTGATCAGCACAATCCCCTTTTTGGCACTCTGGAAGGTTCGC
>Ga0316217_10004662_pt1 | contig 14639 bp, 11 predicted proteins | sample 1anoAmetaG_FD_203633 | JGI IMG/M metagenome (GOLD analysis project Ga0316217, IMG submission 203633) | Freshwater microbial communities from Trout Bog Lake, Wisconsin, USA - 1anoA | ecosystem: Environmental > Aquatic > Freshwater > Lake > Hypolimnion/Profundal zone | place: USA: Wisconsin... | reverse complement strand
AAACTCGGACGGTTCCACCTTTGAAGCATTTTATATTTGGCTGCGATGCAAACGATGGGGCCGGGCCGGAAGATAAAGCTCAAGCGATCCGCAGCGGCAAACCGGTTATGGTCCCACAAAGCCAGCAATTGAGGAATCCTGATTGCCGGATCACATTCAGTTTAGGTTCTGATTTGCCGTTGCTTTCGGAGTTTGCAATATCCATGCGTGGGATTGTGATGGGTGACGGGGAAATGTGGTCGCGGTATTTTTGGGAAGTTGACAGGCTGCGTAACCGCTGGCGATTCCTCCAAAGCACGGTGATTTCCACGCGAATGTATGGCGGACGCGAGCAGATAATTGACTGGAGCACGAATGGCGACGGTATGCTTAGGCCGGGAACAGAAAACGAAGCCTATGGCTGCGCTGGCATCGCGATGGGTCAAATTGGTGGGCTTCCTGCCACTCTTTACACAGGTGAGCTTTACGACAATAGCACTGGTGTAATTGTTCCGCGAAAATCTGAACATCGCTTACCGATTTGGGGTTTTTGTTCGTCACCAGATTTTGTTGAAGCCGTCCGAACGCTTGATCAGAAGATGAACGTCACAAATGCGACGTTGATCAAAGTCCCCTTCGACCTGGCGCACTGGCAGAAAGTGGCGGCGGAAAAATATCCAAACGGCTTACCGCAGCCGTTTTCCAGTGACCCGACGCAATGGCTGTTCAATGGTCATCCCAAGGGCGCGGAAAATTCGCTGCAAGTGGCCGTCGCGCGGTTGCTCGGCTACCGCTGGCCGCGCCAGACCGGTTCCAGTTTTCCCGACTGCCCGGCGCTTGAACCGGACGGCCTTGAACCTTTCGCCGATGATGACGGCATTGTTTGCATCCCGGCGGCGGGGCAAGAGCAACCGGCGGAACATCGGCTGCGCGCCCTGCTTGCCGCCGCGTTTGGCGCGGAATGGAGCGCGGCGAAAGAGGGCGAGCTTTTGGCGCAAGCCGGGTATGCCGGCAAAGGCATGGAAGACTGGCTGCGCAACGGTTTCGCGGAACAGCATGGGAAACTTTTTCAACAGCGCCCGTTCGTCTGGCACCTGTGGGATGGGCGCAAAGACGGATTCAGCGCGCTGGTGAATTATCACAAGCTGGATCGCGCCCTGCTGGACAAGCTGATTTACACCTACCTTGGCGACTGGATTACGCGGCAGGAATCCGGCGTGCATTCCGGCGAGGGCGGCAGCGATGCCCGCCTCACGGCGGCGCGCGATTTGCAGCGCCGCCTGAAACTCATCGCCGAAGGCGAACCGCCCTTTGATATTTTCGTCCGCTGGAAACCGCTGGCGCAACAGCCGATTGGCTGGGAACCTGATTTGAATGACGGCGTGCGCCTGAACATCCGCCCGTTCGTCGAGGCGGGCGTCCTGCGCAAAGACCCGAACGTGAACTGGAAAAAAGACCGGGGCGCTGATCCGGCCAGCGCGCCGTGGTTCAAAGTTTTCAACGGCGACCGCATTAACGACCATCATTTAACGCTGGCGGAGAAACGGGCGGCGAGAAACGTGAAAGGAATTTTATGAGCGGCAAAACAATGTATAAAAACCCGCCAATTATCGAGCGCGTGATTGGCGTTTACACAGACATCAAAATCCAACCGGAAGTATTCGAGGCGAAGATGCCGGAGTGGATCGCGAAGATTCAAGATCACTATCCGATTTCCAAGCCGATTGCGGAATGGACGTTGAACATCAAGGAAGTTAAAGGTGTGCCGATGCTGCAAGGAGTCATGCCGAAGGCGGAAATTATCCAGATGTTCTGGAAGTTGCACCGGAATAAGCAGCAAGTTCATGGCATGAGGCTGCGGCCAGACCGACTGGTGTTTCATGTGTGCCGGGAAGGTGACATCATCCATGATTTTGATGAGATTTACGTTGAAATGGAACGGTGGATTGGGAAGTGGATGGAGCATTTTGAAGTAAAGGCACTGAAAGGCGTCACGGCGGAATACTTCAACCGGCTAAACGGAGCAATTACGCCTCAATTCATACAACCAGATGGCGGAATTAAAATAGCGGAAGCACTCGTAATGTTTGCGAACATTCCGGGCAAATACACTACTGTTACGCCGCCTTACGATAATAAAATAAGGCTGATTGTGGATGCAAAGCGCCCCTGTTGCTTTGACTTGCGGGTGATGGCGGATGATGAGGTTCGTTCGAGTTTAAAAATTGATTTTATTGTATCAACGTGCGGCCAAGAAAAGGCGATTTCGGCGAAAGACGCCCTGGACGAAATCCAAATCGCACATGATGTAATTCTGGAGCAATTTGATTGCTTTTTTACCAAACAGGCTAAAGAATCGTTCGTTCCGTATGGAATTCCTGACCCCAAGCCGTCCAAGTAGCCCGCCGGAGTTCAATGCTCCCCGGTATGCTTATGTTGGTCAACCGCTCAAAGCGGACAAGCAACCGGCCCATTTGACGGAGTTTGAGTTCGCCCACAAGGTCATCCCGCTGGAGGGCGGGCAGCAGTGCCTGCGCCTGTTGAAATCTTTGCGGCTCAACATCAATGAGGCGATGGAATTTGAGGTGCAGGACTGGGGTATCAAGATGGACTGTTTGCAGTTGCCAGAATTGCCGCGTGAATTGGCCCGGCGATTTATGTTCCTGTTGAGCGCGGCGGAAAATGAGCAATTAACGGAAAAAGATCAGGCGGATTGGGTGAAAATTTCGGACTACATTGACTTTCGTCAGTTTTCAGTGGATCGGTCGCCGCCCCGTTATCAGGAAGGATTTCTGCAAACCAACAAGGAGAAATTCATTGTCGTATGGCATGATGGCACCCGTGAGTCGCTGCCGCCGAAAGCCGCCCGCGCGCTCGGCGACATCAATGCCGGCGAGCGATTTTCAGCCCATGTGAAACTGGGCAAGAACGATGAGACTATCGGACTCGAACGGGTATCCCTACTTGGAGCCACTTCCGAGCCAGCAATGGAGGACTGGTCTGCTTGGCCGACGAAAAGCTAATTGTAGATTTTTGGGACGTCGGCCAGGGGGATTGTTCCGTGGTTCGATTACCCGACAATTCACTGGTCATCATTGACGTGGGGCCACGGACAAGCCCGCTGATTGACTGGTTGCAGGAGAAGCCCCGTAAAATCCATTCCATCGTCATCACCCATAACGACGCCGATCACGCCGGAGGATTGCCGGCGCTGGTTAAACTTCCCGGACTGACAATTGGCACGGTCTATATGCTGGAAGACCGGAACAAAACTGACGAACAGTTCATAAACATTTTCCGGGCTGTCCGCGAAGAACAAAAAAAAGGTCGTTTTAATGTCATCCGGCTGGAAACAGACCGCCTGATTTGGGAGAGCGCGACGAAGGGTTTGGATTTGATTGCAATTTACCCTAGCTTTTCCGAGAACATCGAAGCCATGAAGCCGAATGAAACATCGGCGATTCTGTGCCTGCGTCAGAAGGGCAAGGTGGGAATTATCTGGCCCGGCGATGCCCCCATGCAAATCGTCGCGGAAAAATGTAACGGCCTGACGCCTTCCATCCTGACGGGGCCGCATCATGGTGGACCAGTAGATCGAAAAAAGAAGGATTTCAAGACGTGGGTTGCCGCGATGCAACCGGAACGACTTTTTGTTTCGGTTGGAACCAAGCGAAACTACAACCTCCCCGCGCCGGCGTATCTCTCGCAACGTGCTGGCCACGGATGCCGCGTGGTTTGTTCGCAACTGACCAAGCATTGTGACAACGAGCAAGTAAACAAAGATTTGCCAGTGCTGCAAACCGCAGCATTATTGGGATTGCGTCCGCCGCGAAGCGGGACGCCGTGCCGTGGATGTTTGCGGGTCACGGTGTCTGAGACGGAAATAATTACGGACGCTTACGATGCCGAGCACCAAAACCGGGTGGAAAAACTTCGCCGCCCACTTTGCCTTGGAAAATAGTGAAAAAGGAAGAATGCAATACGGTGCTCGACGAATTGATTGCCGCGCTCCGGCAGTCGGCGGCGGATTTTAATTCGTCCGACCAAACCGCGCCCGCCGTCGTGCTGTGGCCTGATCCCGGCGCGGAGTGGGCGCCGCTGCTGCCGGAATTGCTCGCCCGCGTGCCGGAATTGTTTTTGCTCGGCCCGCTGGAACCCGCCACGCGGAGCGGCCCGGCCATCTGGCTGCGCTGCGTGCTCGCACGCAAGATTTCCGGGATGGACTGGCCGGCGGACAGGACACCGATTTTTTACCTGCCACATGTCGGGCGAAAGATGCTGCGCGAAATTGAAGATGCACCGGACGCCCTTGCGCCGCTGCTGGAACTGCAATTTCGCGGCTCGGTCTGGTTTCATCCGAACGGCAAGGATTGGACGGTTTTCGCGTTTGCCCAATCCCGGCTCGGCATGGAAATCGGGCGTGACGCGGCGACGCTGGCGGCGTTGCGACAGGCATTGCCGGAATTTGCACAACTGCGGAAAGTGGAGTTGAGCGGTCGCCGCTGGGAAGCGGGAGATTTCAACCGGCTGCTGACACCCGACCCCAGCCGCAATTTGCTGATGTGGCTCGACCAGGGCGACGAGTTCAAAAAATCGAGGGCGGTGGATGAATGGGACGCCTTCAAACAAATCTGCCAGCGTGATTATGGTTTCAACCCGGAAACGGACGGCGCATTGCGGGCGGCGCTGTTGCTGGGTCAACGCGGCGGGGTGTGGGCGCAAGTGTGGGAACGCTTCGCCGAATCGCCGACGCTTTATCCGAACCTGCCGGAAGCGTTGCGGGCAGCAAAGCCAAAGGACGAAAGCGATTTATTCTTCAAGCAGGAAATCTGGCCGCAAATCAATGAAGCGTCGGAAAACAAGCTGGGCGACGCGCTCGCCCTTTTGCAGGACAGGCCGTATCCCGAAGCGGCTGAACGCATCAAGGCGTTGGAATCCGCGCAAGGGCTGCGGCGAAACTGGGTCTGGCGCAAGCTCGGCAAGTCGGGCTTGGCGGAAGCCTCGGAACATCTGGCAAAGCTGGCGGATTGCACGCAACAACTCCCGGCGGCGGACAGCCCGGACAAGCTGGCGGCGGAATATGTTGCGGGCGGATGGCAAGCCGACGCGGCCTTGTTGAAAGCCCTGCAACACGCCACGTCAGCCAAAGCCGAACGCGCGATTTTTGCGGCGACGCGGGCGCTTTACCTGCCGTGGGTGGAAGCGGGCGCGGTGCGCCTGCAAGAATTGGTGCGGCATGATCCAACGGCGGTCGCGCCGCAACCGCTGTCGAACTTCGGCGCGGCGGGCGAAGTCATTTTGTTCGCGGACGGTTTGCGTTTCGACGTGGCGCGGGAATTGACCGGCGCGCTGGGCAAGGCTGGCCTGACGGTGGATTTGGGCTGGCGCTGGTCGGCGCTCCCGTCCGTCACGGCGACGGCGAAACCGGCGGTGTCGCCGGTCGCAAGCGAACTGACGGGCCGTGAATCGGACGAAGAATTTGTTCCGTCGCTCAAGGCGGACGCACGCCGCGTGACGGCAGACCGTTTCCGGCAATTGCTGGCGGAAAAAGGCTGCATGGTTCTCGACGCGCGGGCAAGCGGCGACCCGACGAAAGCGGCTTGGACGGAATGCGGAAAACTGGACGCACACGGCCATGATGAAGGCTGGCGGCTCGCGTTTCGGATTGATGAACAGGTGAAGCTGCTGGCGAACCGCGTCCGCGAACTGCTGGACGCCGGTTGGAAAAGTGTGCGGGTGGTGACTGACCACGGCTGGCTTTTGCTGCCCGGCGGTTTGCCGAAGATTGATTTACCAAAATTTTTGACGCAACATCGCTGGGGACGTTGCGCGACGATGAAACCCGGAAACAACAGCGGACTGGTGGAAGTGCCGTGGTTCTGGAATGCCGCGATTCGCATGGCGTTGCCGCCGGGCGTCGGCTGCTTTGTGGCGGGGACAGAATACGCGCACGGCGGATTGAGTTTGCAGGAGTGCGTGATTCCGATGCTGACGGTTCGCTCGGCATCCGCGCCCCGGTCGGTGGCGCAAATCGAAGCCGTCAAATGGATTGGCCTGCGCTGCCGCATCACGGTGACGGGTGATTTTACCGGCGTGCGGGCGGATTTGCGGCACAAGGCGGCGGATGCGAAAAGCTCCGTGGCTGAATCCGTGAAGGAAATTGCCGCTGACGGAACGGTTTCATTGGCGGTGCGGGATGATAGCAACATGGGGTCTGCCGCGCTGGTCGTGCTGTTGAATGAAGATGGCCGGCCACTGCACGCGCTACCCACAACCATTGGAGTGAACGCATGACAGCGATTTTGGATGACATTGATCAAAACGCCGCGAAAGCCTTTGAAGGCTACGTTGTGCGGAAAGATTTGGTGCGGAAGTTCAAGGGGCAATATCCCGTCCCGACTTACGTTGCGGAATTTCTGCTGGGGCGCTACTGCGCGACCACCGACGAGAACGAAATTCAAGAGGGTTTGCAGATTGTCGAACGGCAACTGCGCGACCGCACGGTGCGTGCGGGCGAAGAAGAATTGTTCAAGGCTCGCGCCAAGGCCAAGGGAACGGTCAAGGTCATTGATTTGATTACAGCCAAGCTCGACACCGATACCAATTCCTTCATCGCGCAACTGCCCAGCCTGCAAATCAAGGACGCGCGCATTGCCGACGATCTCGTTCACTCGAACGAACGGATGCTGACGGGCGGCTTTTATGCGGAAGTGGAACTGACTTACGACCCGACCATTGCCGACGAAAATTCGGGGCGTCCGTTCGGCATCGAAACGCTGCGAGCCATCCAGCTTTCACGCAAGGATGCCGTCGAGGTGCTTTGCCGTGGCCGCGAAAAACTTACGCTGGAAGAATGGAAGCGGTTCCTAATTCGGAGCGTCGGTTTCGAGCCGGAAAATTTGACGCCGCGCGCCCAGGATTTGATTATTTTGCGCATGGTTCCGTTCGTCGAGCGCAATTACAACCTCGTCGAGCTGGGGCCGAAAGGCACCGGCAAGAGCCATCTGTTTCAACAAGTCTCGCCTTACGCCCATTTGGTTTCCGGCGGCAAGGCGACGGTCGCGAAAATGTTTGTGAACAATGCGAGCGGCCAGCGCGGGCTGGTCTGCCAATACGACGTGGTTTGCTTTGATGAAGTGTCGGGCATTTCCTTCGACCAAAAAGACGGCGTGAACATAATGAAGGGCTACATGGAGTCCGGCCAGTTCAGCCGTGGCAAGGACAACATCCGCGCCGACGGCGGCATGGTGATGGTGGGCAACTTCGACGTGGACGTGGAACACCAGCAGCGCGTCGGGCATCTGCTTGGCCCGCTGCCGCCGGAAATGCGGAATGACACGGCCTTCATGGATCGGATTCATTGCTACCTCGCCGGTTGGGATATTCCGAAAATCAAGAATGAGCATCTTACGAATCACTTCGGCCTGGTCAGCGATTTTCTTTCGGAGTGCTGGAACCAGTTACGAAACCAGTCGCGGCTGCCGGCTTTGCAAAGCCGTCTTTTCCTTGGTGCCGCTTTGAGCGGGCGCGATACGACCGCCGTGAACAAGACGATTAGCGGACTGCTCAAGCTGCTTTACCCGAATCCTGAATCTGCCATCACAGACGAAGCGATGGAATGGGCGGTGCGGCTGGCGCTGGAATCGCGGCGGCGCGTGAAGGAGCAACAAAAGCGAATTGGGTCGGCGGAATTTCGCAGCACACAATTCAGCTACCGGATCAACGAAGACGGTTTGGAAAAATTTGTTTCAACGCCCGAACTGCACAGCGAGAACAGCATCGGCGACGATCCATTGCCGCCGGGACAGCTTTGGGTCATCAGCCCCGGCGGGCAGGATGAACACGCGGGGTTGTTCCGCATTGATACGACGGTTGGGCCGGGTTCCGGCGTCCGCATCCTGAACCAGCCCACGCCGCCGCCATTCAAGGAAAGCGTCAAGTGCGCGGAGCAAAATCTTTACACGCGAGCCAAGCTATTGGTCGGCGACCGTGATCCGCGCGAGCATGAATTTTCCGTCCAGTTGCTTGCCTTCGACGCGGCCAAAAATGGCAACGCGGTCGGCGTCGGCGTGATGATTGCCCTTTGCAGCGCACTCCTGCAAAAAGGGATCAAGGGCGGGCATGTCGTCGTTGGGGGCTTGAACCTCGGCGGTTCAATTGAGCCGGTTCACAATGCCGTCAATGTCGTGGAACTCGCGGTGGAAAAAGGGGCAAGCAACATCGTCATTCCAATTTCCGCCCGGCGGCAATTGAACGACCTCCCCGACGACCTCGCCATCAAGATTAACATTCAATACTATACCGACGTTCGAGAAGTGTTGTTGAAAGTGTTGGAAACATGAGCCGGTATTTTTAGCGCCTATCTCTAACAAAAATAATTCTGAAAATTGTGATTCCATGAGATCTTCGCTCAATTTTACCTTGCAGTAACAGCGCAAAATCATCCCCACAACTGGCGATCAAGCGAACGAAATTGAATCGCTTCGGAAATGTGGTCGCTGGAAATTTTTTCCGCGCTGGCCAAGTCGGCAATTGTGCGCGCGACTTTCAAGATTCGGTCGTAGGCGCGGGCGCTCAAGTTCAAGTCCGTCATCGCAAATTTAAGCAAATCTTTCGTCGCGTCGTCCAGTTCGCAGAACAGTTTCAGTTCGCGGCTGCCCATTCGCGCGTTGCACGTCACCTTCGGTTTGCCGGCAAACCGCGCGTGTTGCCGCTCCCGCGCGGCGATGACACGCTCACGGATTTGCGCCGATGTTTCGCCGGGCTGTGCGCCGGACATTTCGCGAAACTTCACCTGCGGCACTTCGATGTGCATGTCAATCCGGTCAAGCAACGGCCCGGAAATCCGGCCAAGATAATTCTGGATTTCGCGCGGCGATGATTTGGACTCGCCGGGCATTTTTCCGTCGGGCGTCGGATTCATCGCGGCCACTAACATAAATTGGCTTGGGAAAGTCATCGTGCCAGCGGCGCGGGAAATAGTCACAACGCCGTCTTCCAACGGCTGACGCATTGTTTCGAGCACGCTGCGCTTAAACTCCGGCAACTCGTCCAGAAATAAAACGCCGTGGTGTGCGAGCGAGATTTCGCCGGGCGTGGGATTGATGTTGCCGCCAAGCAAGCCCGCGTCGCTGGCGGTGTGGTGTGGCGCGCGGAATGGGCGCTGCGTCACCAGCGCCTGCCCGGATTTCAGCAAGCCGACGATGCTGTGAATCTTGGTTGTTTCTAGCGCCTCGTCGAGCGTGAGCGGCGGCAGAATCGTCGCGAGCCGTTTCGCCAACATTGATTTTCCCGTTCCCGGTGGACCTACCAAAAGGACATTATGTGATCCACTCGCGGCGATTTCCAAAGCGCGTTTGACATTCTCCTGGCCTTTGACTTCGGAAAAATCATGCTCGTCGTCGGACTGGTGGGCAAAGATTTTTGCGATGTCCACGCGCGTCGGCGAAATTTTGATTTCGCCTTCCAGGAACTGCGCGGCCTCGCGGAGATTTTGCACGGGGATAACCTGCAAGCCGGCGACAACTGCGGCTTCGGCGGCGTTTTCGGCGGGAACGATCACGCCGGTTTTGCCGGCGGCGCGGGCTTGAAGCGCGATGGGCAAAACGCCTTTGCAGCTTCGCACCCCGCCGGTCAGTGCGAGTTCGCCGACGATGACAAAATTGTCGAGCTGGTCGGTTTCGATCTGTTCGCTGGCGGCGAGCATTCCAATCGCAATCGGCAAATCAAAGCTCGGCCCTTCTTTTTTCACGTCCGCCGGGGCAAGATTGATTGTCGTCTTGCCCATCGGGAACTTAAAACCAGAATTGGTCAACGCGGTGGAAACACGGTCGCGCGACTCCTTCACGGCGGCGTCAGGTAATCCTACGATGACGACCAGCGTTTCACCAAAGCCACAGTTCACTTCAACCTCGACGGCGTAGGCGTCTATGCCGTTCAAGGCAGCGGAGCAGACACGAGAGAGCATTGCGGATTTTTGCGCCAGCCCGCATCAAAAGCAACCGGGATTTTCTGCGTCGAGAATTTGTCGTTACAACCATTCTCCCCACAAAAAAATCTGTTGACATAAACAGGCTGATTTGATATACAAGTAGAACATTGTGGCCGCCCGCCGCTGCGATCTCCAGCGCCCGCTTCACGGATTCCTGACCTTTGACTTCGGAGAAGTCGTGTTCGTCGTCCGACTTGTGCTCAAAAATCTTTTCGGTATCCACGCGTGTCGGTGCAATCTGGATGGCCCCTTCGAGAAACTGCGCGGCCTCGCGGAGATTTTGCACGGGGATGACATTCAAGCCCTTCACCACGGCGGCTTCGGCGGCGTTTTCGGCGGGAACTAGGATGCCCGTCTTGGCGTCCGCTTTAGCTTTCAATGCGATGGGCAACACGCCTTTCACCGATCGCACGGCCCCGGTCAGCGCGAGTTCGCCGATAATGACAAAATTATCGAGCTGGTCGGTTTCAAACTGTTCGCTCGCGGCGAGCATCCCGATGGCGATTGGTAAATCAAAGCTCGGCCCTTCTTTTTTTACGTCCGCCGGAGCGAGATTGATGGTGGTCTTGCCCATCGGGAATTTGTAGCCGGAGTTGGCGAGTGCGGTGGAGACGCGGTCTTTCGATTCCTTGACCGCCGCATCAGGCAAACCGACCAGCGCAATATAAGTTTCACCGAAGCCGCAATTGACTTCCACTTCCACCGCGTAGGCGTCAATGCCATTGACCGCCGCTGAACACACCCGTGATAGCATGGGAGAATATTTTCCGAACGGGCGGCGAAGTTCAACCGGATTCTTTCAGCCGCAAAGTGATTTTCCGCCACACCCGGACCGGATCAGGCCAGACTCCGGCGGTGATGAAAGCGCCGGTTTTGCCGGCCCGCGTCTTGACTTTCCGCTGGTTCGCGCAATGCTTCCAGAAACTTCGGCTATGCACGAATTCAGCATCATGCAATCCACGCTGGAAACCGCCGCGCAAAAAATGAGCGTGGCGGGGGCCACGCAGATTCACCGCCTGTCGGTGCGCATCGGCCAGCTGTCCGGCGTCGTGCCGGAAGCGCTGCGGTTCGCGTTTGACGCCTTGAAAACCGGCTCGCCCGCGGCGGGGGCGGAGTTGGCCATTGAAGAAATCCCCGCCGTTTGCTGGTGCGCGGACTGCGCGGCGGAATTTGCAACCGCCGACTTGAAATACGAATGCCCGCGCTGCCACCAGCCCAGCGGCGACCTGCGGCGTGGCAAGGAAATGGAACTGACGTCGTTGGAAGTTTCGTGATTTTTATGAACCGCGAAATGATACGAAAAGTTCGGATGGCTGGTGGCGCGGTTAGCTCCGGATTTTTTCGCGTGGTTCATGTATTTCGTGGTTAACAAAACTGAATATAATTTATGTGCCAAGAATGCGGATGCTCCCAACCCGGTCCCTACCACATTGACGGCAAGCGGGTTGAATCGCCCAAACACACCCACACGCTCGCGGACGGCACCGTGATCACTCACTCGCATGACGACGATCACGGGCACAGCCACGGCCAGGCGCATCCGCACCAGATTTTGAATTTGAACACCGGCATCTTGAGCGGCAACGACCGGTTGGCGGAACAGAATCGCGGCGCGTTCAAAGCGTTGAATCTGCTCGTGCTGAATGTCGTTTCCTCGCCGGGCGCGGGCAAGACGGCGCTGCTTACCAAAACACTGAATGAATTGAAAGGCCGGCTGCGCTGCGCCGTCATCGTCGGCGATCTGGCGACGGACAACGACGCCGCGCGGCTGCGCACCACCGGCGCGCCGGTCGTGCAAATCGCCACCGGCACGCTCTGCCATCTCGAAGCCGGCATGGTGGCCGAGGCGATGAAGCAACTGGATCTCCGCGCGCTCGATCTGCTCATCATCGAAAATGTCGGTAACCTCGTCTGCCCGGCGTCGTTTGATCTGGGCGAAACGATGCGCGTGGTGCTGCATTCGGTGACGGAAGGCGAAGACAAGCCGCTGAAATATCCGCCGATGTTTCATTCCGCCGACGTGGTCGGCGTGACAAAAATAGATATGTCGGAAGCGGCCGGTTTCGATCGCGAACTGGCGTTGAAAAACATCCGGCAGGCGAGTCCGCACGCGAAAATTTTCGAACTGTCGTCCCGCAGCGGCGCGGGTGTGAAAGCCTGGTGCGACTATTTGGTTTCGCTGAAGGTCGCTGGTGCGCCAGCGCAGTGAACCTGCACCTGCGGTTTTTCCAGGCACGTTTTCACCAAGGCCTCGATGCGCGGCAAAGCGACGGCCACTTCCGGCGAAAGCTCCATGGTCATCAAGCCGAGGTCACCGATGGAAACCGTGATCAAGTCCACTTCCGGCCAGTAGCCGAGCAGCGCGGCGGACTCGATCAAATCTTTCAGCCCGATGTCGTGCGCGGTGAGCGTGGGCGGAAAATCATTGGCGTAGCGCGGATGAATGAGCGATACCGTGCCAAGCGGCTGGCCGTCCGTGGCGGCATCAATCAGGATAAGCTGCTGCTGGTGGCGAAACAGGCCGAGCAAATGAAAGCCGCTGGTGCCGCCGTCCACGAGTTCCGCCTGCGCGGCAAAACCTTTATCTTCCAGATAGCGGATCGCAGCGACGCCGACGCCTTCATCGCCCATCAATAAATTGCCGACGCCGAGAATGAGCGGCTTTTGCTGGCCGATGGTGAGCTTCATTTTTTCTTTGCCCCGGCGGATTTTTCTTCTTTCAAAATCGGATGATATTCCTTCTCGATGAATTTCCAACCGCTGCCCATCGAGGAAATCTCACCGCGGCCTTCGACGTAGTCGTGGTAAAACACGATGTAAACATGGACGAGTGCGAACAAAATGAAGAACCACATGAACGCGTGATGCCATTGCCGCACCGCGAAATCGCCGCCCATCAGCGGCACGATCCACGCGAAGAGTTTCGGGAACCACGCCTTGCTCATCGCCGCGTAGAGGCCGAAACCGGTGACGCATTGAAACAGGAACGCGAGGAACGTCAGGAAATAGGTGAAGCCGGCGACGGCATTGTGGCCGATGGTTTCAATCGGCGTGTTGTCCGCCTGCAAGACGTCCACGGCAATGACCTGCTTGATTTCCTTCCATTGTTTTTTGCGGAACGGAATGAAATTTTTCCAGTTCGCATAGCGGTTGCCGACGAAACCCCAATAAATACGGAATAGAAAATTAAAGAAGAAAACGTAGGCCGCGACGAAGTGGATGAACCGCACCTCGCCAAACCAGTAGGAAAACGACGCCTCGGACGCGCGCTGGATGGCCAGCGGCGCGCCGATGAGATAACCGGTCACACACAGCACGACGAGGCTGAACGCGTTGAGCCAGTGGTAAAACCGGACCGGGATTTCCCAGACGTAAACTCGGCCGAGGGTTTGTGTTTGCATAATGCCTCCTTAGCCGCCGACGGTGACGCGGTTGAGCGTGCGGCCCTGCGGATCGTAAAGATGCACGGCGCAGGCCAGGCACGGATCAAACGAGTGGATCGTGCGGATGATTTCCAGCGGCTTTTCCGGGTCGGCCACCGGCGTGCCGATGAGTGACGATTCGTAGGCCGAACGCTGACCCGATGCGTCACGCGGCGAGGCGTTCCAAGTCGAAGGCACGACGAGCTGGTAGTTCGCAATTTTTTTGTCTTCGATGACAATCCAATGCGCGAGCGCGCCGCGCGGGGCTTCGCTCATGCCGACGCCTTTGGCCGAAGTCGGCCAGGTTTCCGGCTCCCATTTTTCATTGTTGAACGTGCGCGAGTCGCCGTTTTTGATGTTCGCCAGCAGGTCGCCGTAAAATTCCTGCGCCCATTGGGCAACCAAATATGTTTCGATGCCGCGCGCCGCCGTGCGGCCGAGCGTGGAAAACAGCGCCGTCACCGGCACATCCAATTTTTTCAACACCATGTCCACGGCGTCTTTGATGTCCGCGCGACCAGTGCCGTAGCCGACAAGCAAACGCGCGAGCGGACCGACTTCCATCGCGTGGCCATTCCAGCGCGGCGTCTTGAGCCAGGAATATTTTCCATCCACGTTAAGCTGGTCGTAAGGCGGCTGCGGGCCAGTGTAATTCAATTTGGTTTCGCCGTCCCACGGATGTTTCGCCGCCGCGTCGCCGTCGGAATATTGATACCAAGAATGCGCGATGGATTCCTTGACCTGCTGCGGATCGTGCGCGTCCACCGGCAGAATCTTGCTCAAGTCGCGGCCGAGAATCGCACCGCGCGGAAATTTGAATTTACCCGGATCGCCAAAACCATTCGTGGGCAGATCGCCGTAAGCCAGATAATTGCTCAAACCGCCGCCGATGGAAGCCCAGTCTTTGTAAAACGACGCGACGGCCAGCAAATCGGGAATATAAACTTGTTCCACAAACGTCTTCGCATCGGTCATCAGCTTGCCGACGTAGGCGAGGCGCTCGGCGTTGATGGCATTGGCGTCGTCAATGTTCAGCGAGCAGGGCGCGCCGCCGACAAGGTAATTCGGATGCGGATTCTTGCCGCCGAAAATCGTGTGGACCTTGACAATTTCCTTCTGCCAGTCGAGCGCCTCGATGTAATGCGCGACGCCGAGCAAGTTCGCTTCCGGCGGCAGCTTCATCGCCGGATGGCCCCAATAGCCGTTCGCAAAAATGCCGAGTTGCCCGCTCTCGACAAATTTTTTGA
>Ga0316217_10004661_pt1 | contig 14640 bp, 8 predicted proteins | sample 1anoAmetaG_FD_203633 | JGI IMG/M metagenome (GOLD analysis project Ga0316217, IMG submission 203633) | Freshwater microbial communities from Trout Bog Lake, Wisconsin, USA - 1anoA | ecosystem: Environmental > Aquatic > Freshwater > Lake > Hypolimnion/Profundal zone | place: USA: Wisconsin... | reverse complement strand
CGAAAAAGGGAGTAAATTTTCCATAAATTAGGCAGCGCAAGTGCCAATAAGATAATAAAGCTCAGGTAAAATTATTTTAGACCAAGTAAAAATGAGGCTATAAAAGCCCAGTAAATTTAGCCTTTATTCAGTGAGTGTATTTCTATGAAAATGAAGAAAACTTCATTTAGTGAGTTGGAGTACCTTTACCAAAAAAGTGGCTTTTGCCTTAAAAAGATAGAAACCATTGATCCCTCAAAAATCATAACCTCCATATTTGTAATGATTTTTTGTGATATGTTATTACTCTTATCCTTTTTAAACTTCAAATTGCTTAAAATGCTTTTAACAAGATATTTGCATTTAAAATGGCAAGTCAGGCCACTTACTTATAAACTTTGGCTAAATTAGCTTCAAATAATATTAGTGATCATTAAGTCTTTTGATTTCAGTGCTTTTTGTTGCATCCACAAGAACGTTTATAACCTTCACCTTTATCGGAAGGTGATATGCTATGTTAGTGCGTTTTCCGAGATAGTCTCACTTAATTGATTCGATTGTTTACCCTTGGAAGAGGCTTTGGTAGAGATTATTGCCTTTACAATACTTATTCAATTGCTTTGAAATTAGTCTTCATCTTTTTTTTCTCAGCCTAATGATTAGGGGCAATATGCTGGTTTTAATCATCAACCTGTCGATCATTGACCCAATAGCCTTTGTATTTGATTTTACCTGAATCAAGAAGCTCACCATAACCATGTCGAAAGTTGTTTTAAAAATTGCCAACATAGACCATACCATTATTATAGTTTATCTCCCCGAAACCACACTTTTTGTCATTTTGGTATTCTCCTCTATACTAAATTCCTGTTTTTCCTTCCTTAAAATATCCCTCTCCGTGGCGTAAGCCGTTCAAAAAGCTGCCTTTATAGTAATCTCCATTTGCCCAGTAGTACTCACCTTATCCGTTTGGCCTATTTTTCTAATAGCTTCCAACATATGTTTACCCGTTGTAGAATCTCTAAGTGCCTACTCCATGTTTCAAAGAATTTTTAAATTCTCCTTAGTATCTTGAACCATTTTTCATAACGAAAACGCCAAAACCTTCAACTTTATCGTTTTTCCATTAACCCATATAACTTTCTCCTTCCATATTTGTCCACATTCCGCTGCCAGTCTTGTGCCCATTTTACCATTGTCCATCATAAACTTCCCCATTCGCCCACTCATATATTCCTCTTCCATGCTTGATTCCTTGTCTAAACTCTCCTCTAAAAATGGAGCCATCAGGAAAGTATTAGTGTCCTTTTCCATGCTTCATGTCGCTTATAAACTCACCTTCATAGATTTTCCCTGAAAAATAAAAGATCACCCCTTTTCCGTGCTTTAGCCCTTAAGAAGATAACTAGCCATAGTATACACCATTTTGATACTTTTTAATCTCAAAGAGCTTTAAGTTACGAAGTGACTCGTTTTTCGGATTGTAGATTCTTTGCATCCAATCCAATTCAGATCGACCAAAATTTTGACGTATTGGATGAATCATCTTTTATTGGCCTTATTATTGTCCGACTTTTAGTTAATGTAAAGAAGGAACTTGGATTAAAATGCTTTCTTTGTTTTTATTTTTGGGACTTTTTTAAATATTTTTGACCTTATTGCTAAAAATTCGCCGATTACCAAAAGATGTTGGCACTCTATTGATTAACTCCTCAGCCTATTTATAGATAATCCTGCTTTTTGTCTAGAGATTCGGCTATTAAACCTCAGAATGTTACGGAATCAAAGAACTTGCATCCTATCTTGAATACTAAGGAGGTATGTTTATTTAACGTTTTTCCTTACTTGACATCTATTAATATTGAATTCCAACACTGTGAGTCTAGTTCTTATTTCTTTCTCCTTTCTAAGAGATTGGACCAGCTTTGTTCAAGGGAGTCAAGGAAATTTTATCATTTTTTGGTTCCACTTTGATTTAAGGCTGTGTACTCACCTAGTTAAAAGTATTTATGAAATCTTTAGGAGGAATCAAAGGTTTTATATCAATAGTTTTGCTAAAAATCGTCTACTGCTATTGATACTCTCTGTATCTCTCTTTAGGCTTGTTCAAACTTGAGCGAAAAGTGAACTCAGTTCGACCCATTTTCTGCAAATAGCTTTTTAATTGATTTTATTGATTGGATAGTGCTTTTGTCCTTCCAGTGACAACCTTTGACTTTCGCAAGGGTAGAAGTGTATTTTGCTAATCATCATCTTAAACTTCAAGAGGCAGCATTCTAGTTTTAGTTCTCATTTGTTCCTCTTGAGCAATATCGATCGTAACATAACTAGGCTTATGCAGATGCTGAATGTTATACTCAATGTTATTCTAAATGGGCGACTGCTCCTGCACATAGTGTATGCGATCAGTCTGCACCTAATGCGAAGCTAGGGTCGGTTTGCGGAATGAATGTCTTAGGGATAACTTGGCAGGTTGCTTTCTGTTTGACATGTATATCCGTTTTATTTCTGCTTTTTTGGACTCCTTCTCCCCAGAGAAGTCTATTGTGTGCATCACCTTGTATAAACTTGCAGAGCTGCGATCTTTTTTTACGATCTAGTTTATCTGAACGTCTTATTTCAGCTTTTTGAGTGTGTTTGTGTTCAATAAATCTCCCTTCCTCAGAAATTTTCTGATTTGGTCGATCTAAGGCAACATTGGTTGCTGCTTGGAATGATGTCCGTATCTCTAATGTTCGGCCGAAGAAAGAGAATCATTTCTAAAAAGTGATCTTTATGACTAATCTTCCCTTTCTTGCGGTGGCGTAAGTATGATCGGCAAGTGAGGCTGAATTCTATTATCTTTTACTTAACTATCCATAATTTTATATAAACTTGGGGAATACAAAACAGATTTGTCTGAGAAAAATTCAAGCAGAAAGAATGGTAGAGTTTACTGAGCTAGCTTTTTTGAATAATCTACACTTATAAAGATAACTATTAATAAGTATTGATCAATGCATAGCGAATAGATTTATCAGGACGAAAAGCTTCTTCAATATAGCTCCCGCTTGAAAAAGATTAATAGCTATTAATACCAACAACATCCCTTCAACTGCATAGGCGCAATCGTTTGTATGAATCAGCATCAAAAAATACATGCAACAGGCTTTTTAATATCAAGCTGCTTAGTATTAACCTCTGCTCACACATTTTACTCCATAGAAAGAGATAAAACTCTAATTTCTCACCCAAAAGTTTTCAATATATAAATAAATGGAACTATACATGATCAGCAGTCGATTAAAGTTACCAACTATAGATTCAGCTAAAAATACAAAGCAAGCCTAAACAAAGTTAAAGAACTAACCATTCTAAGGCGTAAACTTGCGAATGAAAAATTGCTGCCTATGCAACAGTTATAACAATAGTTGAAAAGAATTGATCAGTAATGTCTACGTCTAAGATTATAGACACAAAAGTACGACTATGCTTTGCTGAAGCTATAAAAGATCGTTTAAAGAGAAAGTTACTTCCAACTATAGATACCGGGTCAAAGACAATAACGAGTCACTGTTTGTGGATATCTGCCCCGTCTCAATGAAGAATACTTTCTCTATCAGCATTCCAATCAATTAATTGTCGAAAATGACTTAGGGTTTTATGATATTGATACTGAACCTGGGCAAAGTGGCTCTACTGTTTTTTTGGAAAGAGATAAGTCTATCGTAATTGGCATTCACAAAGGTTTTTTCAAAAATAAAAGCCTAAATTCTTGTTGTTTGGTTAGTGATTAGATGATTCAGCAGCTCATGGAGTGGCAAAAGGAATTCAATTTGGAAAATGTAAGATTTGATAACTTCAATAACTCCAATAGAAATGAGTAATTCCAAAGGGAAAGAGAAAATTTGAGAAATTAGGTGCAAAAAATAAAAGTTGAAAATTCAGTATTGTCAAAATAGCTTTAAAGCAAAACAATTCAAATTTTGAAAATGAGCCAAGAACTTTCAGTTCTGCGGATTTATAATAAGAATCTCTAGAATCTCAATAATAAGTATTTCGCTTAAAAAAGATAGCTTTAATTGAAGCTAGCTAAGGAATCTTAGCAATTTTAGTCGAAACTGAAGTAAGCTTCACAAATAATTGATAAATTGAAACACAGCAGTGGTGAGATAATAAAGGTTTAAGAGATAAAACATCTATCTTCTTCTTAGATCATAAAATATGACACTCCTTTCTCCAATTCATACAAGGCAGTAACATAAAATATTCTTAGATAAAAACCCAAAAATGACCTCAAGATAGTTGAAAAAACGTATAGGAAATTGTTGTAACACCTCAAGTCATTGCCATAAACGCATTTTGTTACAACTAACCACCTTCAAATCTGCGCAGGAGTATTTCTATGATTATCAAGTGTACAAAAATATACCTAAAAAGATGTACAAGAATCATAATTTAGTGTAAATATGTTTTGAAGGAAGATTGTAACCCATAATCTATGCAGCAGTAAATATGTTTGGAAGCAGTGTATTTCTCATCTTATTTAGGTGTACTTTATTCTTAAATTTAGGGTACGATAAATACGATTCAGAAGTAATTAATGTCTAATAAAGAGTATTTAAAACTTTATCGAGATGACATAGTAAAGATATTCGTAAATAGATCTAACTAGCGAATCTTCTAGCTCGCTTTAAAAACCTTAAAACCCTGCATTACGAATTTAGGTAATTTTTTAAAGATTAAGGCATGGGATCATTGATTGGGATTGCTTTTATCAACTTGCGGAGGTGCTTAATTCAATGAATCTGGACTAAATAAATTTGAGAATCGACAAAAATTTCGAGCAGTACACGAAAAAGGAAAAGTAAAGTTAGCTGATTAATCAGTTGGACACAAATATTGACAGCCAAAAGATCAATAATGTATATAAGTTGGGCCGAGCATAGCTAATATCCATGATTGAACAAGAATCAAAACGTCGGTCGCTATTCATAATAAATTCTCAATTGAGTTCTATACTTGTTCAAGGTTTTGGCTTGAATATTCATAATCAATTAAAGCAAGCAAAAGTATTTCAAGATCTATCAGTTATAATAATCTCATTTCTAATCATTCTTTTACTTATCTTTCCTTGGGCTATGATTTCAGTTATGCTTGGTTTGAAACCGTTTCTTCTAATCGTAAAAGCCCCGCCTAACCAAGCCTATATCTCAAAGCTTCTACACAGTAGATCTTCATCTTTTTATGGTAGGTTTATTCTTGTTTGAGTTAATTTTTGTGATCTCTGAGCTCTGATTCCAATTTTTCGATAAATTGGTTCAATAAGGGGCGTATGTATTGAGGATCGAACTAGTCACAGTAAGATAAAAGGAACCTTCCTTCTATTCTTGGGTCTTTTGCCAAATGTCTATTTTTGTCTATAAAAACCATCAGATCGTATAAATAAGTTTTAGTCTAGTCTCTATTGTACTCTGGAGACTGGAATAAGAAACTCACAAGAAATGCCTTTATAGTCATAGGAGAATTAGGAAACATAGGGGGAAAAGGAAGAACTGATTGTGGGCTATAATCTGGAAAAGAGGAAAATGAAAGCATCTCTGCTTCCAAATGAAGTAAAGGAGGTTCTTAATCTTTTTAGGCCTTTTGCGAAACTGGTGAACTTTTTCGTTAAATTTATTAATTTTGATATTGAATGTCAATCTCATTTTACTCACTTTCTCTAATACTGTTACCTTTGAGAGATGTCTTTTAGTTATCAAGAATAGGAGGATTTTAAAGCAAGTTTCCGGCTTATTTTTGGTTTTTTGATTAGTGGCTTGAGTTAGTTTTTTTACTTTTTTAAACTTTCGACTCCCGGCTAATGCCCTCCTAGGATAGTTCGATTAACTTATAGTTGAGGGTCCCTCGGTAGCCTTTTGATTTTTTTAACATTTTTTTAATGTGATTTTCCCTGTAAATGCTAAAAAGATTTTCATGCTTCGTTTTCAGGTGGCAGTAGATTCCAGAGTAGCTCTCAAACGGTCTTTCACAGAAGCAGATGTACCGTTTTTACAATACACTCTTGTAATCAGAAGACAATTAGTTTTCATCTAAGGAAAGCATCTTTTTTCAATATATTAATAAACAAAGTAAAAAATCTGATCTTAAATCACGCAAGGAATAAAAAATTTATTATTTAAATCTCTCCTTTAGAAAAAATTCTTATTTGCTCAGATTTTATAAGTGCTAGGAATTTTTATGATATAGATTCTTTTTTCAGCTGTTACTTCCACTATTAAGACAACCAAATATTCAGAAGAAAAGAAATTAGAAAAAGTTTTAACTGCAAAATAAATAATAATTTTTTGGCAAATTAGGTTTTGTATCTATCGCCATGAGATTTGCTACATATGGAAATTAGCTTTGGTATTTACATCTATGCTCGAAACTTAAAAATTTCACTTTACGGATAAACTAAGTGTTTAGGTTTTTCAGACAAAAACAGCTTTTGAACCTTATTTGAATTCAAATGTAAATTTACCAATATAAAGATGTCCATGTTTGTCGAAGCAAACTAACCCAAAATAAAGTTATTTTGTGAAGAAAATCGAATCTAAAGAAAAAGTCGGAATATCAGAGGCAACAACCAATAACTTGTTTGAATGGCTTTAGACTTGGTTTAATATTATACGAAATAAGAACAGCTTCATTTGAATGATAAGCAGCAAAAGCCATTTCTCAAATTTATAACGAATATAAAGTAGAAAGATTCTGTATCTTTTGACATATTTCCGATGTCATAAACATGATTTCTTTTTAACTAAAATCATTCATAAAAGTAATCATGAAAACCTAAAAAAACTTCAAGATTCAATCTTGAGGAATGGAAATAAAAAAATGCTGATTCAGATAGAGAGAGTTCAGAAACAATAAATGAAGATCACTTTTAAAAGTCATTTTGGGTCTCATGCTTTGCATATTTTAAGTTAATAAATTTTAATTTAACAGTCATAAATAATGAAACCAAACTACATTCTGGATTTTAGTAACGAAGCACTTGATTTACAAGAACTGAAACCAAAATATTCGCACAATAAACCTTTCCCAATGATCAAAGGAGTTGCTATTATTGTATCAGACAGTGAAGGATAAGAAGATGAAACTTAACAAATTCTTTTAATCAAGAACAGACTTGAAGAATTCAAAAAATTTAAGGCCAGAGAGGTTTTAGCTGAACACAAAAGAACAAAAGTTAGTATAGACAATATTATTGCTCAAATGAAAAAGCAAATTTAGCAATAAGCACTTCGCATCATCCATCTAAACACCAAAGAGAACATTAGCTCACAATAAAAGTCTAGAAAAGAAGAGAGATCAACCCTTCCTTCAACGAATTGCAAGAATAAAACGAAGAATGATGATTTGGAGTTTTCAAGCCGAAGCAAGAAATAATGGAAATCAAAAGGTTTTAAGTAGTTTACACTAGGCAATAAAAATCGATTTTATTCAACTCAAAACAACAAAGAAAACTCTGACAGAGAGTGCTAAGTCAGCTAATTCCAGGTTTAAGAAAAATAAACAAAAAATACTTCAAAATAACAAACACTGTAATTACTTAATTGATAGATGCATAGATTATTAAACTTTATATTTACTAACAGTTTTTTCTTCTGTCCTTTTTTAGAACAAATAAAAATATTAAATAAGTTTTCTTGAAAACTTGAAATGCCTAACTCCAAAACAAAACTATTTTTTTTCCTCAGGCAATTTCATCGAATTTCTATAATGCTATCTTTTTCTATATTCATATTCTATTTATTAAAAGCTATGAATCTAAACAAAGAAAATCAGTAATTTTCCCAACAAAAGCGTGAGCTTTTTGACCAATTCGTATTTGTCGATAACCTCACAAATCGTAGCATCGCAATTAGATAAATAAAACGATGCTCTTCCAAGCCAAATAAAGTTAAATGCCATAAACCCAGATTTTCAGAACAGCAATAAATAAAATAATTGGATTAGTGCATAGCCTTGCTGCGTTAGACAAACTCTTTCAAGAAACAAAACTTAAAAAATAAACTTTTTGGTGCCTATTCTACAAAAAATCTGAGTCAGATAAAGCAAGATGAGGAAGAGTAAATCAGCAAAAAGAAAAGATTTATAAGATGCATGCTGAATGAAGGAATCAACAAGAGAAACAAAGAGGAACTTAAGGAATATTTATCAGGTTCTGGACATAAACCTGATATAGATCTTTTGAAGGTTGCGAGAAACAAAAACTATCCTATCAGTAAAAACAAAGTTCGGGAGATAGTTGGAGCCCTTTAGAAGAAATAAAGCGGTTTCGAGTTCGGAAAACACTCTTTTGAATCTCAAGAATAAGATATGCTTACTAGAAAGCTAGATATACTTTAATCTGAGATTCAAGCTTAGCTGCGAGAAAAGCTAAGAAAAACAGGACAATTTCTGGTATAACCAAAAAGATGCTTTTTGCCGATAAAGAGTATCAGGTCTCACAACTTAACAGTAGACTTAAATATTCGTAATACCTAGTCGAAAATCATAGACTAGCTCAAATGGAGATAGGCATCATTACAAAACAGTCAGTTGTCTTCACGACCTCGAAAAATTAGGTGGATTTCAAACAAAAACAACCAAAATAACAAAGCCAATCAAATGTTTTAAATAGTCTCCAAAGGGCAAGTTGAGGATGTTGAGATTGCTGTCGGCAAGTATGGAAATGAAGTGGCTAAGGCTAGGGATAAAGAAGGAAACAACTTGCTGCACCATGCTGCTAGATTGAATAAACCTTCAATTTTTGAGTATTTGCTCAAAATTCGAAAAATATAGGGCTTACTGGAAAAGAATGTGGAGGATGATACTCCAATCGATGTGGCCTGCCGATTGGAACACATGTAAATCCTAAAGTTTGTCCCTCAATCCCTCATTTGATCAAAGTAATAATATTTGTTTTCCAATCTATTTGCTCTTAAATCAAGATCTTGTATGAATTTGAATAATAGTCCACATCTCTATTTGTGATTACAACTTTTAATGGCACATTGGCTCTAAATAAAATGATCTCATTTTAGCTGAAAGGTCTATCAACTTAGGTCTCAAAAGCAGGCTCGTAATTAACTTTCTGCTAGTGAACTCCAAGCTATCAGTCAATTGTTACATTCAAAGAACAAAGATTCGAAGTAAATTTCAACATTTTTTTACCAGTATGTGTATCTTATTTTAGTTATGGTGCTATAGGCTTATGCAGATCCAGCACAGTCTCGTGAATGTGCATCCAGTTCGTAGATTGTGTTGAATTTATTTATGCATCATTGCCTGTATGAGCCTTGCTTGAGATGACAATTTCTTCACAACGAACCTTCAATTCTTTCAAAATTTTTCCCAATTGGTTTCTGCCTCACTCATAGTGTAAACCTCAGCAGTATCGAAGTGAATTACTCCATTCTTGAGATTTACTTAGATGATGTTTTTGTCTTATTTGTAAGCCTAAGGGTTGTATTTGACCATGTTACCAACTGAAACCACAGAAATTTTGAGTCCTGAGTTGCCAAAGTTTCAATAAAGCATTTTTCCGGCTTGGAGTACTGACGTATCTTAAATAAATAATCTACAACAATAATTAATTCAGACTAAGATAGCCTCATGAGAAATAAATGATGAATTCTTTGAAAAACGTCCGAAGTAAGAAAGAGTATATGCTGATAGATTTTAAGAAGTCTAACAATAGTTTTTAGTGACTTCTTAGATGTTAAATAACTAAGATGATATATACTCGTTTACTTGATAGCAAGCTTTAGCATTATCAAAGGAACTAAATTTTCCAAACTTTTCTAGGATCTTGATAATTTGAGTCACAGCAATTTAAACCAATCAAAGATTGGCTTGGTATGTCCTACTACTTGAGGAAAACTAGATGTGAGTCAAAAAATTACCAAACTTATCCTTGATTTTATATATATTTGTTATTACTAGATTTGCTATTTAGCATTCCCTCTTGATATGATGAGCCCCAGAAAATCTTACTCGGCAGTTCATAGCCAACTTCAGTTTTTGGTATTACTTGTCATAAGATAAGATTACTTTGCTTCTTATAAGCAAGGTGATTTTGTATTTGGATTGGCTAATAATTTGAAAATGTAGAATTTAGACATTTGAACGGATCTTTTGCATATCTTCTACACATGAATAGCTATTAATCAGGCAGAGTAAAAGAAAACCATGCTTTAACACAACCCAAAATAACACTTCCAGACAGAAACAAAAAGTGTTACCATTAAATAACCAATTTACATCATATGCTTATTCATGATAATAATTGACTATCAGTAACATATGGTTTCTTTACAACCCCAATACCTAAAATTCAAATCCTTATTTCGGAAGTTCGACATGAAGATGCTTGAATTTGGAAGTTAATATGATCCCCAAGACTGGATTTTGTAACATTGATCACTCCTTAATCGACTACCATCGGATGTATATTTGAGTTGCGGGTAATCGATTTTTTTGAGGTAATTGGTTAATATCTGCGTTAACTTTGTCGTGTTCAAGCTGATATTTATCTTGCTCGCACTAGGGTGATAACAATCTTTCGCAGTTCTTGTTTGGACAAGCTAATCGATAATCCCTCGAGGGAAATGAACATTTTATAGCTGAACCTGTTGGATAGTACTCATGATTCTCTACAACTCCCCAAACTAGATGATTCTCGATCTCAAATTTTTCGAAACGCTATTCTTTAATTAGCACTCTATCCTCTCAAACTTTGTGGCAAACAGTTTCTATAGATTGTCCCGAATTGCTATCAGGAACTCTACTCTATTATCTATCGGCGTTTGTAATTATTTTTTGAAGACACTCTGTATGCCTTTGCACAATAACAGATATTACAGATACCGACTGCTATACTTTTGTTGTTAGATAAATCCCATTTATCCTTTAAATCCGAATTCTATCTTTTGTAGGATCCAATAGGTGTTAACTTACGAATAAAGCTTAAGCTACAGAGCTCGCAGACTCTCCTAAATTAATGTTTGTTTTTCTCTGATTTTGTGCACATGTCTTTGGTTATAAAACGAATCCAACTTATAAAGCTAAATGACTCTAACATATTTGCTTAGAATTTGCCGGATACTTTATTAGGCATCAGGGGCCGTCTGAGATTTGCATATACTAATACCAGATATCGTAGATTAATCAGAAGGTGCTGATTTAGAGTTAAGAGCAAAAACACTTGACTATTCCTATTTATTCATAAAGCTATATGAATCCGATGAAGGATGCAAATCTTTGTACTGAACCTATTCCTTTTCCAAATGTATCTATGGACGTACAAAATATGGCATAGTTATGTATTTTTCAAATGCTAACCCAAGCTTCTCTTTACCAATATTTAACATGGGATATGCAATCAAAGAGCATTTTTGGCATTAGAGGCTAAAGCCAACTCCAAACCAAGTAGTCACAAACTTATTATTAATCTAATCTAATTTAATTTCTTTCAGGGAATCAGTATCTTTGCATATTTATTCACGCTCTCCTGCTATAAGATTGTTTGCCTAACCACGTTCATATTAACCTCCGATATCAAGCCATTTGTACAACTTGAACATGATTGCTTCTATGTTGACGCCCTTGCCCACAGCTTTGTGTTTTTCACGAGACTTTATAATTTTTGATAGGGCTAAAATCCATGTCTATTTATCGTAGTTTGGAGAATTTATGAGGATGCCTGAATTAGCTTTCCCAATATACTTACACTTGGGTAGGGGATTAATCAGCTGAGCTATGCCCTTTTTAAAATGATCTCGCTCTGCATACTTAGGTAGATATCTGAATGCTTCTATCGATGGATTATGATTTAATACCAGACCAGTTAAAAACCCAGATAAATAACCAACTACAGATTCAGAAGAATAAAATGAGCACCGATGTAGCATAATTTATTATATAAAAACGATGACCACATGCCTCGCCTTGACATCATTTGCACTATCTATTATTGACTATTGATAGTCTAACCTATCCTGAGCACATAACTCCTGATAGATCTTTTTGTCTACTGATTTTTAAATTATATGGTCATTCTCCACCTAAGGTTACTATTCAAATAATCTTCTCGTCCATCTATAGGAAGGAATCCAAAAATATTTTGATTAGACATTTTAATCATTTGCTGCTTCAATAGTATCAGTCCATTTTTTTTAGTCCTCATCGTTGAAAGAAGTCTCAACAACATCATCGTCTGCTTGTGTGGCTTGCTCAATGAATTATTTGCGTCTATGTTGGAATTTTTATTGAACGAATTACAGCTGCCACAGTATCAGCAGTTCCCTTTTCAATGTGGTGGCTTTAGTTTGGATGCATATACGCTCTGCGGATAAAATTATTGGGAAGTTGTGCTTTTCGAGATAAAGTAGATGAGACTCTGCTTTAGAGACCACATGTTGTTTAATCAAGCTCTAAGTTTGCTAGATATTGCTGTAGTTTATTTTCAGAGCAGCCCTCCTTAATGTTTTTATTAAGGCTAAAGTTTACTAAACCATGCGGATTTCGGCATCGCTAATTTGTTTTTGGAAAGAAACCTCAATTTGTTTGTACTTCTGACAGAGCCAGTCTTAAATCTGATGTTGTAGGGTTTATGTGATTTATTAGTACTCTTATTCTGCGAGTTGTTCCAAAAGCACACTCAACCTGGCCAATTTGATGTATTTTTATATCGCTTATTGCCACTGTGAACTTTCCCACAGGTAGTTGAAAAGCCCGTATTCCTAATTGTATTTTGAAATGAGTTCCTCTTTCATTTGATTAGTGAGCTTCGAGTTCAGTTATCCAGGTAGCTTTTGAATGCGCAACAATAGTTATGAGGACTGTTCAATAGACATTTAGTTTTGCTATAGCAGTAGCATAAATTGTGATCTTAGCTGCTCGTCAACTGACCCGGAGTTGGTTAATGATTTATCATGGCTAGCTTAACATTCTAACCTTGGAAAATCTAACCAATAATCTAGTTAGTAGGAAAACGAGATAAGGTTTCTTAGTTTTGGCGTGTGCTATTGTATCCGCCAGGCTGGCTCCCAGAGAAAGCAACTGCTTTTCATTTCCATAGCAATTATGATAATGCTACTTTCTGGCAATATGAGTGGAATGTTTTCTATTATTTCATATTCTTTTATATGCATATTAACCTAACTCTGCAAATTTTAGTTATGAATCTGTAAATCTGACAGATCTTGTTACTAGCTAGTTTAACTTCTTTTTAATGAATCGTTTTCAATTTATTCAAATGAAATTCGGCTGTCCTTGATCCTATCTTAAGCTGTGTCTTTAATATCAACTTTAGCCTACAATTCTACATCCTGCCCAACTTATACTATTGCGCTCTGATTGCTTTGCTTGAAGTAGCTTTGATACACTGGCGAAGAACTCAACTTTTCCGCCAACCCGTTCGCTTTTTATTTCGCCATATTCAAATCAGCCACCAGTCTTTCTACTAGACCTTCTATCTTGCCCTTGCATAACACTTACCAGTAGGTCAACAGCAGCTTCTACGTTCGCATTATCCTGTTGGTCTCTTTGTACCTCTTGAAAACCGCAATCATGCGCTACAATAGATAAAACGCTTTCCTGCTCTGCTTTCTCAGCTAGTTCATCGTCTTAATCAGTAACCTCTAACTAACCAAAGCTGGATAGATCTGTTCGAAAGTCATCTCCTTCATGCGTCTTTGAAGTTATTCAGGTTCGAGCTTATTGAGGCTGGTGGGATCTTTGAATGAGACCTTCTAGTTATAGTGGTTCAGCACGTAATACATGAAAAGCGTTGAAGATTTGGATTCCGTTTGAATATAATACTATTTCTGGTTACTAGTATCATACTAAAACACACGTAAGGTCTCAGTTGGGAATTCGGTATGCAGCCACTGCGTCAAATTCGAATACTCCTACTTCGTCACCGGCTGGTCTCGCATCCTGTTCTAAAGTTTAAGGTAGTCTGTGATATTAAGAACGAACAGCATCTTGCCCTCGAGCTAGTAATTCTTTTTGAAAGCGACCCTCTTCAGCAGATCCTAGAATGATAGATCGGTATAAAGGACAGCCGTGTATTTGGCACTCGTGAATTTATACTTGAGGAAGCGCAGTTCCAACTCGTTTTATATTCCGTCGAGTTTTAGCTTCTTCTTTATGACTTCCATGTGCCTCTTCTTGCAAATTATCAAATTCATCGAATCGAACCTTTCTTATAACAGATATGGATTTTAGCCTTAGGTATTCCGACTGAAATCGTAATTCCTCGGCTGCCTGGCCTCAGGTTTGTTGCACTACTTGTGCTCGAAGCGACTAATCCTTGATTACTTTGGCTATTTTAAGCGCTTCTTTATGTATTTGTGCAGCTTTTTGACCGGAACGAAGCTTACTTTGTTGTTTTGGACTACTGGCAACTCGACCATATTGCTATTCTTCAAAGTACAAATATTCTCTGAGTCGACTGGGTCAACTTTTATCCTGACCACATACCTGCCCTCAAAGTAAGAAGCTTAGCTTGGCCCGAACCTGTTCTATCTTTATTCTTCTTCGAACTAAGAAAACTCATATTTTGATTTATTGGCAGGATTCGAAGCATTCGGCAGCACGATTGGCACGAAATCAATTTTAATATTTTTGTACATCTAGGGCGAATGT
>Ga0316217_10004659_pt1 | contig 14643 bp, 7 predicted proteins | sample 1anoAmetaG_FD_203633 | JGI IMG/M metagenome (GOLD analysis project Ga0316217, IMG submission 203633) | Freshwater microbial communities from Trout Bog Lake, Wisconsin, USA - 1anoA | ecosystem: Environmental > Aquatic > Freshwater > Lake > Hypolimnion/Profundal zone | place: USA: Wisconsin... | reverse complement strand
AGGCAACGTATGCGCCGTCGCCCAAAAGCGGGGCGTTGCGGCCTTTGTTGTGGATGGCGTGATCCGCGATCTCGCCGAGACCCGAAGCAGACGCTTCCCGGTTTTCGCGCGAGGTGTCATTCCCATGCCCGGAGGCAAGGACAAGATCGGGGTGCTCGATGAACCGGTCTGCTGCGGCGGCGTTGAGGTGGCGCCCGGCGACATTGTGGTGGCTGATGAGGAGGGCATCGTGGTGGTGCCCAAGCTGCGCTCGGCCGAGATCCTGAAGGCAGCCCAGGCGCGCGCCAAAAAAGACGCCGAACAGTCCCTGGAGGAATGGGAAGCGGCGCATCGGGCCCGTATCGAAGAGATCCTGCGGAAAAAGGGATTTACCGGCTGAAAGCCAGGGACGAAATCCGTGGCTCTGCCTTTTGTTCGGGCCGTTGGCCGGCGATCACCAATTTTGATCGTTTGATTTTGGATAAGTCTTTTTCTAACATCTGCGCACTTTACCTGTTACCAACGGCTGTTACCTCCGTGATGCCTGCAACAGAGTCGCTGATTGACCGCCGGAACTCGTCAACGGTACCATCTATACACTGGCCGAAAGAATAGTTGAGACGATAAGCCCTGCCCGATGGGTGGCGGCTGTCTCGGACTACTGCGCCGTTGAAAGAACGTATGAACCCCAGAAAGAGAATCTACTCAGCGGCATTTTTCCGCGCATTTCCTTTTATCTGTTTCACCCTCTTACTCATTTGCGCAAATGCAGCATACGGAAGCTCGGCGAGAGATGGCGAAGGATGTTGCGAAGCGAAGGGAATCCATATTCCAGCGAGAGGATTTGCCTTCGATTGGAGTTATCTGCACCTGGTCGCGGCCGGTGACACGCCGAATGGACAACTCGTCCAAAGGGAGCCTCGCCTTTTCTATTCGTATTTGCGGCGGCAACAGTGCTGCCGTGTCGGAGTGGATCTGTCGACGCCGATGGATACCTCGAAACAAATCGATTGGGATGTTCCCCTGGGAGCTCCGATGGCGGATGGAACCTACCCTGCGAAATACAACTTCGACATGCCCGGTGAGCCGCCGACTTGCCAGGACTTCGTGGTGTATGGACTGAATACCGCCGGCACCACGGGCGGGCAGCCAAACCTGGTAGGACTGACCAATCTTTACTCCGGCACGGCGGACGGGAACGGACTCTGCAACACGAATACAGGCGTGTATCAGGATATCTTCTGGACGTGGGTCTATGCCGCGACCGTGAAGTTTGCCTACAACGGGAGCACGATCGGCGGGGCCATCACGAATTCCGTGGTGATGGCGGAGAGCGGATTGAAAGTGGCCTACGTGGAGAGCACCGGGACAGCCAGTGCGTTTCACGTGGTAACTCTTCCGGCCGGAAACGGCACCGGGACATTAGCGTCGGTGACGACGGGCGCAGCTGCATCGGCGACCTTGCCTCCGGCCATCGCCACTGTTCCCAGTTCGGGCGCCTGGGCAGCCGGGGATTCCTACTCGTCCGTCTGGGTGGACTACGACAACGACCTCGCCTACGTCGGCACCAATGACGGCTCGTTGCACAAGATTCAGAACGTCTTTTGCTCGACTCCATCGTGCCAGGCTGTCCCGGTCGGCCCCAGCGAGATCATTACTCCCGGCGTCTGGCCCGTTACTCTGTCTGGAGCCGGCGTATTGACCAGCCCCGTCGAGGACGACAACGGAGTGATCTATGTTGCAGGTGCGAGCTCCGGGAAGCTGTACGCCGTTACTTCCGCGGGTGCCGTGACCGCTTCAACCCAAAGTTTTATGCCAAACAGCATCGTCGATGGTCCGATGCTGGATGTGGACGGCAGCGGAACAACGCAGGCTCTCTACTGGTTCTCCAATAGCCAGTCCGCCGTCTCGAATCCTTCGGTGCAGCAGCCGCAAATGGTGCAGACCAATAGTGCGCTGACTACGTTCAACAACTACTCCCTGTTGCTGAATGGAACCGCAAGCTGGGCCAATGGGGCGACGGCCATCCCGGTACACGCGGGCACATTCGACAACGCGTTTTACAACAACCGAAACGGTAACATGTGGGCCTGCGGCTGGTGGCAAGATAGCCCGTATGGAATCGACAACCATCTGGGTGTGGTTCGTTTTGGATTGAACGGTACAACGGTGACTCCGGACACATCCAAAATTTATTCTCAACTTTCGCCGGATTATATCTCGGAGATCAATACCTGTGCTCCGATTACCGAAGCCCTGGACAGCTCCGGAAACGATCACATCTTCGTCAGCAGCAGATACGGGTATCAGCAGTCGGCCGGAACGTGCATCAACCAGGCCAGCTGTATCTCTGGTTATACCATCGGTTCGAGCGGAAGCCCGGCTGCGTATTCGTTGAACGTAACCGGCAGCTACGGTTTGGAAGCCGTTGCCCAAGATGCCTTCTACAATAACTACACCAGCGGCATCATCACCGATAACTACGTGAACCCTTCCTCGAACACATGCGGGCCCAGCGGAAATCAGACCTGTGCCCAGGCAGCGAGCATCTATTTCACCTACGGAAATGACGCAGTCAAGCTGACGCAGGCGCAGCTGCAGTAGCGGCAGCGCACACAGTTTTGCGAATCGCGGCCGCTTGCGGACTAATGCAAGCGGCCGTCGCGTGTGCATTCAGGGCAAGATCTCCAGTTGGCGCGAACGGCGGAACGCTAGTACTTCAATCCCAGCGCCCTGGTTGTGAACTCGACCAGCGGCGCCATGGTTCGGCATGCCGCGGTGAATTGTCTCAACAGGCGCGGGCTGCAAACCTGCTCTTCGGTCAGTGCCGCCGACGTCACAAAATCCTTCCGCTTCAAATCCGCGATATAGGGGTGATTCGGGGGGAATCCCTTCGGCGGCCGAGTCAGGCACTCGCCCTCCAACTCCAGTTTGCCGGCCACCTTCTTCCACTGCTCCGGCTGGCCGACAATCGCCGTTCGGATCCGGGTGAGGGCACGGTTGTCCGGATGCCACACTCCTGCTGCTGCGAAGCATCCCTCGGGTTCCAGATGAAGATAAAAAACTGGCGCGTGGATATCCTTGCCGCCCTCGTGCGAGAAGTGAATCCCAATATGCGTTTTGTAGGGGATCTTGTCCGCGGAAAAACGCGTGTCGCGGTAGATGCGGAATAACGAGCCGCGCGTCGGCCTGGCGTCAGCGACGAAATGGGGGCTGATCCTGGCCAGACTCGGGGCGAAGCCGCCGATAAACGCCAGTGCCGGCTCGACCACGGCTTGCTGGTAGCGGGCCTTGTTTTTGGCAAACCACTCGCGGTTGTTGTGGCGCTTCAGTTGACGGAGAAAGTCGAACAACTCGGGTTGGAAGATGGCGGTATCGGGCATCACGGTCTCCGTTTTGCAGTTTCTCATGGGCCAACCTTCTGCCTTGCGTTAACACGCGGTGAATATCTGGCCGCAGAGAGCGAATCGCTGAAACTCGACAGCGGCCGAGCGTTGCTCTGAGGCGTCACGTTCGATGGTGACTCAACGCACATCCCAAGGTTTTGACAACTCTCTACAGTGTAAGTCTCTGGATCTGTAAGCCTCCTGGTCCATCCGGATTCTGTCCCCCGGTTTTCCTACCCAGTCGGCGCTTTTTGTAGTGGCAAACGAGAGCAAACCTCCTTGCACGGGAGTTCGTGTGCGCAGAGGCGGTCGCGATTGAAAAACGATCCGGCATCTGGCGGCAAGGTTGCAAAACGAAATGCAGTCTGTGGCGGATTCACGCAGGAGGGACAATCATGGTTCACAAGTTCTGTACTCAATGCGGTTCGGCATTGAACACGGGGAAGAGGTTTTGTACTCAGTGCGGCAAGCCAATCATCGAGCCGCCGGCAACCGTTGAGCTTGCATCGAAAATCCCGGCAGGCATGTTGTGTACTCAATGCGGCGCAACCATTCTCAAGGGAAAAAAGTTCTGCACCCAGTGTGGCGAAGCTGCTGTCGCGAACACGGCACCTCCGCTTGAGCCCGCCGCCGCCATTTTGGAAGAGGTGGTCGGCATGCCTTCCCCCCATCTCGAAGCAGCCTCCCCAGCAGTGCGCGAACTGACGCTTAGCGCGACGGAGTCCAGCCATCTAAGCCAACCCGTAGCCGTAGCCGAGCGCCCCGAACCGTCTTCGCCAGCGGTGCCGGAAATGACTTGCGCCCAGTGTGGCTTCCCGGTGATCTCGGGAAAGCGGTTCTGTACCCAGTGCGGCCAGCAAGTCACCCAGGCTGCATCGCCGCTGGGCTTGGATGATGCCTTAACGGAAAAAACAGTTCCAACGCCGCCACCCTCAGCAGAATCGGTTCCCGTGTTTGTAAGTGAGCCGGAGCTGACGCTGAATGAGCCGGGTTCGGTTGTAGAGGCACCCGCACCAGCAGCCATGGTGGAGATTCCACAACCTCCTCCACAAGAAGCGGTGGATGCTGGAACATCGGCGTCTGCTCTTTTCCACAAACTCGCCGCCGCGCCCGAAACCCCTGCAATCGAAGTGGAACGGACAGCGCCGCCGCAAGAGGAACCAGCGCTGGCGGAAACCGCCATCCCTGTCATTGTGCCGGATCCCGTCGCCCCGACCGAGCCGCCCCCAATTCCCACACCGGAGGTGGATGATTCTTTGTCTGCCCATCTGCCGGATACCAAAACGCCAGAGCAGAAAAGTTCGTGGCGCATGCCTGTGTTGGTGTCGGTGGCAGTTCTCTGCATCTTAGGTGCTGCGGCAGGCGGCATCTGGTGGCATACATCACACGCCAAGAAAACCACCACTCCTGTTCCAGGATTGACCTCCGCCAGCAATGGCGCGGCCGTGACGGGGGCACCCAAGCCAAGCGCTGCGATTGTAGAGACTGAGCCACAGCCGCTCCCGGAACCGGCAAAGATTGTTGTCAACAAACCGCGTGTTGACTCCGGTAACGAGACTCGGGCCGATGTGGCCGTGCCCAGAGTTCGGCAGGATTCCACTCTGAGGCAGCCTCCGCCGCCATCCCCGGAGCCGGTGCCCGTTCAACCCACCTCCGGGACGCTGCACTATTCAGGGCCTCCCGTGCGGTATGGCGAGTCCATCGCCTTCGCAAATCTGCCGCATGACCGGCTCAGGTTCACCTTCGATCATCAGTCATGGCAGCCGCTGATTTCACATCAGCCGGACGGCACTCAAAAGCTCACTCTTATTTCCATCCGGCATGGCGAAGAGCAGACCCACTGCGATGTCGGCTGGGAAATCGTCAAGTAATTCAAATGCCAATTGGTAGCGGAGCAGCAGCAACATTTTTCAATTTGAAAAGGGGTAAACACTATGCGCGTATTTTCCTTCCTTGATCCGTTTATCGCCAAATTAAGTAATGGAAGGTTCCTCCGCTTCACGTTCGCACTCCTGCTGCGTATCAGCGCATGGCTGGCGGGGGTGAGCGGAGTGATCCTTGTCTTCATCTTTCTTGGCGCGGCATTCCGTTCCAGCAATGTGGGGATGATCCTGGGCTCCATCATCGCGGCCGTGTTTTCCGTGGCGTTGGTGTTTTGTCAAATCGCGATTCTGCTGTATCGCGCCAGAACGATTGCGGAGCTTCCCGACAGCAACTACACAATCATTCCCATTTTCTCGATTCTGCTTCGCCAGTGTGGCGAATCGGCTCTGGCTGCCTACTCGCTGATCGGCGTGGGCGGCTGCCTTTTCATCTGGCTCACCGATTCCAGTCCACTCTCACAATTAAGTGGACTCCAGGAATTGACGCCGATGGCGATGCCGGGAGCGGGCGCGGGCTTTCTTGGCGGACTCTGGTTCCTGGTCGCAATGCTTGTCCTGGCCTTCCTGTTCATTCTGGTGTTTTACTTCCTGGCCGAATTGATCGAGGTGTTGCCGGAAATCGCCAATAACACCAAGGCTATGCAACTCGCCTTGGCCGGCAGCGTCCTGCAGGTTGCGCCGTCGCCTGAGCCGGTCTCTGCGACACCTCCCATTGCAGTCGTCAAATCTCCGGACCCATCCTGCAAATGCGGCGCAGCGTTTGAAGCTGACTCGCCGTTTTGTGGAAGCTGCGGAGCGCGGAAGCCCGTTCTGGTTTAATACGACAGAATGATCCACCGGCGGCCTGCTCGGGCGCGCCATCGTTGTCATCCTCGAACGGGTGCGTGCCGGCATGCGGCGCACCCGCCTCGCAGCCCCTCGACATAGACTGACCGCGCCCGCGCCATGAGCCTGACTGCGTTGGCCAGGGCATACACAATCGTCCGGTCGAGCGTCTGCCGCCGGCTGAAACAAGCCAGGGCCGCAATCGTGCGCCTCGATTGACGGCAACGACAGATTCATCAAACCTTGCAACCCAAAATAGCTCGTTGTGCATCTCTGGTGCTTGTTGCAGAAATCGGTTCCCGGAAAGCGGCAGTGCGGGTTAGGGCATAGCCCCGACTCCGCTCTGGGTTTCCGCGCGGATACCTGGTTTTCAGAATGTGAGCAGCGGGATCGGACCGAGCACGCTTCCACGGGCACGATTTTTCCGGACAAATGAACCAGTAGTCAGAACTGGTTGTACCAAGGAGACTCTATGCGCAGGATCTATGTCGCCCTCCACCTTTTCGCTTTGGTTCTTTTCGTCTTTATAACTGCCTGCGGTAGCAGCAATCCGGTGACGATTAATTTGCCCAGCGGCGTGAGCTCCACGGTGGATGCCGGCGCTAATTCAATCACCTTGACGGCTACGGGATCAGGAAGTACCGGAGGCGTCACCTTTACGCTCACTCCCGGCTGCGGCACCCTGACCGCGATCTCGGCAACGACGGTTGCGTACAATCCGCCCCCGCCTACGATCACGGCGACTTGCATGGTTACGATCACGGCGACTTCGGTCAGCAATCCCTCGCAGAAAAAGTCGATCACGTTGACGGTGAATCCGATTACGGTGACGTTGGCATCGAGCGCGCCTCCCTCGACCCCCCTCGGCTCCGGCGCTCCGGCGGTCACACTGACTGCAACCGTAAACAATCTGGCTACGAATCTCACGGATACCATCACCTGGAACCTTACCTCCACCTTCACCGTCGAGACCGCAAAGGCAGGCAAGAGTGCAAAATCGCACTCCAGCGCGGCCGCCGTAGCCAGCACTACCTGCGGAACTCTCGTCCAAAGTACGACCAACCCGCTCCAGGCAACCTACACGCCGCCCGCCTCGATTACCTCCAACTGCACGGCGGCGGTTGAAGTCGAGGTCGCCGTGGCAGACGTGACGGTTGCCACGGCGACGGACACATTCACCATCGATGAGATTGCGCTGACTACGGTTCCCGCAAGCGGGACCTCGGTGAGCGTGACGGAAGGAAAGACGCAGACGCTGACGGCAACGCTGGCCAATGATGGCTCGGCGACCCCGAGCGCGACCTGGGCGTTAGCCCCGGTAGCCCCGGCAACCAGCTGCGGCACGCTTACCTACAACGGAGCCGCGCTCTCCCCAACCACCGCGGTTCCTTCGGGAAAAGCGGTTACCTACACGGCCCCATCGGCCGTCTGTTCGGCGACGGCGACGGCCACTTCCGTGACCGATCCGACCAAGACTGCCATCGTCACGCTCAACGTGACCGCGGCTACCGCCATTACGGTGACCTTCAACACCCCGCTTCCGGGTAACATGGACGCCTCGAACCACAATGGCTCCAGCACGCAGGTGGTCGCCGTAACGGTGGCAAACGATTCGAGCAATTCGGGAGTCACGTTCAGCCCGAGCAACTCGGCTTGCGGCTCCTTCGGTTCGGTTACGGCGGTTAGCTCCACCGTGTATTCGGCAACCTTCACGGCGGCTTTGGACAATACCGGCCCGATGGCCACGGGCACAAACTGCTCGACCACCTTCACCGCTACCTCGAAAGCCAGTAGCAGCGCATCGGCCACCAGTGGGTCCATTGCGGTCTATCCCATCCTGGTCGCCATCGCGCCGCCCAGCGCTACGTACACGGCTGGCGCTGCGCCTACAGCCTTCACCGCGACCGTCACGCATGACGCGGTCGGAAGTGTGGGCAGCTCCAATCCCGGAACTGGCACGTCAGGCGTGAGCTTTGCGCTGAACGGCAGCTCCACCTGCGGTACGACGGCGGCCAACCTGAGCAGCATCACCGCCACCAGCGCGACCTACACGCCACCGGCAACGCTCAGTGCCTCGTGCACGACGGATCTGGTGGGCACCGCGAAGGCCGCCTCGTCGGGAGACACCGGCGCGTCAGGCTTCGCCAGCATCACGGTCAACCCGACGACAACCACGGGCAGCATCACCCTGAATCCGTCGGAGACGACCGACTACACCGCGTACGGCGTTCCCTCCATCATCTATCTGAACCCGTCGGGCGGCAACGGAGGACCCTACACCTACACCACCGAGAGCGGAAATCCGCTGCCGGCGGGATTCACCTTCGACACTACGCTGAATGCGATTGTGGGCACCGCCATCCTGAACGAGCCCACGCCTGAAACCTTCACCGTCAGGGCCACGGACTCGGCAAACGACGTCGGCGTTAGCCCGGCGATCACCATCGTCACGGTGAGCCCGCAGGGCAACGTCGTCTCGCTGATCGGCCAGTACACCTGTCTGTTCAAAGGAGAGTATGACGACGCCTTAGAACCTTCGGGTGGGTACGGTTGGGCCATGGTCGCGACCTTCACGGGCTCGTTTGACGAAGTGAGCGGAGTTACCAGCTTCAGCAACCCCAACAGCTCAGGCAACAACTATGACTATGCGTCCTATGAAGGTCCCACCTTCAGCAACGCGGGACACGATATTCAGGGCGTCCTGACAGGCACCTATCTCCTCGGTGAATCCGACAGTGCGAACCACGGCACTGCCACTCTCACCATGACACCCAGCGGCGGCAGCCCGACCACCTCCGTCTGGGCGATTGTTGCCAACAACGTCGGGGCCCCGCCGTCCACCCAATTCAACATGATCGAAATGGATGACACGACGGGAGCCACCGGCAGTACCCCGACCATCGTGGCGGCCTCCGGCAGGCGCGGCAGCGCCGAGTGTTACCGGGACACCACCTCGGCGTTCACGGCCAGCAATGCCACAACCGGAAACTTCACCTTCGGAACCTCAGGCTCCGCCCCGACCGGCGAGCCGGTGGTCAACGTTGGCGTCGTCCAGCTCAGCGGCGGCTCCATTAGCGGCGAAGCGGACGTGTTTGACTCGTACAATGATGTCGATACCAACTACACATTCACCGGCGGAAGCTACACCGCGGTGAACTCCCTCACCGGCAGCTTTGTGGTGACCTCCGATACGTCGAACACGGAAGTGGGAGACTTCCAATCGGCGGTCTACATTATCGATTCCAACCGGGCGGTGACGCTGACCACCGCACTTCCCAGCGCCACCGTGGCCGGAGTTTTCGGCTCGGGGCGTGTCGAGCGACAGACGCCGATGACGAATGGCTACACCAACGCCAACGCTCTGAACGGCGACCTGGTGTTGTACTACCACGGTGCCGAGTTCACCGGCGCTGGCACCACATCGTTTGCACTAAGCGACTACGTTTCCGCCTTGGAGCAAGGGGTCGGCAACGGCTCGACCGGGCTTGCGTTGAATGTGAACGTCGAGGATGTAGAGCCAGTTGGATCCAACTGCGGCAGCACCAAAACCTGCACGTTTACGCAAGGAAGTACGGGAACGAACGCCTTCACCTTCAGTACCAATGGCGACGGCCGGGCAATCTCCAGTACCGGCGGAGATATCCTGTACTTCTATGGCGCCAATTCGGCGTTCGTCATGCACTACGACACCTCACCCGATGAAGTTGCTCTGGGCGAGGCGCAGCCGCAGAGTTCGACCACTGCTCCTTCGGGCAACTACATTCTGTACAACCTGTTCAACTCGAATGCGACCGGGGATGACAGTCAGGGCCTGATCGATTTGTCCGGCGGCTCCGCCACCATATTGCAGGACGCTTCGGGCCAGGAATACACCCAGTACGACCAGCCGCAGACTGGGATTACCTACACGGCAGGCACGAACCCGAACGGCTTCTTCAGCGTCAGCAACGCAGGCAATCCGGTGGATTGCGCGACAGTTTCGACAGCCGAAACCGTCTGCATAACCGCGCAGACCACTCCCGACGTTTCAATCCTGCAGCAGTAACCGGCTGCGCCAACTAGATGCCCCCGTTTCGGCGGGGGCATTTTCTTGCGAAGAAACGCGTAGCGTCAGGCGTGCAATTGCCATCAGACGATTTGGGTCGCACGGAATCTTCCGCGAACCCCGCTGGGCGACGTTCGGGACGGTTGAGCACCTCCCGGAACAACTCCGTTGCCCGCCGCGAAACTTTCCGGCTTGCGGCGAGTTAAAGTCAGGTACGGTGTTTTGTCGCTGCGCATGATGCAGGAAAGTCCGAAGGAGCAGATATGAAGACCCGTTTTCTTGGAGTGTTCTTTGCAGCCCTGGCCATGGCGGCCGGAACTTTGACGGCTCAGAACGGCCCCGATGCCAACGTTCAAGTTCCAGAGCCGCAGTACGTCAATAGCTTCTATGCTTTGACCCCGAACGGAAATTTCATCGATCTGGAGTACAGGAACGTGGTGCTCCGCCCGAAGAGCTGGGCGGTGCCGGGCTATGCGTCGGTCAAGATGGTGGCCGATCTCAAGCCCGGCCAATCCCCGATCCGGCTTCCGGCCTCGGCACAGTTCGTGGTTCGTGGGAACGTGAACGTCAATCCCGCGACGATCTATGAGCTTCGCCAGCTGAAGGGCTCCAAGAGCCACCGGGAATTCGTGATGAGTCAGGCCCATGGTTCGATCGTCGGCGGGGCGGTAAACCCGGAAGAGGGCGCGATACCACTCCGATTTGAGGAATATGGCAGCTCTTCCTTCCGCATCATCCCCGAGCAACCGCTGGCGCCCGGAGAGTACGCCCTCATGGTGCGCGGGCGCTATTCCCAGCTGTACTGCTTTGGCGTGGATGGCGGGCAGCAGTGACAACGGATCGGAATTCGGTCGGCTATACTGCTGGAAACCGTGCCCGGATGCGCTTGCCGCTTGAGTTCCGGGTCGTCACCTTGAAAGGAAGGCTATGAAGAAAGTTTTGTTGTCCGCTACCGCCGCTTTGCTGTTCCTTACCGGCTATGCTGTCGCCGATAAAGTCCATGACTGGCACGACCTCGATGCCGTACACAAGCACGTTCAGGACGCGATTCACGAGCTGGAGCACGCCCGCGCTGCGAACCACTACGACATGGAAGGTCACGGAGCGAAGGCGGAGGCGTTGCTGCACGATGCCGAGCGTGAACTGCAACTTGCCGTCGATTCAGCCAAAGCAGCCCGATAGTCCGGCGTTGCCGGATGGTGAATTCAGGCAACGATCCTGAGCAGCCCACCGGGGGGGATCACCCCCGGCTTTTTTATGCTCGTGAAACCGGCAGACGATGCATTCGTGTGAATGATTCGCGCTGATTTGCCGCACGCCGTTGGTAGCCCGCAACCGTTGGGACGCGCTGCCCGCCACCGCATGGCAGAGACACGCACCGGCTAACCATCCTCAAATGGCCTTCGTGGGTACGCGCTGTTACTACAGTAATTTGCCGCAATTCTGAATACCTGCAAAGATTCAACTGCTCTCCCTGACACTTCCGGTTCAACGGCTGTGAATTGGGTGCACTCGTGTACTCAGATACCGGCAACGCTGTTGCCACAAGCAGTCCCATTTCCATGCATGCCCGAAGAGGCTGACGCCAAAGGGGTGGAGAAGACAATGCGCAATAGCGTTCCCAGGGGCAGAACCATCGAGGTGCCTCCTTTCGCAAAGCTTCAACGTCGTCACAATCGCAGTGCGTGGTCGCGCGGGTTGTGCTTACTTTTCACGCTGACGATTGGCGTTCTGTTCGCAGCGCCGTTGGCCCACGCCCAGGCTGCAGCCAACTTTAGCTTCGCCCAAGTCACGGTGCCCAGCAGCACAGAGTTCCCCCTTGGCATCGCGGTAGACGGTAGCGGCAACATCTACATCGCCGATACCTACAACAATCGCGTGGTGATGGAGACGCTCTCCGGGGGCAGCTACACCCAGAGCACGGTGCCCACCAGCACTCTTAACCGCCCCTACGGCGTCGCAGTGGACGGTAGCGGGAATGTCTATATTGCCGATTCCAGCAATAATCGGGTACTGAAGGAAACGCTGTCCGGGGGAAGCTACACCGAGAGCGTCGTGGTCGGCAGCGGCCTGGATAATCCCGAGAGGGTTGCGGTGGACGGTAGCGGCAACGTCTATATCGCCGATACGGACGATGGTCGGGTGGTGGAGGAGACGCCATCCGGAAGCGGCTACACCCAAAGCACTGTATGTGGATCTGGATGCGGATACGGGGGCGCACCCACAGGCGTCGCAGTGGACGGTAGCGGCAACGTCTATATCGTACTCGAAATCGCTAATAAGGTGGTGAAGGAGACGCCGTCCGGGGGCAGCTACACCCAGAGCACGGTCGGCAGCTTTAGCTTCGGAAATCCCTTCGGCGTGGCGGTGGATGGGAGCGGCAACGTATATGTCACCGACGACGGCGACGGCAAGGTGTACGAGCTTTTGGCCGCGGGCGGTTACACCGCGGTCAGCACGCTAGGCAGCGGCCTTTCTAGCCTTCCCGCTGGCGTCGCAGTAGACGGGAAAGGAAATGTCTACATCGCTGATTCTGCAAACAGTCGCGTGTTGGAGGAGATGCTACCAAGCGTGAACCTTGGGACGATCGCCATCTCCGGAGAAGCCAGCGCCGCGATTCCTCTGACCTTCACCTTTACAGCGGCCGGCACCATTGGCAGCCCCGCGGTGGTGACCCAGGGCGCAACCGGATCGGACTTTGCCGATGCCGGGACCGGAACCTGCACCACCAACGGAACCAGCCACACGTACAGCGTCGGAGATACCTGCACGGTGAACGCGACGTTCACGCCCCAATTCGCTGGCACCCGGTATGGCGCGGTGAACCTGCAGAACAGCGTGGGAAGCACCATCGCCACAGGGTACCTCTACGGCGTCGGCACGGGACCGCAGGTAAGCTTCCTGCCTGGCACCCCGAGCGCGCTGGCCAGCTTCCCCTCCTTTGGCGTTGCGGTGGACGGCAGCGGGAACGTCTTCTTCACCTTTGATGGTGAATCCGGTTTGGTGGGAGAGATTCCGGCCGGGGGCGGCGCGCCCAGCTCCTTGAGCGCCAACTTCGTAGAGCCCTTCGGTATTGCGATGGACGGGAGCGGAAACCTCTTCGTCGCCGACTACGGCAACAATGCGGTGGATGAGATTCTGGCCGCGGGCGGCTACACCACGGTGAACCCCTTGGGCAGCGGTTTCAACCAACCCACAGGCGTCGCGGTGGACGGCAGCGGGAACGTCTTTGTCGCCGATGCGGGCAACAATGCGGTGAAAGAGATCTTGGCGGCGGGCGGCTACACCACGGTCAACACCTTGGGCAGTGGCTTCAGCTTTCCCTTTGGCGTTGCGGTGGACGGGAGCGGCAATGTCTTTGTCTCCGATTTCGGCAACAATGCGGTGAAAGAGATTCTCGCGGTAGGCGGCAGCATTCCCGCCTCGCCTACAATCAACACAGTCGGCAGCGGCTTCAACGGTCCCTATGGCATAGCGGTGGACGGGAGCGGGAACGTTTTTGTCGCCGATAACGGCAACGGTGCGGTGAAAGAGATCTTGGCGGCAGGTGGCTACACCACGGTGATCACGCTACAGAGCAGCGGCAACATAAGTCCTGGTTCCGTTGCGGTAGATGGGCGCGGCAACGTCTACTTCGGCGATTTCAATAATTTTCAAATGGTGAAGCTGGATGTGGCGGATGCGCCGAGCCTGAGCTTCGCGTCCACCATTGATGGTTCGACCAGCAGCGACAGCCCACAGAGCGTCACGGTGCTGAACGTCGGCAATGCGCCGCTGAGCGTTCCGCCTCTGGCGCAAACCAACCCCAGCATCGCCGCCAACTTCACGGTGGATAGCTCAACCACCTGTCCGCAGGTCATTCCTTCCGGCGTGGCGGGCACTCTGGCTGCAAACAGCTCCTGCGTCTACGCAATCGACTTCGCTCCGACGGCAGTCGGCTCCATCAGCGGTTCCCTGGTGCTGACGGACAACACACTCAACGTGGCAAACACCACGCAGACGGTTGGCCTGAGCGGTACCGGTGTGCCGGCAACGGTCACGCCGACGATCACCTGGCCGACTCCTTCGGCCATCCCCTACGGCACGGCGCTGAGTGCGACTCAGCTCAACGCGACCGCCTCGGCTGCAGGCATTTCGATACCGGGCACCTTCACCTACAGCTCCGCCGCCGGCACTGTGCTGGGCGCCGGAATCCAGACGCTCTCGGTGAGCTTTACGCCGAACGACACGGCCGACTACTCCACCGCGACCGGCTCGGTTACGCTCTCCGTGACCCCGCTCAACGCGACGGTGACGCCGACGGCGGCCACCAAGGTGTACGGCACGCAGGACCCGTCGTTTGCAGGAACGCTTACCGGCTTTCTTGCGACCGACAACGTGACGGCCTCGTACACCCGTACATCGGGTGAGGCAGTGAGCGGTACCTACGCGATCAGCGCAGCGCTGAGCCCGTCGGGAGTGCTGGCGAACTACAACATCACCTACAACACGGCAGCGTTTACCATCACCAAGGCTTCGCTGACCG